>OIHB01000326.1_pt1 | contig 11901 bp, 10 predicted proteins | sample 1582401 | NCBI WGS metagenome assembly OIHB01 (sample SAMN02674970, study PRJEB24791) | human gut metagenome, SKBSTL043 | isolation source: stool | host: Homo sapiens | place: USA | reverse complement strand
TGGTCAATGACTTTCGAATATTCAGATAGTGACATGTTTGGTTTAAGCGTTCTAGACCAAGCATCTGGACGGTATGCTTCGTCAGTATCATAGTCTGTAAAGTCAACCAGATTGTTCCCGCCAGCTAAGGTATAAAAATAAAATTTAACATTGTTACCTTTGACTTTAACAAAATCATGAGCCTCTAGGCCACTTTCCTTGAAAGATTCCATACCATCAACCATTTTCTTCTTATCTTTATGGTAAAAGCGATAAGTTTCAAGAAGATAGGTTCCTTCAGGTATTTTACCACCTTGCAGGTGCATAAACGCATAGCCACCAAATGAAAGTGCCACTAGGACAATCGCCCCCACTACAGAAGCAATAATAATTTTAGCTTTCTTAGACAAGCCTGTCTTAGCAGGAGCAACTTGTGAAACGGGTTGTGTTACTTGGTCACTCAACTGAGCTTGCTGTGGATTAACATCCTCGTCCCTAGACTCTTGAAAAATAAATTCCCCATTAGCTTTTGCTTGTTGGATTTCTTCCTCTGTCGGCTTACGATTATTGATTGTTTCGAAATAATCTAACCACTCTTTTTCGTTCATAAAAGTCCCCTTTTTCATTGATACTTCCATTCTACCAGAAAAAATACTCCAAAGCTATTTGACTATTTTCATAAAAATAAAGCGGTACCAAGATGGAGTTTTAGCTCTCCTTCTTGTACCACTTCATCTTCTTATAAAATAGGGTGATTAAATTTTATCACTAGATTTTTTGCTACTTTTACTATCGTCAGAGCCTGATTTAGAACCACTACCATAGTCATCGCTATTACCATAGCCATAGTCATTACCATAACCATAGCCGTAATTGTAGCCATAACCATAATCATAGTAATCCTTGAAGTCATCATATTGATCACTATAAGTCTTCAAATCTTTCTTATAATCTTTGATGGCATCCTTATAGTCATCCCAGCGCTCCTCAGCGTCTCCCTTACTCATACGTTTATAAGTAATACGTGACTGAAGCTTCCCTTTTTTATCATAAGTAGTCAGGGTGTATTCATCGCCATGCTTGACATAGGTACGTTTTTCCTTCAAGGTATCTTTATATTCTCTTGTTGTTTTTTTAACGACTTTGTCAGCTTCCTCTTTGGTATAAAACGAATAGTCTTTTCTCATCTTTTTCATGAAGTCTTTTGTGACATCTTCGACTTGATCCGCATCTAAAACTTGACTCTCTGTTCTATTCCACGGATCAAATACCTGAGGAACATCTATCTCATAGTCCATCAAACTAACATACGATTTATTGTCACTCTCTACTAAATTGTAGGTTCTAGATTGATTATTCTTTACAACTACAAAAGACTGAAACTCCAAATCCTCGTTCTTGTATTCATCTATGCCGTCAACCATTTTATCTTTGTCTTCATCATAACGAGAGAAAGAAACTACCTCATATGTTCCATCCGCAATCTTACCTGATTGGTAGCGCCATAGTGAGTAGCCTCCAACGATAAGTAAAATCGCTGCCAAAGAACCAAAGACTGATGCCAAAATAATCTTAGTTTTCTTAGACATACCTTTTTTAGCAGGTACGACTTGTTGGAAGGTTGCTGTTGTTTGGACAAACTGAGGCTGCTGCGTCATCGTTATCACAGGTTCAGCTGGCTTAATCGGTCTTTGCTCCGTCACCTGTCCATTTGAGCCAAAGACATTAGGTCGTTCAAGGATAAACTCGCCTGCTGCTTGAGCTTGAGCTAACTCTGCGGGAGTTGGTTTGCGACCGTTGACTAATTCAAAGTACTCAATCCACTCTTGCTGGTTCATAATAATCTCCTTTTTTATTGGTCTACTGTTCTATTGTACCAAAATAAATGGTGAAATAGTATTTGACAATTATCATAAAGACTGTAAGGTTTTTTAATAAAACATTAGGTTATGATTCCCGATAGTAAAGAGGTGCTTGATCGGTAAGTGGTTCAACGCCAGATGGCATAATCCCCATAATGCTCCCTGTATTTATAATGCTTCAAGGCATACTCATAATCCCAATCATAACCACTTTTGACCTCTTTGGCTTCCTCTGAGCTCAATCGTTTAAAAGTTCTACGCGACTCAATATGTCCATCATTAGCATAAACAGTCAGAACGAGACCATTAGGGCGCTTTTCATAAGTTCTTTTTTGCTTCAACATTTTTTTATAATCGTCTACACACCTTTGGACAGATACTTCTTTTACTCTTGAATACTCCTCTCCCTTTTTAGAAATCTTATCTATATTAGAAATCACTAGAGCTTCATATTCAGAGACTGTTAGATCCTGTTTCAAAGTCCCAGTATGTGGGTCAAAAGTCTGTGGAAGCTTTTCATCGTGCTCAAATGGTGAGACAAAAGGTTCCCCATCCCCCACAAAAACATAATAAAATTGAGATTTCATATTCTCAACAACTATAAAATCCTCATATAAGCTATCATTATTCTCTCCTCGCTCAGTCCAATTTATCAATTCATTGGAATATGCCGATTTAGCCTCGTATTTTAGCATCTGATAAGTGCCGTCTGGAATATAGTTCTGTTGATACTTCCAAAATCTTCCCTCTCCTATGGCTATCAAGACTGTCGCAACAAGTCCAAGCAATACAATGATAGCAATCTTCCATTTTTTTGCTTTAGTCATGGCTCTCCCCCCTTACTGGCCTGTGATTCAATTCTATTTTACCAGAAAAATAGGGGAAAAGCTGATGACATGACTGCAAAGGAAAAGAGGTTGAGAACACAGACTCTCAAACCTCTTTTCAGCTATTTATTTTTTAAGATCCTCAGCACCAATAACTGGGTATTCAGTCAATCCTGACGCTGCTTCTTCTTCAACCTTGTTTGCTTTGCAAACGAAGTTCTCAAAAGCGGGTGCAAAGATACGACTTTATTTTCAAACCTCCAAAACTTTTAGCCACCAATTAACTTATCTTAATATATTAAAGAACAAAAGAGCATGTTCGCCGGGCGCAATCTCGTAAAAGAATGGGCTTTTCTTGCGTGTAAGATTTTTAATTACTACCTTTGCGCTCTAATATCAAAATTATGGGAAAAGGAAAACTGGCTAAATTCGCAGAAATGGAGAAGTTCAAGAACGTCTTCCAATATCCGTATTCAGTTATCGACGACGTGCCCTTCGAGATGAAAGGACACTGGCGCGAGCAGTACTTCGGCAATGACAACCCCATCGTCCTGGAATTAGGGTGTGGTAAGGGGGAATATGCCGTGGGACTTGCTCGGATGTTTCCCAACATCAACTTCATCGGCGTGGATATCAAGGGGGCGCGGATGTGGACTGGAGCCAAGATGGCCATAGAGGAAGGCTTGACCAATGTGGCATTCCTGCGCACGAACATTGAGATCATTGACCGCTTCTTCGCTCCAGACGAGGTACAGGAGATATGGCTCACATTCAGCGACCCTCAGATGAAAAATGCACGCAAGCGACTTACCTCTACCTACTTCATGGAGCGCTATCGCCATTTTCTGACCGATCGTGGCTTGATTCATCTGAAGACCGACTCCAACTTTCTTTTCACCTACACCACCTATATGGTAGAGCGAAACCAACTACGTGTGTTGCTCCGGACGGAGGACCTGTACCATACGGAAGGCCTTGACGAAGCTACCCGCGAGATACTGGGCATACACACCTACTACGAGAACCAGTGGATTGAGCGTGGACTGAATATCCGATATATGAAGTTTGAGCTCCCACACGATGGTGAGTTGACGGAACCCGACGTAGAGATACCGCTCGACGAATATCGGTCTTACCACCGAACGAAGCGTTCGTCAAAGGACACGGCAAAATAGTTTATCACAAGGCCACTATCCGTTGTGGCCAGTTTGTCCTGACCGAGGGTGTGCCATCAACCGCTATGAAGCAATCTTGCACATAGCCAAAAGGCACACCGTCTATTCATTTATATATATCCATACAACGATGAGGCATCACAACAAAAGCGTTTTCACACTCCTATTATTGCTCTTACCGCCCCTTGTCCTCATGGGCAAAGAGACTTCCAACAGCCGACAAGCCAGAAAGATATTCGACCACACCTACCAAATGGTCTATGGGCGGCAGGGAAGCACGCTTAGCTATAGCGTCAACATCATCGGTCTGTACAAAGCAGCTGGGACGATATGGATGCAAGGGAAGAAAAGTCGTTCGGAAGAAAAAAGATATAGTATATGGAACGACGGGAAGACCTACTACAAAGTGGACAAAGTCAAGAAGAAGGTGGAGATCTACAGGGCAAACGATCCGGAACGTGACAAATACAGCGGAATGTTCAACTTCGACGCCGACAACTTCGTCTATAGCGTGAAGGCTGCGGGCAACACCTTTGTCGTGTCGCTGGACGCCAAAGAAGGCGTGAAAGGCATCAAGCACATCAAAGCCATCATAGACAAAAAGACGCGCGCCCCACTCAGCCTGCGCCTCAAGTTCGGAATCATCTGGGTAACGGTCAAGATCACCCACTTTAAGAGTGGCGGCATATCGGCCAGCACCTTTGCCTTTCCGAAACACCGTTACCATAACTATAAAGTGATCGACAACCGATGAGAGACGGGGCGCAAGCCTCCACCCTCCACGACATCAAACATCAGAGAATATGAAAGACAACAGAGACGCGCTGGACTACGGCGAAATGCGTGTATCGAAGCTGTTTTACAAACTGTTCTTCCCTACCCTTCTCGGACTGCTATCCTCCGTACTACTCAACCTTGCCGATGGCATCTTCGTAGGACAAGGCGTGGGCAGCGATGCCTTGGCTGCCATCAACATCGCCGCCCCGATGTTCTTGGTCTCTACCGGCATAGCCCTGATGTTTGGTAGCGGAGCAAGTATCGTCGCCGCAGTACACCTGAGCAAGGGCAACCGGAAAGCCGCCAACATCAATGTGACCCAGGCCTTCACGGTGGGACTGCTCCTAATGCTGACGATTGTCGTCATCGTCAATGTCTTTCCACGACAGACGGCCGCACTCTTTGGTGGAAGCGAGGCGCTCTATCCTTTGGTGCACGACTACTTATTTTGGGTCAGTCCATGCTTCTGCTTCATGATCATCAACATTGTGGGAACGTTCGCTATTCGCCTGGACGGATCACCCAATTTCTCCATGACCATCAACACACTGTCGGCACTGGTCAATATCATACTCGACTGGCTATTCATCTTCCCATTGGATATGGGAATCAAGGGAGCAGCTATTGCCACCTCCATCTCGGGAATCCCGGGTATGGTACTCGTGGCATGGTATTTCTGGGGACATAGCAACCAACTAAGGCTCTACCGCCCTAAGTTCTCACAAACCGCCCTACACCTCACGGCACGCAACTGCGGGTACATGCTCCGCCTGGGCTTCCCTACATTTATTGCCGAGACCGCCATCTGTTGTATGATCATCACGGGCAACTATATGTTTATCGGACGACTTCACGAGGACGGCGTGGCAGCTTTTAGCGTCGCATGCTACCTCTTTCCGATGATTTTCATGTTTGGCAACGCTATTGCCCAGACAGCCCTGCCTATCGTGAGCTACAACTACGGAAAAGGCAACCAAGACCGAATCCGTCAGACCCTCCATATCTCTGCTGGACTATCTGTCGGTCTGGGACTGGTCATGACGACCGTCGGTATGCTGCTGGCGCCACAGATAGTCAACCTCTTCATCGACGGCACCTCACCCGCCAACGCTATCGGACATGCGGGTTTGCCGCTCTTCCTGACTTCCAGCCTACCGTTCACGGTCAACGTGGTCCTCATCGGCTACCTGCAAAGTCTGGAGCGCTACAAGGCCGCAACATTCTTTATGCTGCTGCGAGGCTTCGTGCTCATTATCCCCAGCTTCATCCTGCTTCCAGAGTTACTTGGCAACACAGGACTTTGGCTCGCCGAGACCGTAGCCGAGACACTGACACTTGTCGTCCTCATCGGATTCCTACTGTGGAAACGAAAATAAAGAGGCATCAGCAAGAGACAAAGGAATCACAAACAAAGGCCAAACCCATCCTTTGGCGGCGTCAAGTTCATTATTGCCTACAGGCAATAGTTCACTACCGTCAAAAAATGGGCTTGGCCCAGTGTCATTATTATATAATGGATAGTTCTAAAGGACAAGACGTTCTTCAGGAACCACCCCTATTGACACGCGTTTATCAAGTAAGAAAACTCGACTAATAGTCATCGCCATCATCGGAGACGCCCTCGCGAGCCATCTTCTCCAGTTCCTCGGGACTAGCCTCGTAGGTAGTGCGGTAACTTTCCTCCGTGAGCTTATCCTCATCGAAATAATCGTCATCGTCGTCGTCACTATCAAAGCCCTTTGACTCTGGCAACTCCTCATCCTCGTTGTCATCCTCCGGCATGGCGTCGCCCCCCTTGTCAAGTAGCGAATCTTCGGGCTCGAAGCGCATTCTAACTCGCTCTACCGCAGGCTTAGCCTTGGCAAAGATAGCCTCGGTCCATCCACCCTTGGGCACTTCCAATACCTCGAAGCCGTCTTCTACCTTTTTCTGATACATACCGCCAGGGCGCTTGAGACGCGAAGTGGGCAGCGTGGTCGTAGAGATATCAAAACCACTTTCGATGATATCCTGGACCGACTGCGGAAGGCTCTCCCATCCTCCACCGAAATTGCCAGCCAGCACCTCGATCAATTTGGCAGCGGAAATGTGGCGAATATTCTCATAGGTGAGATCCGTAATACGGACGATGGGCTTCTTCTTGACAGCCAGCTTCACCTGCACATTCTCATCCATGCGGACTGGGGCCACCTTGAACCCACGGTCCTCATACTTCTGAACCACCTCCGGCGTGTCAATGGTCAACTCCTCCACATCGAACGCACTACGAAGCACGCTCAAGTAATGGCTGCGATTGTCCTTTAAGTCAGCATCGCGCGCTGCAATCTGCCAAAGATGGAACACGTCTGCCTCCTGCAAACCCCATGCGCTACTCTTCGTTAAAGTCTTCAAACTCAACTTGTTGCTTGATTTCATTCAGTATTTTCTTATTGTTTTTATCCTTGTTAGTTACCGAAAACCTCTGTTTCGTGCTGCAAAAGTAGCATTAAAAGCCAAAACATCAAACATTTCACGATGAAAAATTTAAATCGCGCGCATTTATTTTGGAGTATGCTCAAGAGTTTGTAACTTTGCAAGTATGGAACCATTAGCAGAGCGAATGCGCCCGCGTACCCTTGATGCATACGTCGGGCAGAAGCACATTGTGGGAAAAGGGGCGGTACTGCGGTCTATGATAGACAGCGGTCGCATCGCCTCTTTCATCCTATGGGGACCTCCTGGCGTTGGCAAGACAACCTTGGCCCAGATCATCGCCAACAAACTGGAGACTCCCTTCTACACGCTTTCCGCTGTGACGAGTGGCGTCAAAGACGTACGCGAAGTCATCGAGAAGGCGCGTCAGAACCGCTTTTTCACGACGGCTTCGCCCATTCTCTTCATCGACGAGATCCACCGTTTCTCCAAATCGCAGCAGGACTCGCTACTTGGGGCTGTAGAGAAAGGTATCGTGACGCTCATAGGAGCGACGACAGAGAATCCCTCCTTCGAAGTGATCCGCCCGCTATTGTCCCGCTGCCAGCTCTATGTGCTCAAGCCGTTGGAGCGCGAAGACCTGGAGGAGCTCCTCCATCGTGCCGTGACAGAGGACGAAGAACTACGGAAACGAACCATCGTGCTGCAGGAGACTGACGCGATGCTGCGCTATAGTGGTGGTGACGCACGCAAACTGCTCAACATTCTGGAACTGGTGGTGGAGTCTGAGGGTAGCGACAGCGTCACCATCACCGACGAGATGGTGGCCAATCGGTTGCAACAGAATCCCCTCGCCTACGACAAAGGGGGCGACATGCACTACGATATCATCTCGGCTTTCATCAAGAGTATTCGTGGCAGCGATCCCGACGCTGCCCTCTACTGGCTGGCAAGGATGATAGAAGGTGGCGAAGACCCCAAATTTATCGCACGGAGACTCGTCATCAGTGCATCGGAAGATGTGGGCCTGGCCAACCCCAACGCGCTGTTGCTGGCCAATGCCGCCTTCGATGCTGTCAACAAAATAGGGTGGCCCGAGGGAAGAATCCCCCTGGCGGAAGCCACTGTCTATCTGGCCACCTCGCCCAAGAGCAACTCCGCCTACCTCGCCGTCGACGAGGCACTGGCATGCGTACGCAAAACGGGCAACCAACCCGTGCCACTACACCTGCGCAACGCTCCCACCCAGCTCATGAAGTCGCTGGGCTACCACGACGGCTATAAGTATGCACATGACTTCCCCGATCACTTCGTAGAGCAACAGTACTTGCCCGACCAACTGAAGGACTCAAGGTTTTGGCACGCACAACACTCGCCAAGCGAGGAGAAACAGTATCAATGGATGCTGCGATGCTGGGGGGATCGATTCAAGGAGTGAGAAACGCCTTGGAAGAAAACGAAGCAAGAAACTAAGAACAATAATATACTAATCACAGAATAGAATAATATGAAAATCGTAGTACTCGACGGCTATGCCGCCAACCCCGGCGACCTCTCATGGGAGGAGCTGAAGCAGCTGGGAGACCTTACCATCTATGACCGCACGCCGCAGGAACTGGTCGTGGAGCGTTCGCTGGAGGCTGAAGCCGTGCTTGTGAACAAAGTAAGTCTCACCCGCGAGCTCATCATGCAGCTCCCGAAGTTGAAGTACATCGGCGAGCTGGCCACCGGCTACAACAACATCGACCTCGTGGCCGCACGCGAGCGGGGCGTGATCGTGACCAACATTCCAGCCTATAGCACCGTGAGTGTGGCACAGCACGTGATCGCTCTGCTGCTCAACGTGACCAACCACGTCGATGAGTTCGCCCGCAAGAACCGAAACGGTCGCTGGAGCGCAAGCCCCGACTTCTGCTATTGGGACGAACCATTGTGTGAACTGTCGGGCAAGACGATGGGTATCGTCGGCCTGGGACATATAGGACAAAGCGTGGCACGCCTGGCCCTCTGCCTCGGCATGAAAGTCATCACCGTATCGAGCAAGCCAGCCGACAAACTTCCCGAAGGCATCGGCAAAGTAACAATGAAGCAACTGCTCAGCCAGTCTGACGTGATCAGCCTCCACTGCCCGCTGGTCAAGGACGGTCCCAAGGCTACCTACCACCTCATCAATGCAGAGACACTCCGCATGATGAAGTCAGAAGCCATTCTGATCAACACGGGCCGCGGCCCGCTAGTGGACGAGCCTGCTGTGGCTGAAGCACTCCACAATAACCAGCTGGCTGCCTATTGCGCCGACGTGACGGCAGAAGAGCCGCCCCATATCTCCAATCCGCTGCTGCGCGAACCGCACGCCTACCTCACACCGCATGTGGCATGGGCTACCGTCGAGGCGCGTCAAAGACTGATGGACATCTGTGTGGCCAACGTCAAAGCACTCATTGAAGGGAACCCCATCAATGTCGTTAACTAACATCTCCACTTCCGACCCAGCATTTGTCCATGCCGTACAACAGGTATTGGAGGTGCTGGGTACATTGGCTTTCGCCGTTTCGGGCATTCGTCACGCTGCTGCCAAGCATCTCGACTGGTTCGGAGGATATGTCTGCGGATTTGCCGTGGCGGTAGGAGGAGGTACGCTCCGCGACGTAATGCTGGGGACGACACCCTTCTGGATGACCTCTCCCATCTACGTGATTTGTACCTTTGCAGCACTGGGGTTCGTGGTTTGCTTCGGCAGGCATATACGCTGGATCGACAACGCCTGGTTTGTCTTCGACACCTTGGGCCTGGCGCTCTTCGTGATCGCTGGTATCCAGAAGACCGTAGCCTTCGAACACCCCTACTGGGTCGCCATCATCATGGGTAGCATGACGGGGGCGGCAGGAGGCGTGATACGCGACGTGCTGCTCAACAACGTGCCCGTCATCTTTCACAAAGAGATCTATGCCACAGCATGTGTGGCAGGCGGATTTCTATACTGGGTGCTCATCCGACTGGATGCAGGCATTCCCATCACGACGACAGCCACCTTTTTCTTTGTATGCGCCATACGCCTGTTGGCAGTACGCTATCATATTAGCCTGCCATCGCTAAAGCAAAAGGAGTAAGAATGGTACTAAAAACAGGACGACAATCACACCCTACACCTCATGTAGGCCAAGGGCGTCGTCCTTTTTTTTAGCCTCATCATGAAATAGGCATCTGCTTTTCACGAAAAAAACGGCAACTCACCAGTTTTTTCTTCCCCTAATGTGCGGAGTTTCAAAGAAAAAATCGTAACTTTGTGCCCATCCGAAAAAAGACAGAAAAGAAGCCATTAGAACGAAAGGCATAGTTAAAAACTAAAAGACACTACCATCTTATGACAAAGAACGAGAAGAAATGGGCGGAGAACTACGAGTTGTTGAAGGAGTACATCGCTGAGCATCGACAGCTGCCAGACAAGAAGAAAGTCGAACATCGTTCGCTACTCAACTGGTGGAAGTACAACCGCAAGCTGATCAGACAGGGCAAACTGGACGAGATGCGAACGGAGCTGCTGATGGAATTGGGCAATTCGAGAATCAACCACCGCTAAAATGACGGTCATGCCGTAAATGCGTTTAGTATCAGACTACTGACCTCTCGCTACGCTACAAGTATGGAGGTCCAAACCGATCCTACAGGTTGAGGGTGCGCCAAGAATCTTGGTCGCACCCTCAACTATTTTCATCTAAACTATGGTAGCTTACATCTCAGGTACACACCTCAATTGTTATAACAACAGATCATTCAAATTCATAGCTGGAAATGGGAAAACATGTTATTGCTCACCCGTCTTCAGATCCTCTATCTGTCGAAGAACCCCGTTGAGGCGTCTGCGTGACTGCATCAGGAAGTAGATGCCGCAAGCAAGACCGGCCAAACCGCCAACTACGCCTCCCCATAGCATGCCGTTGGCCATGTTTTCCTCCATACCTTGCCCACAATAGTAGAAGAAGCCAATGACCCAGACGATGAGAAACGGGATGGAGAACTTAAGCCAATTATTACCCAACCGCTTGTACTCGACAATGTGACCAGCCACCTTGAGCAAATCGCCCGCCAGTAAGTCCTCGCCCGTCAGGCGGCGCACAGACCATATCGAGAAGACAACAGCCAACAGCAGATACGCTATTGTCACCCACACGAACCACAAGGGCAGTCCCCACAACGGTTGCATGAAGTAGAAAAGCGGCAAGGTGAACAAAGAGGGCAACAAGGTCTGAAGCGTCACCCTGCGTTCCTTGTCCAGTTCGCTTTTCATCGCACGGCGCATCAATCGTTCGTTCACTATCTTCTGTTCACTGAGAAGCGATCGCAACTCACTCATATCCTGGCGCATCTGCTCCAATTCGTCGTTATAAACTTGATTCTTATCCATCATGATATTCCTTTCTTTTAATGTTAATGTCTCTACGAAAAGCCTTCCGCCTGTCTTACGCCACTGTTTCCCAGCTGCAATCCATGGAGGAAATCTGCATGCGCAGACATTTGTCAGTCTTTCGAAAGACGGTTGGTCTATTCCTTCATTTTCTTCATCTGCTCCCGGATGCGCACTAAACGAACGGATACGTTTTTGGCGGTGATGCCGAGGATCTGGCCTATCTCGTCGTAGCTGAGGTCTTCAAGCCACAACAGCACGATAGCTCTGTCGAACGGTTGCAGACGCGCGATACGCCTATGAAGTTGGTCCACTCGCTGCGCTCGCTCCTCCTGCGGGTCGAAGAAGTTGACGTCCATTGTCAGCGACACGGTCTTGCGACGACGCTTGTTGCGATCGAGCGAAATACAGGTGTTGAGCGCCACGCGGTATATCCATCCACGCAAGGCTTCGTCGCCCCCCTG
>OIHB01000325.1_pt1 | contig 11964 bp, 7 predicted proteins | sample 1582401 | NCBI WGS metagenome assembly OIHB01 (sample SAMN02674970, study PRJEB24791) | human gut metagenome, SKBSTL043 | isolation source: stool | host: Homo sapiens | place: USA | reverse complement strand
AGATAGCCCTCAATCTCATTCTCCGGAATGTTCTGCGACAAATAGTAACGCTTTCCCACTCCTACCGCCGAGTATCCCACATTCACCCACGGCGTTTCTACAATGGCAGACGCGTTTCCGCTATGAAGAGGAGTATAAGGCAATTGGTCCTTATAGTTCTTCGCGTCGGAATCGGTCAGGTCAATGGCCTTTTGCCATGTATATCCGCCCGACATAATCAGTCTTATTTTCTCCGTCAATGAAACGGTTGCCGCCAAAGTGGCATCCACACCTGCGGCATGCACCTTGCCGTAGTTCGCCATCTTCCACGCATAGGTGGTGGGAAAAGCCACAATCTTATCCGTTACATCATTATAGTAACCGTCGAGCGTAACGGAGATATAGTCGAACACAGACAATCCGGATTTACTCCATGTGATGCCGACATTATATTCGTCTGCCTTCTCGGGTCGCAGATTACGGTTGCCCAGCCGGTAGTAATAGAGGTCGTTGAAAGTGGGCAGACGGAACGTACTCTTATACATCAACCGGAAATACAGCGCCTCATCCTGCCAAGGCTGCATACTGACTGATAAAGAGGGGGCAAAGCGATGGAAGTCATCGGGAACCGTACCTTTCTCGGCATGCTCCGAAGTGGCGGTATGCACCAGCGAGGCCGTGGCCGTGAGCCATCCTTGCCGGTAGCGTGCATTAAAGGCACTGATGGAAGTATATCTTGTAGGGAAAGGACATTCCGGCAAACTGTTTCGCAACTTGTTTATCACCCCATCCTGCGCCAACGAAAGGGTCAAAGCTTCCAAAGGACGGTAGAGAACGGTTGCGGAAATATAATATTCGTCTTGCCGGTGATTTTCCCGATAATATCCATCGGTATATTCCTTGCCCTCATCCTTGTATTTGTTCCAGCCATGATTATACTTTGCTTGTGCCTGCAGACTCCACCGGGGCGAGAAATGCTTCCTATAACGTGCTTGCACAAAAGTATTCTCATCCCAAAGCGTTTCATCGGAAAGGGGATTATAGAGCGTAACCGCCCCCGGAAGTCCCCGGCGGGAATAGAAGTAGTAACCCTTCACATCCAGTTCGCTGTCATCCTTGAAAGTATGATAAAGGGTAGCTTCACCCTGCCAGGAATAGATGCCGGAGTTGTTACGTTTCTCTTCCGTCACGTATTTTCCATTGACCAGCGTGAAAGGGTAATTACCGTCCGCCCTCATATAACTAGCATCTAGCGCCACGCGTGTACGGCTGCCCAGTTTCTGCCACCAGCGCAGCGAGGGGCTGACCATGCCGAACGACCCTCCGCGCACCCGTGCCTGAAAAGCAGCATTGCACCCGTCATCAAAATGAGGTTTTTCCGTCTCTATGCCCAGCACACCGGCCGACGCATACAAGCGGGCGGACTGCAACAAGTCCTCCGACTGCCCGATGGCGAGCGAAAGCATGGAAACATTGTCCAGAGAAAAACGCCCGATATCTATCTGCCCTGCCTGACAATTGCTCACCGCCACCCCGTCATAACTGACAGCTGTATGGGCAGCTCCCATATTGCGTATGGAAACCGTTTTCAGTCCTCCAATGCCTCCGTAGTCCTTTACATTGGCTCCGGCAAAACGGCGCACAGCATCTGCCATATTCTGTATTCCCAGCTGGCTGATATCCTGCCGTGATATCGTCTGTATGGGTACGGCAGAAGCCACTTTATTGGGCAACCTGCGTGCTGTTACTGTCACTTTCTCTATCTGATGCACTTTCCCCGTAATCGTATCTCCCCCTACCTCCTGGGCAGAGAGCCGGAATATACTTGCACCCACTGAAACAGCACAGACCAGTAGTACCTTAGTCCTTCCTGACATAGAATAAATGATGATTATCTTAAACCATTTGCGCACTGCCCACTTTCCTCGAATGGACAATTTTTCGACTTTGTTTTGCAGGTCTTCTGACTCGTTCCCGGTACATCGCCTTCCCGTTCTTTCCGAAGAACAGTGGCACAAGTATGATACACCGAGCATGGAACTCACAGCAGCGGGACTGTTCGGGACTTTCACCCGATTCCCTTTTCATCCGCTTCTCCGGATAGAGAACGCGAAACAAAACGCCGGCAAAGATAGGAATATATATAATAAGTCTATAAATCTTACAACAGTTTCTTCAAAAAAACATTCATTATTTTATAAGAAGCATAACTTAACCCCTTTCTGCGAGAAGGTAACCGATGAAAGGAAAAACGGGCACATATACAAGAGCATAATGCTCCCATAAAGAATAGAAATCCGGCAGAACTTCTGATATCTCCCATCCCGACCAAAGGTGACACGATACCTCCAAATGCAAAACCTATTGCCCCTAAAAGAGCCGAAGCTACTCCGGCATTCCTACGTTCACAGTCCATAGCCAAAGTGTTGGAAGCAGTAAAAGCCATTCCTACCATTGAAAGCAAACAAAAGACCAACACTTCATAAACCCAGAAATTGCAATTCAGAAAGAATGCAACTGAAAGTAGTACGGAAATAAACAACATCCCATGATTTCCTATATGTAAGGCATGTTCCATGGTAGAACAACGCACAGACAATGCTGAAGATATTACCATTGCAACCGCATTAACCCCGAAGCAAACACTGAACAGCATGGGTGAAAGACCATAATGTTGTTGCATAATAAAAGGAGCGGAAGCAATATTGGTGAACAGAACACCCATTGTAAAACCGTATTGCAAAATGTAACGCACATATTGGCGGTTACGTAATACAGCACCGAAACGGTGATACATATCTACACATCTTATATTTTGCCTTTGTCCAATTGGCAGAGACTCCTTAAAACGTACACTTCCGATAACCAGAAGAACGCCCAATGCAAACAAAAACCAGAAAATGCCATGCCAACCTCCAAAGTCAGCCAATGCCCCACCGCCTATCGGAGCAACTACCGTAGCTATTCCATTGACAGCGCCAATAGTAGCCAACATGCCAGCAAGCTCATGAGCAGAATATTTATCGGCAGCAATAGAACGGGATATCACAACTCCTCCCGCTCCGGCAACTCCCTGCACAAAACGCCACAACACAAACTGTGATATGTCCCGGGAGAAGATACAACCTACAGTAGAAATCAGAAACAGACCCATAGCTGCCAACAAGGGAGAACGGCGACCGTACTTATCACTTAACGGACCAAAAACCAATTGTCCTATCGCCAGCCCCACCATACTCGTAGTAAGCCCCAACTGCACTTTTGAAGATGTAGTCTGAAAGAAATCCGACATTGCCGGTAAAGTAGGAAGATACATGTCCATAACAAATGGACCAAAAGCACTCAACATCCCCAAAAACACCAATATGAAACCTTTTGAATTTTGTTTACCTGTCATTATCTTTCCCTCTTTTAAAATCGGTGGCAAAATTATCCCATATTTTCCAAACAGCCTATGGCTTATCTTGTACAAAACATTTCATTTTCGGAACAATATACAGTATTATCATTGAATATATCTATATTTGTTGCGTAAAACAGAACTTTATTCACATGTACGAACAAATATCTCCAGACACTTCCCATATCAGATATGAAGAAACCGACTTGTCGTATCTGAAACTACGTCCATACCGTTTTAAATGTGGCATATACTTAATCTGCATACAGGGTAAAAGCATTATTTCGACAGGAGTGCAACAATATGCTTTTGATGAACAAACCGAATTAATTTTCCTTACAGGCAGCCTCATCCAGATAATACAGGCCTCTGCCGATTTTAAAGTACGGATACTTCTATTTCCCAAAGACGTTTTCCTAAAAGCAATACTACCGATTGATACCCCCTACTTCAATTACGTACATGAACACCCGCATTATCATCACACGGCAGATGAAAGGAGTCAGAATACGTGGCGGGAAATTATATTATGGATGGACGTTGCCCAAATGCTTTTCAAGAACAACAACACACTCCTGTTCAGAAAACAACAAGAACTTAATTTCCTTCAAAGCATATTAATGTGGCTTTTCAATACTATTCCGGAAAAACTGGCTGCCAATAAGCAATATAGCAGAAAACAGATGCTCTGCCACCAGTTCATGCAACTGATACGCGAACACAGTACTTGCGAACATCAAGTTCCGTTTTATACGGAACAGCTCTGCATAACTCCTCGTTACCTATACGAAATCACCACTCAATACATGAATGGAAAAACGCCTAAACAACTGATAGATGAGCAACTGATAGCGGAGGCCAAAGTTCTTTTAAACGAACCGTGCTTATCTGTTACCGAAATTGCCGAACTGCTGAACTTTGCCGACCAATCTTATCTGAGCCGTTTTTTCAAAAAGAACACCGGCATGTCTCCTAAAGAATTCAGGTTACAAAAGCTATTATAACCAGTTTCGTCAAAATAATTTAAAATCGGTTGTTTTAACCGCCATTTTATTAACTTTGTTAGCATAACCAAAACCAAGCTGCCATGAAATACAAATTATTAGTTCTTGACGTAGACGGGACACTTCTCAACGATGCCAAGGAAATCAGTAAACGGACTCTTGCTTCCTTACTTAAAGTGCAGCAAATGGGCATACGTGTCGCATTGGCTTCCGGAAGACCTACATACGGCCTTATGCCATTAGCCAAGACTCTTGAATTAGGCAACTATGGGGGCTTCATCATCTCCTATAACGGTGGCCAGATAATCAATGCGCAAAATGGGGAAATTCTGTTTGAACGGCGAATCAATCCGGAAATGCTACCTTATTTGGAGAAAAAAGCACGCAAAAATAATTTTGCCATATTTACTTACCATGATGATACCATACTGACAGATAGTTCCGATAATGAACATGTCCATGCCGAAGCCAATCTGAATAATCTGAAAATCATTCAGGAAGAAGAATTTTCCACAGCAATAGATTTTGCACCATGCAAATGCATATTAGTCAGTAATGATGAAGAAGCATTGAAAGATTTGGAAGAGCATTGGAAAAAACGCTTGGACGGAACGCTGGATGTTTTTTGCTCGGAACCTTACTTTCTGGAAGTCGTGCCCTGCGGAATTGATAAAGCAAACACCTTAGGCGTCCTATTGTCATATTTGAACATCGCCCGTGAGGAAGTAATCGCCATTGGAGACGGTGTATGCGATGTCAATATGCTCCAAGTTGCCGGTCTGGGCATAGCCATGGGGCATGCGCAAGACTCCGTAAAAGTTTGTGCCGACTATGTAACAGCTTCCAATGAAGAAGACGGTGTTGCCCAATCTGTAGAAAAATTGATTCTGGCTGAAGTGCATGCTGCTGAAATACCTCTTGACCTGCTAAACGAGCGGGCACGCCATGCATTAATGGGCAACTTGGGTATCCAATACACCTATGCCTCGGAAGAACGCATAGAAGCAACCATGCCCGTAGACCACCGTACCCGCCAGCCCTTTGGCATTCTACACGGCGGTGCAACTCTTGCGCTTGCCGAAACCGTTGCCGGACTCGGCTCTATGATAACCTGCCAGCCCGATGAAATTGTGGTAGGCATGCAAGTCAGCGGAAACCATATTTCGTCCGCACACGAAGGAGATACCGTACGTGCGGTAGCGACTATCGTGCATAAAGGACGCTCATCTCATGTGTGGAATGTAGATGTATTTACTTCTACCAATAAGCTGGTTTCTTCTGTCAGAGTTGTTAACAGTGTTTTGAAAAAAAGATAAGTTGAGATATGCCAATATGGAGTAGACTCATAAACATCAGATATGCCATAGTAGATGTCGAAGTCGGCTTGAAAAATCATAAAATCCATGATATTGGAGCACTCCGCCATGATGGTGCAACATACCACAAAGCTTCAAAAAAGGAGTTATTTGAATTTCTCAGCGGCACGGATTATATATGCGGACATAACATCATTCACCATGATGCCAAATATCTATTCACAGACAAAACATGCCAATGGATTTTGGTCGACACGCTTTATATATCTCCTTTGCTGTTTCCGGAACGTCCTTACCATAAGCTTTTGAAAGATGACAAACTGATAAGTGATCAGATGAATAATCCGGTAAATGATTGCGAAAAAGCAAAAGCACTGCTATTGGACGAGATAGCACGCTGGCATTCGTTACCGGATGCAAAGCGCCGGTTATTTGCATCTTTATTAAAGGATAGGAAAGAGTTCGAAGGTTTTCTCAGCATGGTAGGTGCTGTGTATGCCAACAAAGGAATATCCGAACTGATCAGCAACCTCTATGTGAATAAAATATGCCAGCATGCAGAGCTTGACATGCTTATCAAACAATATCCGTGCGAACTGGCATACGCATTAGCCCTGATTGACACAATCGACCATCATTCCATTACTCCGGGATGGGTACTTTACAATTATCCCAGAGTGGAATTTGTTATAAAACTTCTACGACACAACAGATGCAACGAAGGTTGTGTTTACTGCAACACCCAACTGGATGTACTACATAACTTAAAAATATTTTTTGGATACGAACAATTCCGCACCTATGAGGGTGAGGCTCTTCAAGAACAAGCCGTTCAAGCAGCGGTAAAAGGCAAATCGTTACTGGCAATATTCCCTACCGGCGGTGGAAAATCGCTGACTTTTCAGCTACCGGCACTCATGTCCGGTCATTCGGTACATGGTCTTACAGTCGTTATCTCACCATTGCAGTCACTGATGAAAGACCAGGTAGATAATCTTGCCGACCGAGGAATTACTGATGCTGTAACCATTAATGGCCTATTAGACCCTATTACACGGGCACTATCAATACAAAGAGTACAAAATGGGGAAGCTTCCCTCTTATATATAGCCCCCGAAATGCTTCGTTCAAAAACCATTGAGAAAATTCTGATGGCGCGCCATGTAGTAAGATTTGTGATAGATGAAGCACATTGTTTCTCTTCATGGGGACAGGATTTTAGAGTCGACTATCTTTATATTGGGAAATTCATCAGAAAATATCAACAGAAAAAAGGATGCAAAGAACCAATACCTGTGTCTTGTTTCACTGCCACGGCAAAACAGAAAGTTGTGCAAGACATTCGCGATTATTTCAAACAGACATTAAATTTAAATCTGGAATTGTATGCATCAACAGCCTCAAGAACAAACCTTCGCTATTCTGTCATACACGCTGAAACTGATGATGATAAATATTTAAAATTAAGAAGACTTATAGCTGAGTCCGATAGTCCTACCATTGTTTACGTATCGCGCACTAAACGTACTAAAGAACTTGCTGTAAAACTGACTCGTGACGGTTATAAAGCATTACCTTTCAATGGTAAGATGGAATCAGAAGAAAAGATTGCCAACCAAGATGCATTTATGAATGACCAAGTACGCATCATTGTAGCAACATCAGCTTTCGGTATGGGAGTCGATAAAAAAGATGTCGGACTTGTAGTACATTATGACATATCCGATTCACTGGAAAACTATGTTCAGGAAGCAGGAAGAGCCGGTCGCGATCCTAAACTCAGCGCACGTTGTTATGTACTTTACAGCGACAATGACTTGGACAAGCATTTTATACTGCTGAATCAAACCAAATTAAGCATCAGCGAAATACAACAAGTATGGAAGGCCATAAAGGACCTTACCAGACAACGTATGAGAGTCAATTGTTCTGCATTGGAAATAGCACGGCAGGCAGGTTGGGACGACTCCGTATCCGATATTGAAACCCGTGTTCGGACGGCATTGGCTACTTTGGAACAAAGCGGATACCTGATAAGAGGAAATAACGTACCCCATGTGTATGCTACGGGGATCACTGTAAAAAATATAGATGAAGCAAGAATGCGCATATCGGCATCATTGTTATTTGGCAGTGATGAAATAGAAAAGGCTGTTCGAATCATCAAATCACTGATTTCACAGAAATACATTACCAAAGCTCAAGACTCAGAGGCCGAATCACGAATTGATTATCTGGCAGATATATTAGGAATCAGTAAAAAAGAAATAATATCTGTTGTAGAACGCATGCGTCAAGAAGGCATATTGGCAGATAACAAAGATATATCCGCCTATTTACTGGATACCGGAGACTCGGAACGAAAATCGCAGACTCTCCTCGAACGCTTTGCAAAACTCGAACGATATATTCTTAACCACATTCCTGACGAATCTTTACAAACATCATATAAGCAACTAAATGATAATGCCACAAACAGCGGAATCAATACATCCAAAGAAAAGGATATTCGGACATTGCTCTATTTCCTCTGTGTCAAAGGATACGTCAAAAAAGAAGAAGACGCTTCCCATAATATAACAATCAGTCGCCAGACAGATTTCGATTCAACCATCAAACTGTTTGAAAAACGACTGGAAATAAGCCGTTTCACCATAGAATGGCTATACAAGTTAGTTGCCGATACGGAAAAAGAATGCTCACAAAACAAAACAGTCCAATTTTCCGTGGTAGAACTTCTAAATCAAATAAAGTCAAATCCTCAATCTCTTTTCAGCGAACCCGACAAACTACAGTTGGAAGATGTAGAAGAAGCCCTTCTTTATCTATCAAAAATCGGAGCATTAAAGCTTGAAGGCGGTTTCCTTATTCTTTATAATGCTATGAATATTCAAAGAATAAAGGATAACAAATCAAGATATAAACAAGACGACTACCGGATGCTTAACGAATTCTACAAGCAAAAAATCCAGCAAGTACATATTGTAGGGGAATACGCCAATTTGATGGTAAAGGATTATAATGCAGCATTGCAGTATGTCCAAGACTACTTCCAGATGGACTACAAAAAGTTTGTCGCAAAATATTTTAAAGGAGAAAGAGTAAGTGAAATACAGCGCAACCTGACTCCTCAGAAATACAAGCAATTGTTCGGTCAGCTATCCAAACGCCAAATGGAAATTATTTCCGACAAGGAATCGCGCTGCATTGTTGTTGCAGCAGGTCCCGGCAGTGGAAAAACACGCGTACTGGTCCATAAACTTGCATCACTCCTATTACTTGAAGATGTAAAGCATGAACAGCTCCTAATGCTGACATTTTCAAGAGCGGCTGCCACGGAGTTCAAACAGAGGCTTATGGAGCTAATAGGAAATGCTGCCCATTTTATTGAGATAAAAACATTTCATTCCTATTGTTTTGACCTTTTAGGAAGAATAGGAAACCTTGAGGATGCCAAAGACATCGTCTCGAAAGCTGCCAAAATGATTAATCAAGGGGAAGTGGAACCAACCAAGATCGGTAAGACAGTACTTGTCATAGACGAGGCTCAGGACATGGGAAAAGAAGAATACGACCTTGTGAATGCCTTGATAGCCAATAATGAAGAGATGCGTGTTATAGCAGTGGGCGACGATGACCAAAACATTTATGAATTCCGCGGTTCAAATTCCCGATATATGTACCAACTGACACAAAATCCTGAAAATAAATTCATTGAGATGACTGAAAATTATCGCAGTACACATCATTTGGTAAATTTTGCCAATGAATTCGCTAAGAATATAGGCAAAAGAATGAAAAGTACCCCAATCATTTCAATGCGAAAAGAGAACGGATGGGTTGGAGTAACATATCATCAATCAAAGTATATGTATCAGCCACTGGTTGAAGAACTGCTTCATCAACGAGGAAGCGGGACCTCATGTGTGCTTACCCAAACAAACGAAGAAGCAGTCATTTTAACGGCTCTTTTGCGAAAGCATGCCATAAACAGCAAATTGATACAATCCATGGATGGCTTCCTTTTCTGGAATATGGCCGAGATGAGATATTTTTTGAGATATATAGAGAAACGGATAAAAACTCCTTTAATTCCGGAAGAGTTATGGGAAAAAGCAAAGCATGTAACCTACACCACTTATGAAAAAAGTAAAAGCTTGACATATGTAAAGCGTTGCATAGAACTATTTGAGCAAACCAATAAAGTAAAATACCATAGTGACTTCAAAGAATTTGTATTTGAGTCATCAGTAGAAGATTTCTGTGACATTTCGGGAACAGATGTTGTAGTATCAACCATCCATAAAGCCAAAGGAAGAGAATTCGATAATGTGTATATGCTCATATCCGATAATTACTCAAAAGACGACCATCTTATGCGTCGATATTATGTAGGAATGACCCGTGCTAAAAATCAACTGTTTATACATACGAATGGCAACTGCTTCAACCATATAAGCGCTGACAGACATTGTATCGACCGAAAAGAATATGCGATGCCCGAAGAAATAGTTCTGCAACTCTCCCACAAAGATGTCTTTCTGAAATTTTTTAAAGGACGCAAACAAGAGATATTAGCATTAAGAAGTGGAGATTCTCTGATTTACAAAGACTCTGTTTTATATACAGCCTCAACCAATAAAGCGGTAGCAAAATTATCACAGAATATGCAAGCCACAATGTGTGAGTGGGAAAAAAAGGGTTATAAAGTGAGAGCTGCGTATGTCCGATTTATTGTAGCATGGAAATCTAAAGATTCCCCAAAAGATGAACCGGAAACAGCCGTCTTATTAGCAGATTTACTACTTTCATTATAACCTAAGATACATAATCCTCAATCCAAACAAATAAGGAAAACCATGCGGATAATAAGAAAAGCGTGCAACTCATTGAGCTGCACGCTTTTGCTTATTGTTTATTATCTTGTTTCCTTATCGGAATCATTTCACTTCTTCAAAGATAATTACTAATGTATATCAGTGTATTATATACAACTTGGTACAAATATGATTACTTTACTTCGTTTACTCTATATTTCAGCCTTAGCGAGAATAGAAAAGCTACCGCAAAAAAAACTTTAACTTAGTTTAACTATACTGTTTTTGACGATTTCTATTTTCTCTTGTTTTCAGATAGTCTTCGATATTTTCTCTTATTATGCTTTTCTTTTCATAAGCTATTGATTTGCAAAACTGTATCTATTTTTTCCTTTCGTTTTTTATGAAAAAGTGTTATACCTTTGCATTGAGAAATAAAAAACAATAGGCATGAAGCAAAAACAATATATACTCCATTCTTTGACAATAGAGGTCATTGCGGTGTTGCTGGCTTCAATGATTGCATTTCAAATATGCAATATGCTTAGCATACGAATGAGTTTGCTTCCGTTCGTTATGGCTGTCGGATATGTGATACTGAAACTTCTATATCATCTTTGCATCTCTATAGCAAGATACATTATAGAAACTCCTTTGTCACATTTGGCATTAGCCGATGAAGTGACAGATAAAAAGACTTCGGCTGTTGCACGTGCAACACGAACTTTTTTACCGTCAACTACTTTATATCCAATTTTTGTTGTTTTTCCATTGTGCACTAACATTACATTGGAAACATCCATTGGGCCTTCCTGGCTTACGATACCACCCTGCTGGTTTGCAGGACTAGGTTTAGTATGCTTTGTGATCATATTGGCACCTTCAACTGTTACAGTACCTTTTTTATGATCAACAGCAATTACTTTTCCTTCTTTGTCTTTATCTTTACCAGCGATAACTTTTACAGTATCACCTTTTTTAATTTTCATAGCTGACATTAGGCACCCTCCTATAATACTTCCGGAGCTAAGGAAACAATCTTCATGAACTGTTTCTCACGAAGCTCTCTGGCTACTGGCCCAAAAATACGTGTTCCTCTGGGAGTCTTGTCATCTTTGATAATAACCGCTGCATTCTCATCAAATTTGATGTAAGAACCATCTTTACGACGAACACCTTTTACAGTACGTACAACAACGGCCTTAACTACATCGCCTTTTTTAACAACGCCGCCTGGTGTTGCATCTTTAACCGTAGCAACGATTGTGTCACCGATGTTTGCATATCTTCTTGTAGAGCCGCCCATAACACGAATACAAAGGATTTCTTTTGCACCAGTGTTGTCGGCAACTTTCAGTCTAGTTTCCTGCTGAATCATACTGGCACCTCCTTACTTGGCCTTCTCGATGATCTCGACCACGCGCCAACGTTTGTCCTTGGACAGAGAT
>OIHB01000315.1_pt1 | contig 12096 bp, 9 predicted proteins | sample 1582401 | NCBI WGS metagenome assembly OIHB01 (sample SAMN02674970, study PRJEB24791) | human gut metagenome, SKBSTL043 | isolation source: stool | host: Homo sapiens | place: USA | reverse complement strand
TATTTCTTTCAGTTTTTCTACTTGCTGTATCATGCTGGTTTCTATTTTCGCTAATGGTTTAGCGGGGAACGCTGTAAGGCGTTATCACGCTTCGTTAACATCATATTTTATTCTCATTCCAGTGTACCATGTCGTATGGATAGTAGGGCAATCCTTTCAAGCTGGTATCATCTAGTCCCAAGACCTTGACTAACGCACCGCTTTCAAAGCTCCAATAGCCGTCATGTCTGATACCATATTTATGGTCGTCATGCCAAGCACAATCAGAATGACCTCGATACCATTCCTTTTTAAGATACTTCTCTAATTTCTGAATGGACAATTCTTTACTTTGATTGTTGCTGGAAATTATAGACAATGTACTTTGATAAGGAACTGGAAACAATACTGTGTCAGAACATCTTTCCCAATCAGTTAATCTGTATTTTATTAAAAAATCATATAAGGCATCATTAACATTTTCATTGTCAATCATGCTTGATAATATCCTTATATTTTGTTCATCTGTATCTAACATAATTCCAATAGACAACATCCATAACATCTGTACATACATACCGGTAATCGTCCAATGATTTGTTAGCGTTTTCACTAAATTATTGTAATCATCTTTTAATTTTGCCATATCTTCCCCAACTGAATACTTGGTTAGAAATGAATTCAATTTACATCCAAAAAGTGTAACTGTTTTATTGTAAGCAACATTAGAATTTGGAGCAGAGTATAATTGAATATGCTCTTTCTCTGCATTGATAATTTCCATAATACTGCTTTCTAACTGTTTACACCTTTTGGAATATCCAGCAAGTTGTTTCCTATACTGTTCTTCAGTAAAAAGTTTATCTCTTGTTTCCATATATGGTACACTGTTTTTGATGTTAATGGTTTGGTGAGGAACAGCGTTCAGCTGTTATCTCGACCTTGTTAACGATTTTATTTCACAATCATAAATTCATTTCCATATGGATAAAAGTCATTATCTATCCATAGTTTGGAGTAGTCTGATAATTTGTAAATTTCAGGTTTATACAGATTCAATACTTTATCCAAAATTCTTTCTCGGAATATTATACCATCTCTATATTCTATACTATTCAAAACAAAGAAATTCTGTTTGATTGAAATGTCTTTCAGTTTCATATCAGGATATACTGTAAAACAAGTACCTAGTTTTTTCTGAAAGTCACTCTGATATGTTATGCCTTTTCCGAAATGAAAAGAATCGTTGTCAAAATGATTTATACGTAGAGCATAGTATTTCTTATCCGTTAGAGATTCGTTTTTCTTGTTTACTACCTTGACAGTTGCAATATCATATTTATCGATAAAACCATTTTCTTGAAGTAAAGACAAAAACTCTTCCGATACGATTTTGAGTTCTATACTGCTTTTGTCAAGAAAATCAAATTGCAGGATTCCCGGTTTCTTGTTGCATACAAGGTATAAGACGGGAGGTAAATTCTCGCGCCATCCGTCATTATTTTGCCACATCCATTGCCCGAGATTCTGAAACTTCTGCCTTTTACTTTCATCATAGATATCACAAACATCAGATTTGCCATACTCCAATAATCCTTTAGGAAGTTTATCTATCCCATATCGCCAAATATAAAGTTCTTCTGTCTTCATAATTATTATCGTTAATATTATTTGTAAAAACACTTGTTTGGTATCTTCTATTTTGATAACTGACACCTGACAGGTGTGTTTCCTAATCTCTAATAGCTACACCCTACAAATCATCCAGCATATCAAGTGGATTGGGTATGCTTGACTTGAGGGCATTCGTTACATGAAGATAAATATTCGTCATCTTTAATATTGTTGTATCCCAGCAAATTTTGCCCATGATGCGTACCTGTATCCGTTCACTGACAACGCCTTGTGAGGTGAGATTCAGTAGTTTCAGATAGTCTTCCGGTAACATGTATGTCTGTTGTGAATTGGGATGCTGCACGTACGTCCGGCTGTAATCTATGTAGGCGTAGGGAGAAGAGCGGTCGGAGAAATCCGGTAGTTTAAAGGCGGTAACTGTTATGTAGGCGGAAGCGTTGTCCGCCATTTGTATGCCGCTCTCCTGGGAAAGCAGTAGGGCAATTGCCGGATTATTTGCATACTTTATCCGTATGTAGTGTTCACCGTTCCCTTTTTCTCTATACAGGACGATGCTTGACCGTTGCTTCTGTATCTTGTCCATATCTTTGGCGGTTGCTTTATACCTCAAAGATAAAGCAAAGTATTGAAATCTGAACGGTTGTTCAGAAAATGTTTTTATCGAAATATTTTAAATATTGCTAAAAGAAGTCAGGCTTTCAGGAGCGAGTATAGATAATCTAATTTCTCCTTCAATTCGTCTACATCCAGACCATTCAGGAACGATTGCTCGTAGGACATGCCCAGGAATATTTGACGGAACAACGAGGCGGTCTTTTTCACATCCGTATCTTGCTTTATTTCACCGCTCTCTTTTGCCTTCTGTATGACCGCCTTCCATAGTTCGTGTTCCTTGCGGAATATTTCTTCCATTTTTTCACGGGCTCCGGGATAATACATCCTCACTTGGGAAAGGAAATGGAAATAATAGAAGTTGGGACAGCATTCATTATCATCTACACAGCATTGTACCTGTTTGATGATATGGTTCATGACTGCACTCACTCCTGCCACATACTGTTCTATAAATTCAGCCAGTGTTTCCGTCGGCCCGGCAAACTTGTTGGCCGGTGTCTGCATCTGTATGACATACTTGTCTGCTACCGCCATAAACAAGTCGAGTTTATGAGGAAAATAATATACTACCCCCGTCTTTACCACCCCGCAGGCTTTCGCCAGCGTGCTGATACTCGCTTTCTCGTAGTTCATCCTCAAAAACACCTTGAATGCCTTGTCTATCACTTCTTCCCGGTTGGTAATCATATCGGATTATCCTCTTTTATGTTTCTTTTTGCGAAGGTGTGCTTTTTATTTTGAAGTTTTTACGTTAGTTCGTTTACATCAAAGCCGTCAAATCGCAGTATATACAAAAGAAAAAAGCAGCTATCTTTTTAGATAACTGCTTGATTTTCAAGTGATCCGCTTGGGGTTCGAACCCAAGACCCCAACATTAAAAGTGTTGTGCTCTACCTGCTGAGCTAGCGAATCAATCCTTATTGCTGTTAAGCGAGTGCAAAGATAGATACTTTTTTGAAAGTTGCAAAAGATTTTCGCTTTTTTTGCTATATTTGATGTAGTCTGAAGGTATTTAATTGACTACAAATAGATTAAAAGAAACTCGCATGAGAATAGGCAACGGATAAGAAATTGGTAAAGTGCTTTGATACACTATATTTCTCATGCTGTCAAACAACTCTTATTTGTTTGCAAATATAATATTATTGCAGGTAATAATCAAAAATAACGAGGTTTATTTTCATTTTTACCTGCTGATATTTGTTCCGGATTATCAGATGCGATATATTTGTAATTAGGATTCGTACCGTGTTCCAAGCGGTTCATAAGTAACGACTTGCGGAGCTTTGGCAACAAGGGGATGCGGCTCCGTTTTATAGAAATGACTTATGCAAACCGACTTATCCATTTACAACAGTCTTCGCCCTTCCTTTATAGAAGGCGTTCACGCCGTGAAGTTCAATGCTTTGTCGGCGGTCATATCGCGTTACCGGGATTATGCCCGCAGTTCCGAACAAATAAAAGCGTACTCGGGAGATTCTCTTCTGATGCGGGACATTGCCTCCTTGCTTGACGAAGCACCCCGTCCCATAACGGGGGAATACCAGGATTTCACCCCGTTCCTGCTTCTTCTGATGCTTTCGGAGGAATTTCATGTCGTCCATTACGTCGAGCGTCTTGTAACGTGGTATTTCGGCTACTGTTGTGTCGATGAACTGCGGACGGTCTGCACCATTCTGTCCCAGTGTTCCTACCCGCATCACGACACGCTGCGGCTGCGGTTCAAGAATTACCTGCGTGAAGCCCGTAAGACATTGGGTATGCCCGTTGAATGTAACGCTGCTGTCATGCTGAAAATGCTCGACGCCTCTTATGAACATCTCACTCCCGCCGATGTCGGGGAGTTCGAGGAGCTGTTGCACCTGGGGGACGATTACGAGTTCATCTCCCGTGTCAAATCGAATTATCTTGCCTCGGATAACGTCACGGAACTCGCCGGGGTTTGCGGGTATTCCAGCACGATTACCTTCCGCCGGCGTTTCCAGCGGGTTTTCGGCTGCTCGGCCTCCTCGTGGTTACGTCAGCGCCGTATCGAACGTATCGGGGAGTTGCTGCGGACGACACACTACACGTTGCAGGAAATAGCCTACATGTGCGGTTTCTCCGCCCAATCCCACTTTACGGACTTTTGCAAGCGGAATATGGGGAGCAATCCCACTTCCATCCGTCAGGAAAGCCGGATTTGACATTAAAATCGGCTCCGTGATAAAAAAACGAAGAGAAAGATAAAAATCGTAATCCGCCGGTTTTTCGATTCGCTAACTTTATACGCGAAAGTAACAAGACGGATTATGATTGCATTTATAGAAAAATTAAACAGCGAAGTCCTGCGGAGTATCGAACGTATCGAATCGCGGGATACCGACGTGTTGAAAAAGTCGCTTGAAGCGTCACGTGTCCTGGGAGAAGCGTTCGACCGTTTGAAACAATATATCATCGGCTACCGTTTTCAAAACGATGACGAGGAAATAAAGTTCTTCAAAGAAATCAAACCTCGTCTTTTTTGCCGTCTGATCTATTACCGCAAGCTCTACAATATCGAGATGAACCGTCCGGTAGGAAGTATCGAGGCACAACGGGAGTACCTGGACGCCCATGTTCGGGCCATCAACGCGTACACGCAGAAACGCCTCGACTTTATCCGCTATTTCCGCAGCGGCGCCACACACCTGGACAGCCTCTATTTCCTGCGCGGGCAGACCGACACGGAGCAATACCTGGAAACCTTCTACTATGAACTCGACCCGCAGTTTTCGACAAACGCGGATTTCAAGGTGGCGAAAATCCTGGCCAACGATATGTTGTCGGTTTATCTTATGGGCGAATTGGAATCACTGGAGAGCACGAACCTCCGGAACATGGTTCTGCCATTGTCTGACGTGCGTCCGACATGGCAGGACTCGAAGACGGATCTGACGGAACTTATTTACCTGCTCGACAGTAAAGGCTGTTTCGGCAATGTGCCACTCACGCAACTTGCCAGCTACATTTCCAACGCTTTCAACGTACACCTCGACATGAACCTTTCGAGGACATTCTGCGATATGAAAATCCGAAACAACCCGACACCGTGGCTTGACAAGGCGAAAGAGGCCCTGCTTAAACGTATGCAGACGTGGAAGCGAAACAAGAAAAACGGCAATTCCGAGTAGAACATGAACCGGTAAAGCACTCTATTCCTTATAGAAACACTGATAATCAGCGTTGTATATAACAAAAGAACCGAGGTCGGTTTTCCCCCGTAACTCTCGAAAGGAACTTTCCCGAACGCCCGTATTTGCACCCGTATAAGGAGCCGATACGGGTGTTCCGTTGTAGCCCCGTCCGGATTAGAACACCGTTAAGCGTTGAATCACAGTATGCTATCGCATTTCTGCCAATAAAAATACCGAGTACGGGCCGCGGATTTCGGTAAAAAACACTGCCTTCTTCACCGCATGAACCGTTGAGAATCAGTTCACTGCAAATTATCAAAAAAAAGTCGTACCGACCTCGTTTTAAGCTGTCCATATAAGCCCGACCTTTGTAACAGACTAAAAAACAAAGGAGTATGAAAATCATAGTGATCGGTTCGCGAGCCTATAACGAGCTTGTCGGGCGTATAGAGAAAATAGAGGCTGCAATCGCCTCTCTCCCTGAAAAGGGGCGTGCATGGAATAAGGAGTATATAAACGACGAATGGATGGACGGCGAGCAGGTCTGCCGTTACCTGGGCATCAGCGGGCGTACCCTTCAACGCCTCCGCTCGGATCACGTGATCACCTATTCGGCCATCAACCGGAAGCTGTATTATTCCCTCACGGAAATCCGCCGTGTGCTGAAGGAGCGTTCCGTGCGGCGCAAAAACCGACCAAAGGAGTAGGCCATGTTTCTGGATAAGGAATATTTCGACGGATGGATGCAGCGGCTCTCGGAACGGCTGGAACGTATTGAGAAGCTGTGCGCGGGGGATGTGGAGCAACCGCTTTCCATCCTGCCTGACGGGGAGCGTCTTCTGGACAATTACGACCTGTGCCGTATGCTCAATATCAGCAAGCGCACACTCCAGCGTTACCGCACCTCGGGAGAGCTGCCTTACGAGATGATCTATCACAAGACCTTCTACCGGGAATCGGACGTCCTGCGGTTCATCGAGCGTAACTTCAGTAATTTCCGCAAGCTGAAAAAGGATCGTCCTGCCGGTTCCGGTTAGGCCCTGTCCCGAGAGTCCGGCGTCATGGAAAAACGCGGAGATACATGGAATAAGGCACGACAAGGCGGTACAACCGTTCGATATTTGCCGTAAAATCAGTATGTTTGCACTTGGAAGCCTATATAATAATGAACAATGAAAGAAACAGATAAAATATATCCTGCCGACAAAGGGGAGGAAGAGCTACTGCATAACGTGCGCCATATCTTGCAGGAAGCGCGCGCGAAGGTGATACATCATGTCAATTCGACCCTCGTGAGGGCTTACTGGCAGGTAGGGAAATATATAGTGGAGTACGAGCAGCAGGGAACCGGCCGTGCCGGATATGGCAAGGCTGTCATCAACACCCTTTCCAGGCGGCTCGTGGCGGAGTTCGGAAACGGGTTCACGGCCACCAACCTGCGGTACATGAGGCAGTTTTACCAGTGCTACCCGAAATATCACACGCTGTGTGATAAATTGAGCTGGTCGCATTGCCGCACGCTTCTCAAGGTGTCGGGCGATGCCGCCCGTGATTTTTACCTGCACGAGTGCGTCAAGGAAAACTGGAGTGTCCGGCAGCTCGACCGCCAAATCAACACGCTTTTCTATGACCGCCTGCTGGCCAGCCGAGACAAGAAAGCCGTGAAAGAGGAGATTTCCCGTACCGAACCCGGGCGTGTCGAACCCAAAGAGATCATCCGCGACCCGTATATCCTGGAGTTTCTCGGTATCCCCCAGGGAGAGCATTTTCTGGAAACCGATCTGGAGCAACTGCTCATCAGCCGCTTGCAGCGCTTGATGCTCGAACTCGGGAAAGGCTTCGCCTTCGTCGCGCGACAGAAGCGTATCTCCTTCGACGACAAGCATTTCTACATCGACCTGGTCTTTTACAATTACCTGGCCCGCTGTTTCGTTTTAATAGACCTTAAATCCGGGGAGCTGACCCATCAGGATTTGGGGCAGATGCAGATGTATGTCAATTACTACACCCGTGAGTTGATGAATCCCGGGGATAACCCTCCGGTGGGTATCGTCCTCTGCGCGGAGAAAAACGACGCGGTCGTCCGTTATACGCTGCCCGAAGATGAAAAGCAGGTCTTCGCCGCCCAGTACATGACCTATCTTCCCACGCAGGAGGAGCTGCAAACACTCTTGCAGGAAGTGTGACGACAACGCTCACGGACATATGAAAAAAGCCGACGGAAATCTGTACTTCCGTCGGCTTTTCGCTTACATCTTAATCCCTTTCTTTGCGGGGCCGTTCTCCGGCGGGCTGCCCACGCCCGCGATGACGATGCGCCCCCCGGAGGCGTCGGCAATCTGCCGCAGCCGGGAAGGAATACGGGCCGCCGTGTTGTCTTCCTTCGGGAGCTCTTCCGCCGTGTCATGCCGTTCCCGGCACACGTCGTTATCCTCCTCCGCCTCCTTTCCCTCGCTCTCTTCTATCGGTTTGAGGCTTTGCTGTATCCTGCGGTCTATTTCCGTCAGGTCAGTTTTCAGGGCCGTCAGTTCGGGCTCCTTGCGCCAGGAACTTTCCACCACTTCCCGCAGGACGGGAATATCTTTCTCCAGTTCCTCGTTCTTTTTCCGGAATTTTTCCAGTGTCGGCTCGATGGTCGCGAGCGCGTGGATGAAGTTCATCGCCGCCAGTCGCGGGTCGGAGGCGATATTCCCGTAGTTATACTGGTATAGATAATCCCCTTCACCCCGGACATAAAAACGGTTCTGCACCAGGTCGAGCCCGTCTTTCCCGGTCGTTTCGCTCTGGACGAGCAGCTCGAACCCGTAGAGGCTCCCGATGGGTTCGAGCCTGTCGAGCGTGCGTGCCGTTTCGGCGATACGGTTGAGCTGTTTCCCGATGAGCTTGGGGTCGGAGGTTTCCAGCCCGTTCAGTTTCACGGGATTGCGGTACGAGCCGTCCTCGTTGAACTCGACGCGGGCCTTGAAGTGTTCCAGATCCTTGCCGATACGCCGTATCAGGTCGTTGTTCTTCTCTATCTTCTCCGTGATCTGCTCCAGCTTGTAGCGGCTCGATGATTTGCCGCGCACGAATGCCTGGCGTTCGCTTTCGAGCGTGGCGATCTTCTTCTCCAGGCGGGCCTTGTCCAGCAGGTCTGTATTTCCCGAGAGGACGGCGACATACTCGGAAAAATTCATGCCGCTTTTCTCGTCGATGGCCCCCTCGTCGATGGTACGGCTTCCCATGTTGTTGGTCTTGAGCTGGCGGATGAACAGTTGCTTGTTGTGCAACAGCCCGAACTTGTAGGCGTCGAGCGACTTCTCGACGGCGTATAATATCACGTCCACCTTGTTGTCGGCATGGAGTTTGGCGATCTCGTTCCCGGTGCGTATTCCCCGCCCGTCGCGCTGCTCCAGGTCGCTGGGACGCCAGGGGCAGTCCAGGTGGTGTATCGCCACGCAGCGTTTCTGCGCGTTCACTCCCGTCCCGAGCATCTCGGTCGATCCGAAGAGTACGCGGATTTTTCCGGCGTTCATACCGGCGATCATCTCCTTGCGCGCTTTTTCCGAGGTCGCCTCCTGGATGAACCGCACCTCGCTTTGGGGTATGCCGTAATCCTCCGCGAGTTTACGCCGTATCTCGGAATAGACGTTCCACCCCGCTCCGGGTTTGTAGGTTCCCAGGTCGGAGAATACGAACTGCGTACCTTTGTACGCCTCGAAACGGCGGTAGTAACCGGCAATCATACGGGCGCAGTGGCTCGCCTTGTTGTCCACGTGGTCGCTGTATAGTTCGGGGTCTATCATACGCATATCGAGCGACATCTTGCGGGCGTAGTCTGTGGCAATGAGCATTTTCGCCTTTTCCTCCCGCTCCGAGAGCGGCAGGCGGCCCAGGAGCGTGGCATCGCCCGATTTGGCGAATTGCACCAGCCGTTCTATGAACTCCGTCTGCTGGGGTGTCGGCGGGATATTGTGCAATATCTCGTTCTTTTGCGGTCGGTCGATCCCTATATCCTCCGCCGAGCGGTAATCTGTAATCTCGGAGTAGAACATGGCCAGTTCGGGAACCTTGATGAAATATCGGAACCGTTCTTTCTGCACGACCTCGTTGGTCACGGAAAACTCGTAGTCGATGGTTTTCTTGGCAAATATGGCCGCCCAGGCATCGAAGGTGCGGATATTCTGACGCTCCAGTTCCTTCGGGCGCAGGTACTTGAAAAGCAGGTACAGTTCCGTGAGCGAGTTGGAGATGGTCGTTCCCGAGAGGAACGTCGCCCCCAGGTCGCGGCCCGTGCGCTGCTGTATGGTACGCAGCGCGAAAAGCATGTTGAGCGCCCGCTGCGACCCCTCGGGATTTCCGAGGCCCGCCACCCGGTCATGCCGGGTCGTGAAAGTCAGGTTCTTGAATTTGTGGCTCTCGTCCACGTAGAGGTGGTCGATACCCATGAGGCGGAAGTCCACGGCGTCGTCCTTGCGTGTTTCCAGCGCGTGCGCCACCTTCTGCAACTTGGCTTCCAGGTTGGCCTTGCGTTTCTGACACCCTTTCATCATGGCGCGGGAAACGTCCCTGCCTTGTGCTTTGAGCACTTCGAGGTTCTCCTCCACACAGTCCAGCTCGGCCTGCAATATCTCCTGCTGTATCTCCGGGGACTGGGGTATCATGCCGAACTGTTCGTGCGAGAGGATCACGACGTCCCAGTCGTTGTTGCGTATCTCCCGGAAGATGCGCTCACGCTTCCGGGGCGTGAAATCCTCCTTGCCCGGGTAGAGGACTTTGGCCATCGGGTAAGCGGTGCAGAACGTCCGGGCTATTTCATGGATGTTGGCTTTCAGCCCGATAATCATGGGTTTGTTGGCCAGCCCGAGGCGTTTCTTCTCGTAGGCCCCGCAGCACATGATAAGGGTCTTTCCGCCGCCCACCTCGTGGTCGATTATCCCGCCGCCGAGCAGTTTGTCCATCCATATCGCGTCCTTCTGGCTGTCATACAGTTTGTCGATTCCCAGCCCCTTGAGGTCGAGGTCGGGGAATTCCTGGTGCGTCCCGTCGTACTTCGGGCGCACGTAACAGTTGAAAGTACGGTTATAGAGGTCTGTCAGGCGGTCTTTGAAGTCGGACGACTGCTCGCGCAGCCATTCGGGGAAAGCACCCCGGATCTCATCTATCTTGCTGTTGGCGAGCTGTATGGCCTCCCCGTCACGCACTTTGACCTCCCGCCGTTCTCCGTCCACCCATTTGAGGACGGTCTTGGTGATGTCGGGCGAAGTGTTTTGCAGGGCGTGTTTCAAAAGGTGCAGGCCGTTGTACTTACGGGTCTGCGCGCTGACGGCATACTGCTCCGTGATCTTCACGTTCGTCGCTTCCGCCTTCACGCCGTACTCGTCCAGGTTGGAGGCGAAGGTGATCTTCACCTCCGTATCGAAGAGCGAGGAGGCGAAACGCTCGTAAACACCTTTTGGAATCCACCGTTCGCCCAGGTTGAAATCCAGGTCGTCGAAAGCGATGGGTTTGGGCGTCGCCTCGCGCAGAGCCTCCAGCGATTCCCGGGCCGGGGCGTGGTCGGGATTCTCCCGCAGGAACGCCTCGATCCGTTCGGCTTTCCCGATGACATTGCCGGCGATGAACTTGTCGGCAACCTCGTAGCCGTCCGTTTCCGGGTTGTAATAGATACGTCCTTTCAGTTCCCCGAGTATTCCCTCCACGGTAGTTCCCGTGAGCGATGCCATGTAGCGAGGTTCCACCCGGCCGTACTTGTTCAGGCTGGCCACAAGGGCCTCCGAAGCGTCGTCGGCGTGCGTGATCTCATCGGGATTGAAGGCCACGGGACGCTCGAAGATGTCGGCTTTGCGTGCCTTGCCGTCGATGTAACGCTCCAGCGACAGAATCTCCGTTCCCCGCGCGTCCATCTTGATCAGGTCGAGGTTGCGTTTGTCATTGAGCCGTCCGAAGCGTTCGGTGAAATTGTCGTAAAGCCGGTTGAGCATCTCCCGCAGGGCGGGGTTCGCCGTCAGCGTTTCCGCCTCGTTGTTATAAAGGTGGTAATAGGCATCGCGTATCTCGATATACATGGAGGCTTTCGTCCGTTGTGCAGGCGTGAGTTCCAGCGGGTGGAACATGGGTTGCAGGGATTCAGTCTCCCGCAGGTAGCCGACCCGGTTTTGTCCGTCCGTGACGAGTGTTCCCTCGCGGAAATAGGGGGCGACCTCCCCCTCGAACGGTCGGGGTTTCATATCCGCCTCCCGTATCTGCGGCATTTCTTTACCGGGTTCTTCCTCCTCTGGATTGTCCGGCGTGTCGAACAGGCCGCCCGTTCTCGGCGTACCGGCGGCTTGTTTCCGTTTGCCTTTCGGGGCTTCCGTCGGGGGGCGTACCGCCTGCCGTTCCCGCTGTTCCGGGGTTTCCTGCTGCCGGGCGCTTTGTCGGCGCAATTCCGCCCTCCGTTCCGGGGTAAGCGACATCATCATCTCGTAAAAGCCGTTGATCGGCGGGTTGTCCTCCCAGTTCAGGGAGGCATACAAGTCTTCGGGATCACGCTCCGGTGGCGTCGTTTTCGGCATTTCGCTCTTCTGTTCCTCCGGAGAGGAGGCCGGGGCGAATAATGAGGGTTGTCGGGGCGTCTTCCGCTTTGCTCCCCGGCGGCTGTTCCTTTTCTTGGATATACCGAGTTCTGCCTGCCGCCGCTCCTCGGCGCTGAAGCCGAACAGATCGTAGAGCGTCAGCAACGGTTCCTGCT
>OIHB01000281.1_pt1 | contig 13167 bp, 10 predicted proteins | sample 1582401 | NCBI WGS metagenome assembly OIHB01 (sample SAMN02674970, study PRJEB24791) | human gut metagenome, SKBSTL043 | isolation source: stool | host: Homo sapiens | place: USA | reverse complement strand
GTAGATCTCGTCGGCGTGGGAGTTGAGGAAGCCGGTGCCGCGCATGACCTCGGGGCGCACCAGCGTCGGGGTGATGGCCAGCGTGAAGCCGTGCTCCTCGGCCTGGTCCACGGCCATGGTGAGCATGGCGATCTGCATACGGGCCACCTGGCCACGCAGGAAATAGAAGCGGGAGCCGCCGACCTTGACGCCGCGGCGCATGTCGATGCCGGCCACGCCGGTGCCGAGGGTCAGGTGGTCCTTGGGCTCGAAGCCTTCGGCCGCGAAGTCGCGAATCTGGCCAACCTTCTTGACGACCACGTAGTCATCCTCGCCGCCTTCGGGAGCTTCGGGCTCCACGATGTTGGAGAGCTTCCACATGGCGGTGGTGTATTCTTCGGCTGCGGCGTCCGCTGCGGCCTTGTATTCGGAAACCTTCTGGGAGAGTTCCTTGGTTTCGGCAATCAGCTTGGCCTTTTCGTCGGCCGGAGCCGCGGCGACCTTCTTGCCGATTTCCTTCTGCTGCGCACGGGCAGCCTCGAATTCCTTCAGAGAGGAACGACGAACCTCGTCGGAGCGCAGCACCTCGTCGACCAGTTCGACCGATTCGCCACGCTTGCGCTGGGATTCCTTAACAACGTCAGCATGTTCACGAATGAATTGGATATCAAGCATGCCTCCTAGCCTAGTGCTGAAAGCCGACACCCGCCGCAGTCCTCTCATTTTTGTATACAACGTGCAGGAATCGTCGAATAAATCAGTCTTGATTCGCTTTTTTCGCATCTTCCGTGAACAATAGATGACATGCCTATGCCTGTTATCATTCTGATTGTCGTTCTTGCGGTCGCAGCGGTGTGCGCGGCCGCCTTTTTCGCAGTACGCGCGTATAAGCATCGCAAACTTGCGGAACAGCTCGACAAGCGCGACGATGATCAGGTGCATTACGCGTTTGTGATCAATCCTTCGAAACCACAGGCGGAACAACGCAAGCAGCATATTCAGGAGTTCTGTGAGGCGAAGCATCTCACGCAGGTTGAATATATCGGAACGCAGCTTGATAAGGATGGTCGCGCCTGCGCGCTGGAAGCCTTGGAGCATGGCGCCGACGTGGTGGTCGCGGTCGGCGGCGACGGCACGGTGCGCACGGTGGCGAGCGCACTTTCGGGAACCGGCCACGCGCTGGGCATCATCCCTATTGGCACCGGCAATCTGTTTGCCCGCAATATGGGCATTCCTGTGGATGATATCGATGCGGCGCTGACCGTCGCCACATCTCATGGTTCGCGTTTGGTGGATGTCGGCCGACTGACGCTGCTCGATGATGAAGCCGCCGATCACGGCCATGCGTTCCTTATTATCGCGGGCATCGGCTTTGATGCGGTGATGATCGACGACACCGATCCTGAGTTGAAGAAGAACATCAGCTGGCTCGCCTATTTCGTGTCGGGCGTGAAGAACCTGTTCGCCCCGAAGTACAAGGGTGATGTGACCATTACCAGCGCCGACGGCAGCACGCACACCACGCACGGATTGACCTTCCGCACGTTCATGGCCGGCAATTGCGGCCAGATTCCGGTATTTTCGCTCATGCCCGACGCCGTGTACGATGACGGCATTCTCGATTACGAGATCATTGACACATCCGGCGGTTTGATCGGTTGGGCGAATCTGTTCGGCGATGTGCTGCATCAGACGATCACCGGCAAGGCCCAGCAGAGTCCGCTGTCCACGAATTCCACGGTTGACCAGATTCAGGGCGTCAGCGCGGAAATCAAGTTGGAGAAACCCGTGTTGGCTCAGGTGGATGGCGATATGCTTCCCGAAACGCAGCATATTCGTTTCAGTGTGGAGCGTAAGTCGTTGTGCGTGCGTGTGCCGGAAGCGCCCGAAGCCAATACTTCCAATGTAAATCAGTAACTATTATCGTAATTATTAAATTATTTATTACGATGATTATGTATTTTATGCAGATTATGCATTGGTATCGTCATTCTCATGCGATTCCGTCGCATGAGAAGTCACTCGTGCGACATGCAAGGTGAGATAGGCGATTTCCGCTTCCGAAAGACTCACGTTCAATCGCATTTTGACGATGATCGCAAGTTTGTTCGCACAATCCGATGCTTTCGGATATGAGGTTTTGATGGATTCCACGATTGGTTCAGGCTCGTCATCAAGCTGTTCATGTTGGTGGATGCGCACGAAAAGATAGCGCAGATGCGTGATGAAACGCGCCACATTGACGCTGTTCTGGTCGAGAGTGATGCCGTAATAGCCTTCGATGACCGTCAGCATTTGCTGGATGACGCCGGTCATGGTGTATGTGGCGGAAAGATCGCCGGTAGAGAAGCCCGCATTGACCAAGTGCAGGGCCAAAGCCACGGCTTCGCAATCCGGCAGCGCACCGCCCAGATACGTGTTCATGGCATCGACCAGAGCTTTGCCTTTGGCATATTCGCTCGCGTAGAGCGAACGCACTTCGGCTTCCAGCGGATATTCGATGGTCTGCTTGTTTTGCGATCGGCGGATCGCACCGCAAATATGGTCGGATAATGCCAGCACCAATGCAGGCTGTCTGTCGGCCTGTTCCTTCAGACCGGTGCGGTTCATGGCGTCCGTAACGAGACGAATGATTTCGGGCGGAATCCCGGCCACCTGTTGGGCCATATGGTCGGGATCCTTGCCATCTGCGGGAACGAACCGACGGACGATCTTCGCGTCGTCAACATGCTGGCCGGGCTTGGCTTGGAAACCTATACCTCGACCGGTGAGAATCACCTCACTGTTGCCGTCTTTTGCCAGTACAACATTATTGTTGAATACGCGAAGAACGTCCACGTCGACCCCTTTTTCGCCTCTGTGTGACAGGTTAGCGCTGGATGTCGATCACCTCATCCCCTGCCTTGACATCGATGCCGGTCTTCGGCGTGACGGAGGTGAGGACGGCGGTGTTGAGCACCGTCATCAGCGTGGTGGTGCTGTATCCAGCGTCCTTCACTTTAGCAAAGTCGACGGAAACCAGCGGATCGCCGGCATTCACGCGCTCATCGGCCTTGACCTTGACGGCAAAGCCCTCGCCGTTCATCTTCACGGTGTCGATGCCGACGTGCACGAGCACTTCCACGCCATCATCGGTTTTGATGCCGAATGCGTGACCGGTTTCGGCGACGGTCTGCAGCACGCCGGATACCGGCGCGACGACGGTGCTGTCTGCCGGCTGGATGCCGACGCCTTCGCCTAGTGCGCGGGATGCGAACACCGGATCGCCGGTTTCATCCAGGGAAATCACATGGCCTGCGACTGGAGCGTTCACCACGGTGGTGGTGGCAGCAGCAGCCGGGGCTTCAGTCTTGGTGGCGGCAACAGTGGCAGTCGCGGTGGCAGCAGCCGGAGCGACTCCCTTGGCTTCGACCGACGAGACAGCGGTCTTCTGATTGGCAGCCGCACGGGCCAGCACTTCGGCCTTCTGTTCCGGAGTGCGGTAGTCGAAGGTGATGATCAGAAGGAAGGAGGTGAGGAAGGACACGGCGATGGACACTGCATACACCCACATCTGATTGAAGACCGGAATGGTCAGCAACGAGGTGAATGCGAAAGCGGTGGTGGTCACGCCATGCACGGTCTGGCCGGCGGCGGTGACGGACGGGAAGAGCCAACCGAGGATGGCGATGACGACGCCACCGAGACCGCAGCCCACCAGCATGCGCTTGTAGATGAGCTTGTAACGCAGGTGAATGCCGTACAGAGACGGTTCGGAAACGCCACCGAGCAGGCCGGCCGCAAGTGCGCCCAAAGCGGTCTGGCGCATGTCCTTATCCTTGTCACGCACAGCAAGGAAGAGCACGCCAGCGGTAGCGCCGAAGCAGGCGAAGTTCCACACGCCCATCGGGCCTTGGATGAAGTCGTAGCCGAGAGTCTGGATGTTCATGAGCATCAGGGCGTTGAGCGGCCAGTGCAGGCCGAGCGGCACGAGGAACGGGTACAGCAGCGGGATGATGATGGCGAAGATGAACGGTGCATGGGTGTTCATCCAAGCCAGGCCGACGCCGAGGCCGTTGCCGACCCACACGCCGATCGGGCCGATGATGAAGGCGGTCAGCGCGCCAACGATGATCATGCAGAAGAACGGCACGAAGACCAGCTGGACGCTTTCCGGGATGATCCTCTTCAATCCGTGGTAGACGAGAGCAAGCACGGCGGCCATGAGCAGCGGCACGAACACGTTGCCGGAATAGTCGCTCAATGCCATCGGCAGACCGAATATGTTGGCCATGCAAGACTTGGTGCCCAGAGCGGCGTTCTCCACGCACGTGGTGGTCTTGGCGTCCATCAAGCCGGTGAACTGCGGGGTCATGAGCATGGCCATGATGGCACCACCCAGCCATGGGTCGACTTTGAGCTTCTTGGACGCGTTGTAGGCGACCATGATCGGCAGGAAGTAGAATACGCCCTTCCAGATGGCTTTCACGAATACCCAGCCTGCGGAAACCTCGTCATTCGGAATGACGTTCAGCGAAATAAGCAGGTTGACCAGCGCGATGATGATGGAAGCGCCGAGCAGCACGCCCAGAATCGGGCGGAAGGAATCGGAGAGATACTCGAAGAAGGAGTCCAGCCAAGCCACCTTGCCGCGGGCCTTGGAACGGGCTTCGGCCTTGACGTCGGCATTGCTCTTCTGACCATCGTCGGATGCGGAGGCACCGCCGACACCGGCCATTTCGGGCAGATGCATGATGTTTTCGTACACGGTGGCAACGCCACCGCCGATGACCACCTGGAAGCGGTCGCCGCTCTGCGGCACCGCGCCGAGCACGCCCTGCATGTGCTCGAGACTATTCTGATCGACCTTGGATGCGTCAACCAGTTCAAAGCGCAGTCGAGTGGCGCAATGCGTCAGACTGCGAACGTTTTCAGGACCACCGATTGCAGTGATGATCTGCGATGCGAGTGAGTCAGCCATCCTGATTTCCTTTCTTTCCCTTACAACCGATTCGATCCGAGCAACACCGCTTCGGGCAACAAAAAAAGACCTGAGATATGGCTATAGTTCAGCCACATCTCAGGTCTTGCGTCTTTATGTTGACTAGCAACCCTGCATCAGTCGAATAGCATAGAACTATACACCATCGTTTGACATTGCGCAACTCGGCTAAGCGCAGAATCCGCCATTTTCGAAAATTCATGTACACACATCCGAACATGCACTAAACAGACAACGTATTCATCGCGCATAATGGGACAATTACGCACATCTGACGCAAAAGCGTGGCAGAATAGTGACTATGGTTGCAAACAATGCGGGAATGCCCGCTACCCCAGCAGATCTGATCAATGTCGACGAGGTCATCGGCAAGTACTATGACGTCGTCCCCGACCCCAACGTTCCGGAACAGCGTGTCTCCTTCGGCACCTCCGGCCACCGCGGATCGTCTCTGAAGACCTCGTTCAACGAGGCCCATATCGTCGCCATCACCCAGGCCATCGCCGAATACCGCAAGAAGGCCGGCGTGACCGGCCCGCTGTACATCGGCCGCGACACTCATGCTCTGTCCGAGCCGGCTTGGAAGACCGCCATCGAAGTGCTCGTCGCCAACGGCGTGACCGTGCGCATCGATTCCCGCGACGACTTCACCCCGACCCCGGTTGTGTCCCAGGCCATCCTGACCCACAACCGCGCAGCGGATGGCACCCAGCGTTTCACCGGCGAAGGCCTGGCCGACGGCATCGTGGTGACCCCGTCGCACAACCCGCCGACCGATGGCGGCTTCAAGTATGACCCGGTCACCGGCGGCCCGGCTCCGTCCGACGTCACCAACGCCATCGCGGATCGTGCCAACGAGCTGCTCGGCGATTTCAAGAACATCAAGCGCGTTCCGTTCGAGCAGGCCGTCAAGTCCGACCTGGTCGAGCGCTTCGACTTCCGCGAGCACTATGTCGCCGATCTGGAGAACGTCATCGACTTCGATGTGATCCGTTCCTCCGGCGTGCGCCTGGGCATCGACCCGCTCGGCGGCGCTTCCGTCAACTACTGGCCGCTGATGAACGAGAAGTTCAACCTGACCATCGACGTGGTGCGCCCGCAGGTCGATCCGACCTGGAGCTTCATGACCATCGACCATGATGGCAAGATCCGCATGGATCCGAGCTCCCCGTACGCCATGAAGGGTCTTGTGGACTCCCTCAACAACGGCGCTTGGGACAAGTACGACCTGGTCGGCGGCACCGATCCGGACGCCGACCGTCACGGCATCGTATGCCCGAACTGGGGCGTGATGAACCCGAACCACTACATCGCCGTGTGCGTGGAGTACCTGTTCGGCGGCAACCGTCCGGGCTGGCCTGAGGGCGCAGCCGTGGGCAAGACGCTGGTCTCCTCTTCCCTGATCGACCGCGTGGCCGCTTCCATCGACGCCAAGCTCGTTGAGGTTCCGGTCGGCTTCAAGTGGTTCGTTGACCCGCTGTTCAAGGGCGAAGTCGCCTTCGGCGGCGAAGAGAGCTCCGGCATGAGCTTCCTGCGCAAGGACGGCCGCGTGTGGACCACCGATAAGGATGGTCTGATCCCCGACCTGCTGGCCGCCGAGATCACTGCCAAGACCGGCAAGAACCCGGCCCAGCTTCACCAGGAGCAGGTCGAGCGCTTCGGCGAGTCTTGGTACAAGCGCGTCGACACCCCGACCACACTGGAGCAGAAGGCCAAGTTCGCGGCACTGTCCGGCGACGACGTGACCGCCTCCACCCTGGCTGGCGAAGACATCACCGCCAAGCTGACCGAGGCACCGGGCAACCACGCCAAGATCGGCGGTCTGAAGGTCACCACCAAGGACAACTGGTTCGCCGCCCGCCCCTCCGGCACCGAGAACATCTACAAGGTGTACGCCGAGTCCTTCGTCTCCCCCGAGGCTCTGGACAAGGTGCTCGACGAGGCCACCGTCGTGGTAGACAAGGCCCTGAGCGAGTGAAATCGCTGCGTTAGCCGCGTTCACAGCAACCAATAAGGCTCTGCATTGGATTCATGCAATCCACTGCAGAGCTTTTTTTAGCGCATATGCAGTTCGCGACCACTGAAACACGCAGGTCAACGGTTCTCCTCATGCACCGTGACCGCATTTTCTCAACATCACTGCAGGGCAGGACGGCCATATGGCCGCGAAACGTTCGCCTGCCTACATTATGACCGAGTTTCCCATCATCATTGTGGGGTCACAGCGGCCAGATGACCACCGAAGCGTTCGGTCGGCTTGCATCATGGTCGAGTTTTAACATCGTTGTGGGACGCCACGACGAATTTGCCCATTCCAGAGTTGCCATCCCACAAAAGCGTGGGACAACAGCTAAGTCAATCGTTTTACATTTTCCCCATCCCACACACTCAAACTGGAAACCCCGGAAAGACGCCATTCCTGCCACACCCGTCACAGCCATTACCCGAGGGGCCGTGGGACGCCACGCAAAAATCGGCAAAACACGCGTAGCGTCCCACACCCATTGGCGCAAATCCACGCTCAATGCACCGACAACACCCCCAATCGACCACTATGACACATTTCCCTCCACAATCGAACACTAGTCATTCACGAAATCCATCACTACGAGGCATCGCAATCGAACGGCATGCAATATCAAGCACACACCACAACAACAGGTCGTACAAATATTGCCTTTACATCAGTCCGTTTCGAACATCATGGTCACAGCAGGCTCTGCGCCAACTCTTCAAGAGACATGGCAACTACATGAAACTCGAATACGGCACCGCGCGAAGCAAGCGCCCTCGCCACGTTGAAAGCGAATTCAGCACGAGTATCCTCGTTAGCGATACTTGCCGCCGTGGCGATGAAGACCAGCCATCTCCGCCCGACCAGCATGCCCCTTTTCTCTTGGTCACGGCGCCATTGAGTCTTACTCGTACGATGATGATCGCCATCATATTCAACAGCGACCTTGAACTCTGGCCACGCTAAGTCCAACGTTATGGGAGCTCCAGATGCAAAAGCCGCGTCCGGCACCACATAGTTCGCAACCGGCTGTGGAATCCCATGCGCCACCAGAGAGAGTCGTTCTTCTGATTCTTTGGGCGAATCAGCACCAGGTGATATCAGAGGCAATGCTCGAACGCAGGACGGGCGCCCTCTGAATCGGGTAAATTGCTCCACGAACTTCACCAGATCCTGATAGATTGCAGCAGCATCACGATCCTTAGCCAATACTGGCTGTTTGCTCGTAGCAGTAATGACGGCATCCCCGAGCACAATCAGAGACTCAAAAGAAACATACGGGGCAAGTTGAGCCCATACGTGAAACAGGTCCAGCGCAAACACGTGTTGGTTCATTTCCACATTGGCGGCTTTAGCCGCATGTTTCCAAATATGCGTTTGCAGTGGTGCATGGCGTGTACGAAACCGCTTGCTCTTAACGCTGGATACAGTGTGCAGCTTGGCCGAGTCGAGGTCGCAATCGGCGGGAATCGGTACGGATTGCAGAGCGAGGGAAGTGGTCATGCCGAAAAGCAGCTTCTTGCCCGCCCGTTTCGCTTCCTCAGTGCAGCGTGCGACCATGTCGCGTCTGCGCTGGGCGAGGCTTTCGCTCATGGTCGGTGTCGCTGCAGAATCATGTGCACCACTGTTCGGCGATGACGAGTCGCGAGAAGTCGGGTATTTCGAGTCAGTAGAAAATGACCCCGCAAATTCGGGCGGAACAAAAACTGCCTCCGATTCTTCCGGAGGCTGATCGTATATAGAGCCTGGCAGAGCTCCATAGTTGGTGATGCCGTCGGTCATCCTGTTCATGACACCACCATATGGGTAGTGGGTGCGGAAACGGAAGCCGATTCGAGGTATGTGGTCCTAGCTTCACTTACGCACATTCATTGTGGATAACCATGTGGACACCTCACTTATACACATAGTCATCCACCTCTTCAACCCCGATTTGACACACTAACTGTATCTGATATGATTACAGTATCATAACTGTACACATCATAGTTACAGTATCGACTCGGTAAGGAGGTCGTTTCATGAACGGCGACCATTCACTGGCAGTGCACGCATTGGTCTACCTTGACCATCGCGCCACACACCTGCCCAGTCAGATCCTGGCCGAGAACATATGTACCAATGCGGCGCGCGTGCGCAAAGTAATGCGACCGCTCGCCTCAGCCGGACTCATCGCCACTAAAGAGGGTGCTGAAGGCGGGTACGCTCTGGCCCGGCCCGCCGCCGAAATCACTTTGCGCGCGGTAGCGGAAGCCACCGGCACCACTTTTGTGAAAGTGAACTGGACGCCGGGCGACGTACACGAGGACTGTCTGGTGTCATCTTCAATGGGCGCAGTGATGAACGACATCTATGCCGGGCTCAACCGCACTTGCCTCGAACAACTCGAACACACCACCATCCACGACATCACCGAACAGATATTCAGCGAGCGCAAAGGCTAATAATCCCGCGCGCTTCCCCTAGCCAGCATCAGTCGATAACGCTTCGGCAGTCAAAGAAGAAAACAGACGCCGCACGGCACACAACACATCAGTACAACGCACTCTTATCACTCGAATACGTAAGGAAGTAACCATGTCCATCAGCACACCCAATGCCATCAGCACACCCAGCACCTCCCCCACTATCACCACCGACGCCCTGATCATTGGATTCGGCAAGGGCGGCAAAACCTTGGCTGCCAAGCTCAGTGCAGCCGGCCGCAAGGTCGTCGTCGCCGAGGCAAGCGCCGACATGTACGGCGGCACCTGCATCAATATCGGATGCTTGCCGTCCAAGTCACTGATTTTGTCCGCCGAACAGGCGCGGCGGGATGGCGCGAACAGTACTCCCGAAACCCGCGAAGCAGCGTTCGAGGCTGCTATCAAGGAGAAGCGCCGCGTCACTTCGATGCTGCGCGACAAGAACTATCACAAGCTCGCCGACCAAGACAACATCACCGTAATCACCGGCCGCGCTCACTTCACCGGCCCTCATAGCGTGGAAATCGCCACCGCTGAGGGCCCGGTCGCCGTGACCGCCAGCAAGATCTTCATCAATACCGGTGCCACGCCGCGCATTCCGGATATTCCCGGTATCCACACTACGCCCGGCGTCTACACCAGCACTGGACTGATGGATCTCGACGATATGCCGCAGCGACTGGTGATTATCGGTTCAGGATTCATTGGACTTGAGTTTGCCTCGATGTTTGCCGATTTCGGCACGGCGGTTACCGTGCTGCAGCACAATGCCGAGTTCCTGCCGCGCGAGGATGCGGATGTGGCGGCCGCGATTCGCGCACAGTTGGAAGCGCAGGGCGTCAAGTTCCTGTTCAACGCGGATACCAAGGCCATCGCGCCTGCTGCTGACGGCGGCGTCAGGTTGTCCGTTGCGGTGAAGGGTATGACTCGCGGCGCATCGCAAGCTTGCGATTCCACCCCCGCCGGCACCGGGAACGCTCATACCGATATCACCGGTGCCACCGACGCCACCGGCGCCACCGACACTACAACAACCACCAGCCCCACTAGCAACCCGACCGATCACGCCACGATGTCACACGTTCAAACGAAACCATCAGACGATGGCGCGCCGCGGTTCGCCGAGCCGGCTGAAGCCCGATTCTGCCTGACCACCGACGCGGTACTGGTGGCCACCGGACGTACGCCGAACGTCGAGGGACTGCATCTTGAGGCAGCTGGCGTGGAGCTCACCGAACGCGGTGCCGTGAAAGTCGACGAGCTTCTGCGCACCACAGCAGCCGACATTTGGGCTCTGGGCGATGTGAACGGCGGCCCGCAGCACACGTACATTTCGCTGGATGACTATCGCGTGGTGTGGTCGCAGCTCAATGGTTCCGACCGTCCGTACACGGTGAAGGACCGCAAGCATGTGCCGTCGAGCACATTCCTCGCCACGCCTTACTCGCGCGTGGGATTGAATGAGCGCGAGGCGAAGGCGGCTGGATTGGATTATGTGGTCAAGCGATTGCCGGTGGCCGCTGTGCCGAAGGCCCAGGTAATGCGGCGACCGGATGGTCTGATGAAGGCGATTGTGGAACGCAATACTGGCCGCATTCTGGGTGCGATGCTGCTTTCCGTCGAGTCGCACGAGGTGATCAATATCGTCAAGTTGGCGATGGATCTTGACGCGCCGGCCAGCACGTTGCGCGATATGGTGTTCACGCATCCGACGATTGCCGAGGCACTGAACGACTTGTTCGCGTAGTTTGTTCGCATAGCACGCCCGCGCAGCATGACCCGCGTAGCGCAGCCCGCAACAGACTCCCCTAATGCGCGCGAAGGTCCTCATCGACGTAAACCGATGAGGACCTTCGCGCTGTCGTCATGATCCGTACGTGACAGCAATCACGTCCGAACCAGCCGTTACTTCAAGCCGAGCTTACGGTCCAGAATGTCGGAGGCATCCAATCCTAAGCGGCGTCGGATGAACCAGCCAAGACCGAGCGGCAGGCCGGGAGCCAAGGCCATGCCGCCTGGACCGAGTGCCACGGTTTTGGAGTTGCCTGCGATAAGCATGGTGCCCTTGGATGCGGCCGTGGAGGTCGAACCATCGCTGTCCGCCTCTGGTTTGAGGATTTCGATGTTGCCGTCACTGGTTTTGTACAGTCCCTTATTCTCATTCCAGATACCGGATGCGCCATTGTTGCCGGCCTCACCCGCAGAGAGGAAGTGTCTTGTTTTTCTTGTGAGCGCTCACCTATTCACGCGCGATGGCATGTTTTTCAAGCAAAGTCAATAGGTGTGATGTTATTCACACTCTTCACTACGTTGTTTTGCCTCGCACTGGGCAACCCCACTTCAGCAAGAGATTGCACAGCTTGCGTTAGGGTGGAGAACATGACTATCACAGTATCCACAGATGGGTCCGCATTAGGGAATCCAAACGGGCCAATGGGCTGGGCCTGGGCCGATCATGAGCAGAACGCCGGCGGCAAGCCCGGCCATAAGCACGACGACCATGGTTATGATGCGGGCGGCGCAACCAACGGCACCAATCAGATTGGTGAGCTGTGCGCAGTGCTGGAAGCTTTGCGAGCGCACCCGGGCCCTGAGCCATTGCTCATCGAATCGGATTCGCAGTACGCCATCAATTGCTCGACCAAGTGGGTCAAAGGCTGGAAGAAGAACGGCTGGAAAAATTCGCAGAAAAAGCCTGTGAAGAACAAAGAGCTTATTCAGGCGATCGACCGTGAGATCTCGCAACGCCCTGGTCCGGTGGATTTCCGATGGGTCAAAGGTCACGCCGGCAACGAGGGCAATGAGTTGGTCGATGAACTGGCACGCACCTATGCGGGCGATTGCCGTTCGGGTGCGCGCGACGGCTATCTGCCGATTGAAGGCTGGCAGTCGCTGCTGGGCTCCGAATACGCACATGGCACCGATGTGCCTCCAGACGTGCAGTTGGTGCTGGATGGCAAGGCGGATGCGGCAAGTTTGCGCAAGCCGGCTGCGGCGACGGATCAGACGGATGCCGCAAGGCCGGAGACCAAGTCTTCGTCACCCTTAGCGGCACAATCAACGCAACCTGTACAATCAACGCAACCTGTACCCCCCGCAAAGCCCAGCGGGCTGACGGTATCCGGTACGCTGACCTTCTCCCCCGCGCCGAAAACGAGCCCGTATTTCAACGGGCAGCCGATGCCGATCAAAGGCAGCATCGAAATCGAAGGCTATGTGGACGGCGACGGCAACCTGACCATCACCAACGCACCATTCGTACGACACTGACACCCAAACACACGAATATGTACCGCAATCGGACACGATGACACAAAATCGCTCATTCGCGTTAGGATAGGAGATAAGGCTTCACGCCGTTGATCCGTGCGGCGGAGGCAAGGATGGCAAAGGAGAAACCATGGATAAGGCACAGCAGGATGCGCTGAAGAAGGCGGCCGGCATCGAAGCCGCCAAGCTCGTTGAAAACGGCATGATCGCAGGCCTCGGCACTGGTTCGACCGTGAAGTTCCTGGTGGACGAGCTCGGCCGCCGTCATCAGGAGGAAGGTCTTGAGTTCACTGGCGTGACCACGTCTCGCCGCACGCAGGCCCAGGCCGAGAGCTACGGCATCAAGATCGTGGACATCGACGACGTGGACCACATCGACGTGACCATTGACGGCGCCGACGAAGTCGACAAGAACTTCAACGGCATCAAGGGCGGCGGCGCCGCTCTGCTGTGGGAGA
>OIHB01000257.1_pt1 | contig 13993 bp, 10 predicted proteins | sample 1582401 | NCBI WGS metagenome assembly OIHB01 (sample SAMN02674970, study PRJEB24791) | human gut metagenome, SKBSTL043 | isolation source: stool | host: Homo sapiens | place: USA | reverse complement strand
GCTCTTCCGATCTCAATGCTTCATATCCTTCGAATGGTAAATCGGAATACCCGGGAACCATTCGAATGTAGAGACAGCAACATAGTAGTCGTCGCCTTTACGGCAGATGGCCGGATCAGGATTGAAGCCTTTGAAGATCGGATTATGCAGCATTGTCGTTCCTTAATGTTCTTGATATCACGCGTTGCTTTGTACGATTCTTGCGTCCGACGGAATCACTTTTGGACGGGGAACCAGTTTTGGGCGATGCAGCGTCCAAGGTCCCATGCGTCCCAGCCGATCCAGCCGGGAGTGTTGACAGTGTCAGTGAGCAGCTTGTAGTTCCAGTAGTAGAAGCCGCTGCCCTTGCTCCATGCGGCGAGCTGGGATTCGGCTAGGCCCCGGTACAGCGAGCGCTTCTGTTCGGCGGTCAGGGTTTCGACCTGAGCCCCTTCCTCGCCGTTGAGCACGCTTTGGCCGCCGTGGGTGTCCACACCGCAGCCGACGGAGTTGAACAGGCACCACTCCCCCACAATCACCGGGAAGTATTCGCTCATCTCGGCGATCATCGGTGCATAGGTATTCCTCACGAAGTCGTCGTAGCCCTCCGCTGTCTGCGGGCAACCCATCGTTTCGGCGGTCATGAGGTATTGGTGGGTATCGAGGACCACGTTCTTAAACTCGGGCGCGAGCTTGCCGTCGGGGCCGCGCATGAAGTCCTTCCACTGTTCGATGTCGAAACCGTCGTGGAACACCACGACTTTGTCGGTCGGCAACGCGCCCTTGTCAGCGTCGCGCAGACGGTGGTAGGCGGTGATGTAGAAGTTCTTGAGCCAGTCGAATGCGATCGGGCCGGTGCCTTCGGCGAGTTCCGGATCGACCGCCTTGTAGCGTTCGGTCACGTTCGCCATCGGCCAGCAGGTGGTGGTGTTCGGCTCGTTGATGATTTCGATGCCCATCAGCGCCCGACGATGGCCGTACCGCTTGGAGAGGCGTTCGAGCACGGACAGCACGAATTCGACTTCGTCGGACAGCTGCGCCCACTTGCACACGCCGGAGATGCCGCCGTTGTCGAAGCCGTTTTGGCTCATCGGTGCGGTGTGCAGATCGATAAGGATGGTCAGGCCGTATTTCTCGGCCCAGTTGAAGGCCTTGTCGAGTTCGTCGATGCAGCCGATGAACGGCGCGCGGTCGCCGAAGATGAAGTACGGCACGGGGATGCGCACGGAGTTCAGTCCCCATGATTTGATGGTGGCGAAGTCGCGTTCGTTGATGTATTCGGCGCGGTGGGTCCTGATACGGGCCTCGTAGACGGCCGGATCAAGTTGCGTCGGCAGATAGTATTCGTCATCGGCAGTGGTTCCATCGAATAATGCCGGGTTCATCCACTTTTCCAGAACCAGCCAGTTACCCAGGTTCACGCCCTTGATGTAATTAAGGTCCATATGCACTCCTTCGTACGCTTTCAATCATATTTTTATTACTTAGTAATTACTAAGTTAGATGATAGTACATTTTTCTCCTCCCCGCAACTCGTCTCGGACATCTCTCCGAACCGCTGTCGCACTATTTCGCATAAAGCACCCTTTGCGAAAATCGTGGGACCGACAATCAAAATCGTGCAGCAATTTCACAGAATCATGCGATTAATCATAAGAAAAAAGCCTCTTTCTTGCGGGAAGAAAGAGGCAACCTGCAGCCGGAGAGACGATTACTGCTTATCGCTGGCGAATCGTTACGTGCAAGGCACTCACCGAGGCAGCGGGCAACGTTACCGTCAGCTCGGCACCGCCGGCAGATTCGTGCACGCTCACGGCACTATCCACGTCCACGGCATGAGTGCGCACCAGATCCGAATGCTCCACTGTGTTGCAATCATGCGGATCTTCGGAAGCAAGCGTTTCCATCGAATCAACCTGAGCGCCGCACGGCAAATGCAGCCGCACTTCGGCACCATCGTTCATATGCGCATTGGTGAGATTAATCAGCAGCTGCGTGCCATCCTCATTACGTGACGCAAACGTATACACGGCAGAATCCTCGGAATCGTTACGCGCCACATCAAGTGCGGTCATGCCACGATGCATCTTATACATCATGAACACATCGTAGTTAGGCGTAAGGATGGTCCGATCGCCTTCAGTCAAGATCAGTGAGTTAAGCACATTGATGGTCTGCGCGTTACACGCCATGGTCACCTTGTCGCAATTACGCTGCAGCAGATCCAACGTAAGCGCGGTGGTGATGGCGTCACGCATGGTCACCTGCTGCTTGAGCGCAGGGCGTGCGAAGAATGCGGTCTTGTGCCAATTGCCCCATTCGCCGATGATTAGATCGACATGCGCGAGCTTGGAATCCATAGCCACCTCCGGCTCATGAATAAGCGCCAGGCCGTCATTCATCAAGCGCCACTGATCACGCAGAATATCTTCAAGTTCGAGGCATCCCTCAATCACCGCATTCCAGCCGTCTTCATCGAACCGGGTGGGAGTGTCGGCATCGTTATCCACGTTCCAATTGTAGAAGTGCAGATCATAGCCGTCGATATTCGGCTGACGATATTCGGCAAGACCGCGGAAGAAATCCTGGGTCCACTGCACGCGTTCGCGCGGCTTGTTGCCGTCGGGACCGCTCGCAATAGCATACATTGGGGTCGGCGCGAACACATCGGTGGTGAAGCTCGGCATGGCGGATGCGAACCTGCGGTATTCATTGAGGTAGGTCCGCGGAGTCATGGTACCGCCGCCAGCCCACACTTCGTTGCCGATCCCCCAATATTTCACCCCGTAAGGTGCCTTATGGCCGTTAGCCTCACGTTCCTTGGCAAGATCAGTGGGCTGCGCACGATTGCAGTACTCCATCCAATCCTTCATTTCGGCGACCGTGCCGGAAAGCATGTTGATATTGATCCACGGTTCAGCGCCGAGCATTTCACACAAACGCAGGAATTCGTCGGTGCCGAAGCTGTGATCGTCCAGCTCATAGGTGGCGAAATTCTCGTTGAAAGTGGTTTTACGTTCGCTTTGCGGGCCCACACCGTCACGCCAATGGTAGGTATCCGCATAGCATCCGCCCGGCCAGCGAATAACCGGCGGCCTCAATGCACGCAAAGCATCCAATGTGGCCTTGCGGTAGCCACGCTCGTTTTCGATCGGGGAATCCTCTCCCACCCATAGACCTTCATCAATGCATTCGCCAAGGAATTCAATGAATTGGCCATGCAGTTTCGGATCGATACGACCAATCGTACTGTTCGGGTCAATGCAGACAACCATGGTTTGCTCCTTTTGCCGTAGTGCTCACATCTGCAACGTTCGTAATTCGTATGGTTCTTGTAGTTATTGTGCCGCACAATATATGCGAAATGGCCGAAGATTCCAGGAGAGATAATGAAAGAATCTCCGGCCAAGTTATTTCGAAAAGCGCCGACGCTACTTCACCTTTTTAATCATCAGAATGAAGATGCAGGCGAGCGCCACCATAACGATTGCCGTCGGGAACACCAGTCCGTACGAGCCGGTAGCTACCACAATGGCGGAGGTGACAATCGGGCCGACCATCTGACCGAGAGTAGTGGCAATGTTCAAAATGCCCAAATCCTTCCCGGCCTCTTCTTCATTCGGCAGAACGTCAACATTGAGCGCCTGATCGACGGAACCGTACATGCCGTAGCCGAAGCCACCGATGGCGGAGAAGAGAATCATGCCCAACGCGTTGTGCATGAGCCATGGCAGAGCATAACCGATGGCGAGCAGCACGCTTGCGGCCACAACCGGAATCTTACGGCGACCGATTTTGTCGGAAATCGGACCTGCGGAAAGCGCGGAAATCAGGGAGACAACCATCAGCACCAAGCTCATGGTGGAAATGGTGGCCGCGGAATCTTCAACACTTTGACCAATGTAGTCCTGCAGAATATACAGCTGGTAGTTGAGAATCATGTAGTAGCTGAACAGCAACAGGGAACGGCCGATAAATGCCAGCCAGAAGTCGCGAGCGCCTTTGGTCGGCGGACGGAAGCTCATGATAATACCCTTGAAATCAACCTTTTCCTTAGGCATATCCTTGCTGGACTTTTCCTTCGGCCAGAAGACCACGGCAAGCACACCGGAAAGCCCCATAGCCACACCGGACACGATGAAGCCCGGGAGCTGCAGGGTGATGAACTGCGCACCAACAATCTGACCAAGAGCAGAACCGAACAACGTACCTGCAGAGATAAATGCGGACATGGTGCCGCGCATATCTTCAGGAATACGGTCAGACAGAGATGCGATGACCGGTGCGATCATCATGTTCAGACCAACCATGGAAATGCAGTAGCTGATGCCAATGCTCACACCGTCCGGCAGAATGCCGATGAGGAACAGCGAAATGCCCGCAACAATGCCGCCCGATGCGATCCATGGCGTACGACGTCCGAAGATCGAGCGCGTACGGTCAGACATGTTGCCAACCACGAGGTTGGAAATCAGCGAAGCCAATGCCGTGGCCGAATTCAGCACGCCGAAAATGGCGTCTTTGCTGTCGGGCGCGATATCAGCCAAACGCTGCGGCAGCAGCACTGCAGCAACGATCTGTAACGCCAGCATCCATGCGAACGAGAACACGAAGAACGCTACGCAGAAACGCGTTTTGTCGATTTTGGAAAGCTCGTTGGCATGCTCCGCAGGCCGTACGTCAGTCATGCTTGTCTCCTTATCTTTCTTTTTCAAAGTCAGCCCTCTACGTTTTTTGCCGAATCTTCAATGATCATGCAAACAACAGGCAAGAGAGGCGTTGTGTTGAAGTCAACTCTCATCGGCTTCGTCAGTTATCTTATATCTTAAAGATATAAGATAACAAATCGGCGTGTCGAACAACGACCTACTTTCAAGCACAGCAATCAACCGCATAACCGCAATATCGAAACCACATGAAAACGCATGTGGACAGCGGCAATAGTATTCTTCAAATCAGTATGGAATCACAGGAAAACACATCAGCAAACAGCATCAAGAGCCGTCCAATCAACCAAAGAAAACGACTCTCCCCAGCGCAGCGACGAAAACAAATCACACAAGAAGCGGTAACCCTAATCACGCAATACGGGTCATACGGCTTCCCAATGCAAGCATTAGCCGATGCAGTTGGCATGACCCTGCCCGGACTCAACCATTACGTCAAAAACCGAGAAGAATTACTCTCATTGGTCATCGAAACGTTCTACGACTCCGAAGAAGGCAATGCCCACACGACATTGGGCGCAGCCATCAGCCACTGCGACCAAACAGATTCAGCAACCAAAGAACGCCGACATCTGCCCGGCACATTGCACGAAACCGTGCGCTTCAACGCCAAACGTCCCGAACTTGTCGCACTGTTCATGCGCCTCGCCATCGAAGCGTCCGATCCAGAACACCCAGCCCACGAGTTCTACCAGAACAGACACAATTCGATTTTGATCGACATGACCAGCGTGGACTGGGAACTACCGGAAGAATACCGCGATCCAGAACGCCTGCATGACCTCATCGTCACCGCGTTCTTTGCCATGGACGGCGTGCAAATCCAGTCGTTAACCAATCCCAACGAATCCATGATGCAACTATGGGAACGCGCAGAACGCATCCTGTTCCCCTCCCCCACATGGGACGGCTACCGCTGAACAGAGCGCAAACAAGCAAAGACACCGCAAAAGCAAAAAGGCGTTTGCCTGCGGCGACCGGTAACCGATCACCATAGGCAAACGCCCCGCAACACAACACCGGCTTGCGAAGATGGCAGGAAGAGAAGGGAAACCTGCCATCCGGCATTCAACAAACCGCTGCCACAACCAAGCCGACGCGTTACGCACACATTCGCATCAGCCAGGCAGCTCCCGTCAGTCCAGCACAAACGTGTTGAACGAACGCGGAGCAAGCGTCACCTTGATACCGCGATCGGCATTGCAAGGATCGGCAAATTCAAACGGACGCTCCTCTTCGAGAGCGTTCTGGGCCACCACCACAATGGTGCCATCCGGATTACGGAACGCAATAGCCATCGAATTGAAATGACCCGTAGTGCCAAGCACATGCGCACCCGGCTTAACGAAATGCGAGAAATGACGCATCACATAATATTCCGGATTACGGCGAACCTCATGCGTATCCGCAGTAATGGTGAACAGTGAATTCTGCCACCACCCCCACGTAGAATCCTGATCGTCAAGAATCATATTCCAATAAGTGTAAGCAGTCGCGCCATTACGCAAATAATGGTTGATCAAATGGAAAATATACTCCGCATATTCCCACGTATTATCGCCCATACCGCATTCGGATTCAGACTGAATCAGCTCGATTTCAGGCCAGGATTCATGCGTACGCGCAATACAGTTCTGGCCGGCCCACTGGTAAGCGATGCCCTTGATGTACTTGCGAGCGCCATCGTCGAACAGAATATTGTCGACAAAACGGTTGTAATTATTCAGCTTCATGCCGTAGCCGCCGGTCCACGCCATATCTTCCGGACCATTCAGCGTACCCAGCCAAATATCGGTGTCAAGACCAGCTTCGTCAAAAGCAGGTCCAAGATAATCGCGGATGAACACCTTGAGCGCTTCGGAATCCCACAATGCACTCGGGAACTTCTGATCGGCAAACACCTCATTCTGCACATGCAGCTGATTCACGGTAATGCCATGCTCGGCATAAGCTTGAATGTACTTGACGAAATACTTCGCATATGCCTTAAGATTCTCAGGCGTCTGCACCAAACGACCATAGTTATAAGCCTTCGGACGCTTCATCCATGTCGGCGGGCTCCACGGGCTGGAGAACAGTTGCATGTTCGGCTGCCATTCCTGCGCGCGATGAATATACGGAATCAGCGTCTGCTCATCATGCTCGACGGAGAAATGCTCCATCTCATAATCGCCGTCGGTCTCGTTATAGCTATACCAATGATCGGCGAAATCATTGGCACCGACCGGCGCACGATTGAAGGTGAAGTTCATCTCATCCGGGCTGAACAGTTCCTTGATGATCTGATCACGTTCCTCTTCAGTAACCGTCTGCAGAGGAAGCCAGCCAAGCTCGTTGAAGCAGCCGCCGAAGCCACGCAATGCCTGATATTCATTGCCATCAAGCTGCAGATCGGAAGCGGAAGTGGCATGCGTGGATTCAATTTCGGATGATTTGTCGGCAAGCTTGTTGTCTTGCGTTGTCGCGATCCAAGTAGTCATGGAAAGTCCTTAGTATTGTCGCTGATTCTTTGGATTTATATTTATTCGTTTTTTTGAGTTGTTTTTATTTGATTATTGGGATTTAGTTATCGATATTTAGTTTTTGAGATTGAATTATTGAGATTGAATTATCGGCAACGCAATTTCATTTCAGTAAGCGCAAAAACCGCAGGACGCCGCGATAATCTATTCACGACACGCTCCAGGCCGCTCTAGCCAAGTCTTTACGGTCTTAAACAGATTATCGCGGCATCCTGCTCGTAACGCTATGACGTTACGTTTGCACTGTTATTTAGTTTTGCATTGTTGTTCAGTTTGGGAAAAACTTCCTATTACCTCTCTTCCTCTCCTCTTTCGAAATTGAGGGGAGGGGGAAGGGATGGGGTTACTTGACCTTCTTGATGGCCATGATGAAGAAGCAGCCGATGATGGCCAAGGCGATGGCGGTCGGGAAGGCGAAGTTGTAGCCGAGGGACACCACGATGGTGGACATGATGACCGGGCCGCACATCTGACCAAGGGTGGTGCCCATGTTCAGAATGCCCAGATCCTTGCCAGCCTCTTCCTTGTTCGGCAGCACATCAACGAGCAGAGCCTGATCGACCGCGGAGTAGACAGCGTAGCCGAGGCCAGCGATGCCAGCGAACAGGTACATGCCCAGGGTGGACGGGATCAGCCACGGCATGGCGATACCGATAGCGAAGAGCACGGAAGCCACGACAACCGGAGCCTTACGACGGCCGATGAGATCGGAAACCGGGCCGGAGATGAAGGAGCCGACCAGAGACATGACCATCATGAGCATGGCAACGACAGACACGGTGACAGCGGATTCCTTGACGGACTGACCAATGTAGTTCTGGATGATGTAGAGCTGGTAGACGTTGATCATCTGGTAGCTCATGAGCATGCAGAAACGGCCGGCGAAAGCCTTGTAGAAGTCGTGGGCGCCAGCGAACTTCGGCGGACGGAAGGATACGAGGACGTCCTTGAAGGAGCCCTCTTCCTTCGGCAGGAAGTCAGCGGACTGTTCCTTCGGCAGGATGATCACGGCGACGATACCGCCGAGGAACATGAGCACGCCTGCGACAGCGAAGCCGGCAGTCAGGTTTTCGATGAAGAATGCGCCGATCATGGTGCCGATCGGAGTACCGATGGTGGAGCCTGCGCCATAGAAGGCGGACATGGTGCCGCGGATGCCAGACGGCACGCGGTCAGACAGCACGGCGACCAGCGGGGCAATCATGCAGTTGAGGCCGAACATGCAGGCGCAGTAGAAGATGGTGAGCAGCACCGCGTTGTGCGTGGTGCCGGTCAGGAACAGGGTGACGCCACCAAGCACCGCACCGAAAACGATCCACGGAGTACGACGACCGAACCTGGAGCGGGAACGATCGGAGAAGTTGCCGAACATCAGGTTGGCAACCAAGGATGCCACCGCGGTGAACGCATTGACGATGCCAACGAGAGCGTCCGGATCGGCACCTTCGATGGTCTTGTAGTGCATCGGCAGCAGCACGGCGGAGACGATGCCGAGACCCGACATCCACAACACGCCGAACAGCAGGAAGCCCGCACCGAAACGGATGGTGTTGACCTTGCTCAGTGGCTTGCCGGTTTCAGGAGACAGCTGCGGATCCTTGTCTGCAGCGGCGATGTTGGCGTTATAACGCACCAAACGCTCCTCTTTGCTTGCGATTGCTTCACTCATGAAACTCTCTCCTTCGATTCATGTTTCAGTAGTGTTTTCTGTGATATTCCTGTTTTCCGATAGGGTCTCTCTGCCCAGTCAGCTAACTACCACTTGGCAACTAGCTGGTTTTCAGCGTAGATGCTTTTTCGAAAGAACACAAGTCAGACGCGAATTTTCCGACGGCAGCGTTTTCCGAATGGCAATCCATAATGATTCGCCTTGTGCAGCAACTTCAGTTTTATTACTTAGTAACTGCTTAGTTAAAGCATATTACAATCTCTTGTATCTGTCATTTTCCGGCGTGTCCCAACGTTTCCAACACACTTCCTCTCCCCCTTCTTGTAACTTAGTAAGCACAAGAAAGGAGATCGCATGCATCGCCGCACCGAAAGAAAACCCAAGAAACGAATGAGCGCAGAAGACCGCAAGAAAGCGATTCTCGAAACCACGGTCTCTTTCATCTCACAATTCGGATTCTGGGGATTTACCATTCGCGACGTGGCACAAGCTCAGAACATCACCGAAGCAGGCCTCCTTTACTACTTCAAATCCAAAGAACAACTCCTTGAAGCGACACTCAAATACGCCGATCGCACTAACCAAATCGCCATTGCAGAGCATCTTGGCGTCGAAGGCGTGACCGGCGAAGTCTTACAAGACGGCATCGCATACCATTGCGATCTCGGACTCAAGGCCATCTCCACGGGAACCGTGGAAACCAACGCAGGCCGACCCGAAATGGTTCGCCTCTACACCCTGCTCGAAAGCGAGGCCCTAAGCAAAGACCATCCGGTGCACGAGTATTTCGAACAGCGCGAAATCAATCTGCTGAAGGAATACACGTTCGCAGCCAAACGAGATGGCGTCGTCGATCCGGAACGCACCGCACTGCAGGTGCTATCCGCCATGGAAGGCTTGCAATTGCGGTGGCTCAACGAATCTCACGATATCGATTTCGTTGGAGAATGGAAGGCCCTGATCGGCCTTCTCATTCCCTAAACGTTCTCTTCTCGAGCTCTCTTATCGCAGATTTCAGCCGGCGATCACCGCAACATTCCAGCGGCCGATCGTCAACGGATCACCCTGCTTAACGGCTGCACCTTCCTTCAGCACGACTTCAGCATTTGCAACCTCATCAATACTGCCGTCGGTGGCGATGACGACCGGAGCGACCACTACTTCACCCTCAATCGGGCTTGCAACAGTAACTTCGTCGGCGGAATAGTTGAGCAGATACGTCACGTTCTCGCCACGGGCATTCACACCCTGGCGAACCGCGACCTGTCCCGCGAGCGCGGTTCCAGCGCCCTCGACGCCGGCATGCTCCACGGCCTCTCGCATAACCGCACGAATGGAATCGGCGTCAAGCAGTGTGGCGACCCACTCGGCATCGCCTTTGCCGAATGCGTGACGGGTGACTGCGGCGTAATCCTTCCAAGCGTAGTGTCCATAGGATGCGAGCACCTCAGTATCGGCGTCGGCGTTCAACAGTTCGATCAGCGACTGAGCATCGGTGGACGCGGTTTCGGCGAGCGCACCTGCGAATTCCACGGAAACGTGGCCGTTTGGGCGGGTGAACTGGTTGTACGTCATGCCGAACACGTCGGTGAGGTTGTGCGGCGCGCGGTCGTGCCATACGGTCACCTCGTCGTCGGTCACGAAAGATCGCATGGTGGAGACGAGGTGTCCGCCGTTGGAGACGAATTCACGCAGGCGATCGATGGTTTCCTGGCTGGTACAGTACAGCGCCGGGGTCACGATCATCTCGTATGCGCCCAGACGTTCGGCTGGCGCGTCGGACGGAATGAAGTCGCATTCCACGTTGAGCTCGAACAACGCATCGTAGATGTTACGCACCACGTCGTTGTATTTGAGGGTGCCGCCGAACGGGAAGCCGGCTTCGATAAGGAACCAGTCGAGCGCGGTCAGCGATTCGTTGCTGACCATGATGGCCACCTTGTTGTGTTTCTTCAGGTGGACGAGCCGCTCCCCCACTTCCGGTTTGGCGACTTCGCGACCGAATACGCCGGCTTCGCGGTACGTGGGGTTTGGTTCGAGGTCGTGGCTCAGCAGGCCCTTCCAATATGTTTCAAAGGAATTATGGATGGAGTGCCAGTGCCAGTATTCCACCATGTCGGCGCCGGAGGCGAGGTGGGAGTAGGCCTGCAGGCGCAGCTGGCCGGGGAATGGCACCCAGCCGTGCTGGCCTTGGGCCTCGGTTTCGAGCACCAGGTAGTTCTGGCCGTTCTTGGTGGAGCGGGTCATGTCGCCGCCGAAGGCGATCTCCTTGCCGGTCAGGTCGTCCTCGGTGGGGTGGTAGATGTCCACGCCGGTGATGTCCACTGCGGTCGCGGCCTTGAAGTGGTCGACGGCCGGCTGCACACCGAAGGAATAGCCACGCCATTCGAAATCGAAATTGTGGGTGATGAACTGGTCATCGTGGGCGTATTCGCGCACAATATCAGACTGCCACTGCAGGAAGGCACGCACCTGATCTCGACGGAATTTGTCAAATTCGCCGCCCAGGGACTCGTTGATGGTGGCGGTCACGTCCGGGAAGTCCTCCCAAGAGTCGATGCGGTTGGACCAGTAGTCGAGGCCGAAGTGGTGGTTCAGCTCATTCAGATCGCCATTGAACTTCTCATGCAGATACTTGACGAACAGACGCTGCATGTCGTTGGACACGGAATCGTAGTACTTGGTTTCATTATCGACTTGGTAGCCAATCACCGCCGGATGGTCGGCAACGTGGGAGATCAGCTTGCGGATCACGCGCTCACCGTAGAAACGGTAGGTGGCGTTGACGATGTCCATGATCTGGCGGGCGCCGTACTTGCCTTCGCCGTTCGGGGTGACCGCGAGCACGCTCGGATCGATCTTGACGAGCCAGCTCGGCACCGCGTAGGTTGGAGTGCCGACGATGACATCGATACCGACACGCTGTGCCGCGTCGAGAGCACGATCCACATAGGTGAAGTCGAACGCACCCGGCTGCGGTTCGCAGGTGCTCCATGTGGATTCGGCAATACGGATAACGTTCAGTCCCGCTTCCTTCATCATCCTCATGTCTTCATCGACACGGTCGATGCCTTTCATCATGAGATATTCGTCGTAATATGCGGCACCGAAAAGAATGTGATCTGCCTCGTAACGACCCATGGATCCTCCATCGTCTTCATTGACTTGTTACTAGTTACTACTTGTTGCTACGTCTAAGGTTGTTCTTTTGCGGTATCCCCGAGTTTTTCTCAAGCATCCGTATCTAACAGCCATTAGATATAAGAAATATAAATCTTCCCGATTCAGCTGTCAAGAACTGCAAAATTTCAGGCGTGTCTTACCTAACAACCATTAGATACAGCGTTTCCCCTTGACCAAAACCAACCAATCACCGCACGCCACACAAAATGCTATCCCAGCAGGCAAATCCATCCAGCCACTGGAGGAATCACCCCACCCAAAACCTTCCAAAAGTCCCGATTCTTCCAGCGAGTGGAAGAATCGGGACGCGAAAGGCTATAGAAACACAGCCCGCAAGAGAGTTGCACACGGCTTAGCGGTAGCCGTCCCAGACAGGTGAGGGGAAGATCATCTTTTCGAAGGCGAGCCATTCATCGTAGAAATCGATGGGCGGCTTACGCGTCCAACGCAGTTGAATGCCGTCCATCGCTTCCAAGCTTTGACGCACAATCGCACGCATATTCTCCCAACCACCGATTTCAGGCGGCAATTTCCATGTGTACTGGGAATAGTGTTCCCACACGTATTTCGGACGATTCTCGAAATAGTCGTGCAACGGATGGCCCTCGCTGAAAGATTCGGTTTCCAGCACCATGTATAGCTGCAGCAAGCTACGTCGACTCTCATTGTAACGTACCAAAAAACGCAGGTATGCGGGAAACAACATGCCTTCCGGATCGCTGCCCGGCAATCCGGATTTTGCAAAATCAGCCGGAGTGCCTTCCTGATCATAATTGTCGGTGACTAGCAGCGACAACAACCGTTCCTTATTGCCGATGTAATGCAGCAGTCCAGGCTGGCTCATGCCGATCGCATCAGCAATGTCTTTCAATGACGTTCCGTAATACCCCTTTTCCCCGATAAGACGGCTCGCCGCAGCGATGATTTCCTTCTTACGTTCCTCAGGTGATTTACGAACACGTTTCTTCCCCTCATTACCCATAAGGAACAGTGTACTATCTACCGTTCATTAGACAGACAAAATCTGTATCAGACCGTTGCATTTCCACTCGCCACACAAAAACGAGCCGATCTTCAACAGACCAGCTCGAAATTACATTCAAAACCACTTCGAGATCACATTCAGTCAGCCTCGACCAACCAAAATATTCGAAAAGCAGTTTTACTTCTGGAACACGTCAGGGTGTTTCGGATCGCCAGGTTCGTCGGCGAGGACACCCTCGAGCCCGAGGAACTCCTGCCAGAATTCCAGCGAATTGCCGTACGGAGCTGCCTGATGGCCGCGCGCCTGCAGGTTCGCCTTCGCCTCGAACACATCCTCCTCGCGGATGCCATCGAAATACGATTCGAGACGCTCACGGTCCGTCGGATCATAGAACAGCGATCCGATGATTTCCGTCAGTCGTTCCGCACGCGCCACAGGCAGCGAATCCCAGTGACGGAATTCAATGAAGTTCTTCAGACGGACATCGTTAAAATGCGTGGAAATCACATGATTGATTTCGTATGCGTTGAGTTCTCGATCGGGATACACGTCGTTCGCATTCTCATAGAACGCAGGATGATGCAGATCAGTTCCGGGAGTTTCTAACGCTTCCGGAGTGTGCGTCAGATCAGCGAACATCATCGGCGTGCTCAACACGTCGACCGCATAATCTTCCCAACCGAAGCGAGGATCAAACAATCCCGGAATAACGTTCGTGCGCTGCAAATCCAAATAATCCCACATGCGTTGGCGCAGCAGCGGATACGGATTCTCCTGTCCCTCGAAATACGGGGTGTTACGGAAGAACCATGCGAGAATCGGGCCGACCACCGTACCCAACCGCAGTTTGGAAATCGCGTCCTGTTCGGAAACATAGTCGATGCTGATCTGCGTCGAAGCAGAGCAGCGCATCATGCACGGACCAAAC
>OIHB01000242.1_pt1 | contig 14411 bp, 9 predicted proteins | sample 1582401 | NCBI WGS metagenome assembly OIHB01 (sample SAMN02674970, study PRJEB24791) | human gut metagenome, SKBSTL043 | isolation source: stool | host: Homo sapiens | place: USA | reverse complement strand
AGACGTGTGCTCTTCCGATCTGTTTCGTATGTGCAGATAATGGGAGAAGCCAATGAGAATGATCGTAACACCTCCCAAATGCTCTACTTGATGCAGGACGTGGAGTTTGCCTATAAATTGGAAGAGCATGAGTTTAAGATAAATGGAGCAATCACTTATCAGCAAGCCGATAACAGTTATACAAACAATTCGGATTACAGGACGTATGATTTTTATTATGGCGCGGAGTGTCGACTGAAGTTACCTCTCAACTTGAATCTTTATACCGTTGTGAGAAGTATGAATCGCAGGGGATATAAGGATGAGGCCTCCAATACGACGCAGTGGCTTTGGAACGGTGAGCTGACTTACAGTTTTCTGAAAGGGAAAAGAGGGTTGCTTAAATTTCAGGTTGTTGATATTCTGCAACAACGGGATTTTGTCAATCGTTGGATGAATGATACCGGACAGGGAGAAACTTGGACTTGGGGATTGGGACGTTATGCGATGGCTACTTTTACTTATCGTTTTAATGATCTTTCCCGTTAGGAGATAAAAAAGGAGCTGATTCAAGAAAAACGAATCAGCTCCTTTTTGAATATCCCTAAGAAAGATTATTTGTAATCTTGCCAGCTCTTTATCTGAATATCCTTTTCACTCATTTCACAGAATGCTTCAATGAAAGCACTTGCCAAACGGGCGTTGGTAATCAAAGGAATATTGTGGTCGATTGCTCCACGACGAATTTTGTAACCATTAGTCAGCTCACGTTTGGTATGGTTTTTCGGAATGTTGACTATCAGGTCGAATTTATGTTCGGCAATCATCTTCATGACATTGTTTTCTGCATCGGGCTTTTCATCCGGCCAGTAAACCGGTGTGGTATTTACTCCGTGTGCATTCAAGAAAGTTGCGGTTCCGGCAGTTGCATAGATCTCATATCCTTTTTCTGCCAGCATACGGCTTGCTTCCAGCAAATCTACTTTGGATTTGGTGGCACCTGACGAGAACATGACAGATTTTGTAGGAATCTTGAAACCTACAGCAATCATAGAGTTCAGCAAAGCTTCATGGAAGTCATCACCGATACAACCCACTTCACCTGTTGAAGACATATCTACGCCCAATACAGGGTCTGCCTTGTGCAGACGGGAGAAAGAGAACTGAGAAGCTTTCACACCAATCCAGTCGATATCGAATGCCGACTTGTCAGGACGAGTATAAGGAGCATCCAGCATGATGCGGGTAGCAGTTTCAATAAAGTTACGCTTCAGCACCTTAGACACGAACGGGAAACTACGTGAAGCACGAAGGTTACATTCGATTACCTTCACCTCATTGTTACGTGCCAGGAACTGAATATTGAACGGACCGGAGATATTGAGTTCCTTTGCAATCTGACGACTGATTTTCTTGATACGTCGTGCCGTAGCGAAGTAAATTTTCTGTGCCGGGAATACCAGCGTAGCGTCACCGGAGTGCACACCGGCAAACTCAACATGCTCGGAAATGGCATATTCCACCACCTCGCCGTTCTGTGCCACGGCATCGAACTCAATCTCTTTCGTATTCTGCAGGAACTGGGAAACCACTACCGGATATTCCTTGGAAACCTCGGCAGCCATTTTCAGGAAGTTCTCCAATTCTTCTTCATCGTAGCATACATTCATTGCAGCACCGGAAAGCACATACGACGGACGCACCAATACCGGATAGCCTACTTTCTCAACGAAGCCCTTCACATCTTCCAGACTGGTAAGTTCCTGCCAAGCCGGCTGGTCGATGCCGAGCTGGTCGAGCATGGCAGAGAATTTGTTACGGTTCTCTGCACGGTCGATAGAAACAGGCGAAGTGCCCAATACAGGAACAGACTGACGATAGAGTTTCATTGCCAGATTATTAGGAATCTGACCGCCTACGGATACGATTACGCCGCGCGGCTGTTCGAGGTCTATAACATCGAGCACACGTTCAAAAGAAAGTTCGTCGAAGTACAGACGGTCGCACATATCGTAGTCGGTAGATACAGTTTCGGGGTTATAGTTAATCATGATGGATTTGTACCCCAACTTGCGTGCAGTCTGGATAGCGTTCACCGAACACCAGTCGAACTCAACGGAAGACCCGATACGGTAAGCTCCCGAACCCAATACAACTACCGATTTTTCATTCTTATAATAGTTCACATCATACCCTTGTACGGCATACGTCATATAAAGGTAGTTCGTCAGTTCCGGATGCTCGGAAGCGACGGTATTGATACGTTTCACAGCCGGAAGAATACCCAGTTCCTTACGACGGGCGCGTACCATAAGGTTTTCCTTTTCCATATTACCTTCCGGATTCAGTACGAAACGTGCAATCTGGAAGTCGGAGAAACCGAGCACTTTCGCTTCACGCAGCACATCGGCAGGAATATCCTCCACCTTATTATATTGTGAGAGTTTATTCTTATAGTCTACAATGTTCTTCAGTTTGCCGAGGAACCAAGGGTCAATCTTCGTCAGCTCAAAGATACGGTCGATTGTATAGCCTTTTTCCAGAGCCTGGGCGATAGCAAACACACGCAGATCGGTGGGGTGAGCCAATTCGTGATCCAAATCTTCGAATTCCACACTATCATTACCCACAAAGCCGTGCATGCCCTGACCTATCATACGCAAACCTTTCTGAATAATTTCCTCGAAAGAACGGCCGATAGACATGATTTCACCTACAGACTTCATGCTTGAACCGATTTCGCGAGACACACCTGCAAACTTCGTCAAATCCCAACGGGGAATCTTACAAATCAGGTAGTCCAATTGCGGAGCTTCGTAAGCAGAATTAGGAGTTCCCATTTCACCGATTTGGTCGAGCGTATAACCCAATGCAATCTTGGCGGCAACAAAAGCGAGCGGATAACCGGTAGCTTTGGATGCCAATGCAGAAGAACGGGACAAGCGGGCGTTCACCTCGATTACGCGATAGTCGTTGGTTTCGGCGTTGAACGCATACTGAATGTTACATTCACCCACAATGCCGAGGTGACGGATACACTTGGTAGAAAGTTCCTGCAACATCTTCACTTGGTCGTCGGTAAGCGAGCAGGTAGGAGCAACCACGATAGACTCACCGGTATGGATGCCCAGAGGGTCGAAGTTTTCCATACTTGCTACGGTGAAGCAGTGGTCGTTGGCGTCGCGGATTACCTCGAATTCGATTTCTTTCCAACCTTTCAGGGATTCTTCCACCAGGATTTGCTTGGAGAACGTGAAAGAACTTTCAGCCAGTTTGACAAACGCTTCCTCGTCCGGACAGATACCGCTGCCCAAACCACCCAAAGCATAAGCCGAGCGTACCATTACCGGATATCCGATTTCGCGGGCAGCTTTCAAGGCATCTTCCATGCTTTCCACAGCGTGGCTCTTCGGAGTTTTCATAGGAATTTCATCCAACTTCTTCACAAAGAGGTCGCGGTCTTCCGTGTACATGATAGCCTCTACCGAAGTACCCAACACACGCACGCCGTATTTCTGCAAAGTACCGTTCAGGTAAAGTTCCGTACCGCAGTTCAGCGCAGTCTGTCCGCCGAAAGCCAGCAGAATGCCGTCCGGCTGTTCTTTTTTGATGATTTCTTCTACGAAATAAGGAGTTACCGGCAAGAAATAAACTTTATCGGCAATACCTTCTGATGTCTGAATTGTAGCAATATTCGGGTTTACCAATACCGAACCCACACCTTCTTCGCGCAAAGCCTTCAAAGCCTGCGAACCGGAATAATCAAACTCTCCGGCCTGACCGATCTTGAGCGCACCCGAGCCCAAGACAAGCACTTTCTTCAAATTCTTTTCCATATTCTCTTATTGTCTATTTAAGTTCATTCTTCACATTCCGGCACAAAAAAAATGCGTTACCCCGAATAAGGATTAACGCATTACCAAAGAACTAAAAATATCGTTTTCGGAAAAAGAGAAACCGACAGCCAGCGAATGAAATTCATTCGAGCGTAGGTTATATGTACTTCTCTTTTCTTGCGATTGCATAGTTATCTCTAAAATTTCTGCAAAGTAACGACTTATTTACGATTTGAGCAAATTAATCAGAAAAATAAATTTATTACCTGAAAATAGCAGTTACTTTTGCAACCGGTCACACCGGTGAGTATCGCAACCGGTACACTGGAAATATAAAGAGTGTTATACAATGAAATTAATGGAAAGATTTACTTACGGTTACGGGAAACCATTTGGCAGATGTAATCACATAGGTCATATTACTATGGACTATCGGCTTTTCCGGATCGAGCGAACCGGCACCGCCACCTCCCGCTACATTACCACCCAAATAAATCTCTACTGTGTAATGTTTCCCTGCCTCGATAGTGTATCCGGCATCTGCTTTTGTAAATTGAATCGGATAATAAACAGGAGTCGGAACATTACTGCCTATCGTTCTTATTTCCGACTGAATGGAAAGGATGGTCGGTTTACTCGTACCGTTATTGGCAAATGTATAAAAATGATTGAAAACCGTACGGCCTTGATTCAGTGTAAAAGGAGTGAGTACCGCATCTTTCAAAACAGTAGATTCTGTGGCGGAACCGGCAGAAAAAGAACTATAAGAAACATCACCTGAATAGAACTCGGTCTGAACCGCTTTTTCCGTATCGGTACCAAAGAATTTCCCACTTTTACCGGCAAACAGCAATGCAACACTTTTATCTGTAATCTCAATATCGCCACCGGTACGGTTCTCACGTTCGTCTTGAACAACCAGTTCTATCTTTGCCGCAACAAAATTTAGCGAAACTGTAGTGCCACCATATATATAACCGTCCGGAGAAGTAGAAAAAGAGACATCATTCACTCCGGACATCCAAAGATTATCTTCCGTCTGAGTTGTCACATTGCTATTTTCCATTAAATCACCGGTAACTGCCAGAAGTTCTGCTTCTGTTTTTACATTGGCAAAGGGACTGTCGGCAAGAGGACCGACATTGGCTATTATATACACTTTTTTGGCAGCAGTTGTTCCAATACCAAGTCTTGGCTCCTCGGCGTCGCCGGGCTGATTAGGATCAAAACGCACATAAAAAGGGGTATTATCCAAAGCACCACCCTCACGGAAAGTAAATGCGACATAATCGTTAATTACAGCATCGGTAGTGGCAGCAGCGCCCGCAGCTCTGGATTGTGCCAAATTGTTGCCCGCACCTACTACTTTAATCGAAATAACGGCTTTTTGTCCCGGAGCATTGTTATCCAAATCGATGATTTCTTCTTTGGAGCATGAGAATATGGCGAAAGTCGCAAAAGCCACCACTAAATAAATTGCATTCTTTTGTTTCATAATTTTCTTAATTACATATTTAATAAATTAATTTTCCCTTGCTGATCTTCTGATTTTTCACCTGTCTACGTAACACAGATGAAAATTGGAAATCAACTCAAAACAAACCGGACTTTTCTATTCATTTTCGCTATATATACTTTACCCATGTTTTTTTGATGTTACAAAATTAATATCTATATTTGAGTATCCAGTTATCCAAATTAATCAATCTGTTATCCAAACTAACCAATCTGTTATCCAAATTAACCACATGCCAAAATTTAGTGCTGTTTTTTACATTTTCCCCTCTATCTCATAGAATACAGAGAATAAAATGACGAAGAATCTCTTCGCTTGTTAAGGAAAAGAGGATAAAGTCCGAATCCACTTTGACAGAGAAGAAAATATCGGTATCTTTGCAGATAACTTATAAACTTTCAGTGAAATAAACAAAAGATACAGATATGGCAAAAGAAAAAATCATCCTTACGGGCGACCGCCCCACGGGACGCCTGCATATCGGACATTATGTAGGCTCATTAAGACGCAGAGTGGAGTTGCAGAACTCCGGACTGTATGACAAGACGTTCGTGTTCATAGCCGATGCACAAGCATTGACAGATAACATGGAAAACCCGGAAAAGGTACGTCAGAACGTTATCGAAGTAGCTCTCGACTATCTGGCTTGCGGATTGGATCCTACGAAGAGTACCATCTTTATCCAGTCGCAGATTCCGGAATTGTGCGAACTGACATTCTATTATATGGACCTTGTCACCGTATCGCGCCTGCAACGTAACCCGACGGTAAAGACGGAAATCCAGATGCGCAACTTTGAAACAAGTATTCCGGTGGGGTTCTTCACCTACCCTATCAGCCAGGCTGCGGACATCACGGCGTTTCGCGCCACCACCGTTCCCGTTGGCGAAGATCAGGAACCGATGATTGAACAAGCCCGTGAAATCGTACGCCGCTTCAACTTTATCTACGGCGACACATTGGTAGAACCGGAAATCCTTCTGCCTGACAATGCAGCCTGTCTGCGTCTGCCGGGTACAGACGGAAAAGCCAAGATGAGTAAGTCTTTGGGCAACTGTATCTACCTTTCCGATACAGCCGACGAGATTCAGAAGAAAGTGAAGAGCATGTACACCGACCCCGATCATCTGCGCGTACAAGACCCGGGCAAGATTGAGGGGAATACCGTATTTACTTATTTGGACGCTTTCTGCCGCCCCGAACACTTCGAACGTTACCTGCCCGACTATCCTTCTCTGGAAGAACTGAAAGCCCACTATCAACGTGGTGGTTTAGGCGATATGAAAGTGAAAGGCTTCCTCAACAATATCATGCAGGAAACCTTGGAGCCGATTCGTAACCGCCGCAAGGAATTCGAAAAAGATATTCCGGCTATCTACGATATGCTGAAGAAAGGCTGTGAAGCGGCACGCGAAACAGCCGCAGCGACATTGGACGACGTGCGTCGTGCCATGAAGATTAACTATTTCGATGATGCGGAACTTATCGCAGAGCAGGTAAAGAAATTCAGCGCGGAATAATCTCCGCGCGGCAAGGCATAAAAGAAAGGGCTGTATCCGGTAGCGGATACAGCCCTTGTTCTTTTCTATTTATCTGTTAGTTAGCAGACTTCACTAATACCACACGGTTCAGAATCGGTTGTCCGAACTTGTCGACACCACCATCGGCAGAAATTTTCAAGCGGTTGGCAGGGATACCGTAATCCTTTACCAAAACATCCACTACAGCCTGTGCACGTTTCAAGCTCAGCTCTTTGTTGAATTCAGGAGTACCTGTTGCAGAGTCGGCATAGCCGTTTACGGTGTAGGTAGTGTTCGGGAACTCTTGCATCTGTTTGGCCAGATAAGAAATATTCATCACCTCACGCGGAGATACTTCGGCAGAACCAATCTTGAAGAATACGGTACGCGGTGCGATATTCGGATCGGTAACGACAACTTCAGTTTCAGTAACTTCCACCGGTTTGTTCTGTGCAGCGGTCAGAGCCGACTCCAACTGTTGGTTGGCAGCAGCCATTTCAGCTATCTGCTGTTGCATGGCAGACAGCTCAAGAGCGGAAATCAATTGTGGGGTCGGACGGTTGAAACCACGTTTCGGGAAGTGGTAAGTCAAACCAAGCGTTGCACTGAACACACCATCATACCCCTTACCGGCAACTGTTCCGTCAAATTTATCTTCGGCTCCCATTGCACTAAGTTCCAAATTAATATCTATTGCATTTGAAATGCGAAAGCGGTTGATGATACCGGCATTCAGAGCAAGTGCCTGACGGTGAGGCTTCGTATAGTTATGAGTGAGACCGGCACCCAGATAAGGAATGATTTCATATACACGGTCTTCGTTGTATCCGCCAAACAAGGCATTCAGGTTGAACATTACATCACCGTGGAAATTCATGTAATCAAAGCGTTGCTTGTACGAGCCATTCGCACGCTGAGTACCCTTTACATAATCAGCAAAGGGGTCCATGGTAAAGCCTTTTGCCTGAAGGCCGCTATACTGCAAACGTAATCCGAGTCCCGGAGTAAACCATTTACCCACAGAAATATTCATCGTGGGACTAATGCGCTTTCCGAAATCACCCAACTGCTGGTCGTTATCTCCATACATTACCGATGCACCGCCACCGATAGAGAAAAACCAGTTGCTCCAGAATGGATTTGTGATTACCTGGTACTTATCCTGTACCTGAATAATGTCAACCTGCTCTACAACAACAGGTTTTTGTTGTGCCATAGTGGCAGCAGATACGCCGGCCAAAGCCAGCAACATTAGAATCTTTTTCATATACCTTAAAATAGTTAAGTTGGTTAATTAAATTCTTTATCATTCAAACTGATTAATTAACGCCGACAAGACTAAAAGGTTCTGAAAAAAAGATTTTTTTTAATTGTTATGGATAAATAATGTACAAATCATCATTTCTGGAACAACTTTTCAATATCCTCTTCCCTGATAGTGGAAAGCACCGTACGACCATCAGGCGTATAGTTGGGCGTAGAACAGGCAAAAAGGCTGTCTACCAAATTGGACATCTCATCATTGCTCAGCACCTGTCCGTAAACGATAGCTGCTGCACGCGCCAGTGTCAGCGCAAGGATTGTCCGGACTTCTTCCTTGACGTCACTGCCTTTCTCCATGGCGGTATGTACCATATTGCGCACCAGTTCTACCGGATTCAACCCCTCGATGCCGGAAGGAATACCATTGATAGCGTAACTGCCGCCACCTAAAGGACTGAGGTCGAAACCGACTGCCGCCAAATCGTCCGACAGACTTTCCAACACCGCAGCTTCGGAAACTGGCAATTGAATCAATTCTGGAAATAACACCCCCTGAGATACTCCCTGCCTTTGGCGAATTTGAGTCATGTACCGGTCGAACAGCACACGGACATGCGCACGGTGCTGATCTATCAACATCAGGCCGGATTTTACGGAAGTAAGGATAAAACGTCCTTTGAATTGCAAATGCTGTGCCCCCTTCTCCATGGAAGAAGAATCACCGGAGTACAAAGAAGAAGATTGGGAAGCGGGCTCAACGGCTTCCGTTACAGCGGAAACCGCCTCCTCGAAAGCAAGCGGTTCTTCCTCGACAGGCTCATTCATTCTACTTGCTTTCTCCAAACCGGAATACAGTCCCTCCCACTCTACACTTTGGCGCGGATAACTTCCTCCGCTGCTATAAGAAGAGGCAGAGGAAGTCTTGAAAGGATTGAAGTCCGCATTATAATGCACCTTAGGCGGTTCGATGGGACGACTCTGTTCAAATGCCGGAATGTCAGGCATGCCCTCTGTATCAAAGTCTATGGACGGTACAGCATTGAATTTTCCAAGCGATTCCTTCACAGCCGCTGAAAGTATCTGCCAAATAGCCTGCTCGTTCTCAAACTTGATTTCCGTCTTTGTAGGATGAATGTTTACATCTATATTCGCAGGGTCTACCTCGAAATAGATGAAATAGGATATCTGTTCGCCGGCAGGAATCAGTTGCTCATAGGCATCCATAACTGCCTTATGAAAATATGGATGGCGCATATAACGGCCGTTCACAAAAAAATACTGGTGCGCACCTTTCTTACGGGATGCTTCCGGCTTTGCCACAAAACCGGAAACTTTTATCATCGTCGTGTCTACATCCACCGAAAGCAACTGCTGGTTCAACTTCTTACCGAATATGGCGAGAATGCGCTGGCGCAACGGCATGACAGGCAAATTGAACAACTCCGCATCATTACTATACAGATAGAAAGCAACATCCGGATGCACCAAGGCTATGCGCTCAAACTCGGCAAGAATATTGCTTAATTCCGTTGAATTTGCTTTCAGAAACTTACGGCGGGCAGGAATATTGAAGAATAGGTTCTTCACTGAAAAGTTACTTCCCTTAGGACAAGAAACAGCCTCCTGACTCTCTACTTTGGAACCGGCAATAACCAGACGCGTACCAAGTTCTTCACCGGCCGGACGGGTTTTCAACTCTACCTCCGCCACCGCCGCAACAGACGCCAGCGCTTCACCGCGAAAACCCATTGTACGTAACGCAAACAAATCAGAGGCCTCACGTATCTTGGAAGTGGCATGACGCTCAAAGGACAGACGCGCATCCGTTTCGGACATTCCTTTTCCATCGTCAATAACCTGGATGCAGGTCTTTCCGGCATCCGTTACCAAAACATGTATTTCGGTGGCTTCTGCATCAATCGCGTTTTCTACCAATTCCTTGATGACAGACGCCGGACGCTGAATCACCTCTCCGGCAGCAATCTGGTTCGCAACCGAATCGGGCAGCAAATGAATGATATCGCTCATGATAAGTATAAAGTATAAAGTATGAAATAAAGGGTACAGAAAAAATTAGATAATACCGTTGGTAATGGCATACCACAAATATATCAGCAATGCCACAACCACCAGTATCACCCCCAGATGCACCGGTCTGCGTCCGCTTTCCTTACGACGTTTCAGATGGGTAGTGCCTTCAATGAACTTCCCCCGGATATCTTCGGGCGAAAATTCCTTTTCCGGCAACATGCCTAACTCGCGTTTGGCATCTTCCTCCATTTTGGCCAGTTTCTCTTTCCGTTCATCTACATAAATGTATGAATGATGAAATCCCCGCGGCTTACGCATTGCAAACATTCCCATAGCATTATTTTTTAGTTCGTTTTATATGCATATCTCTTGGCGAAGTTAAAGGTTTCCGGTCACTTTTCTGCAATGTTTCACCCGCTTTTTTACCCCGCCACTCAAAGATGTCATCCTTGTTCAAGGGACGAATATAATCAAACCACACAAATGAAGGAAGTTTCATCTTGTCGGCCGGTATTTGGTCCATAGGATACAATATGCCGTTGGACTTGCCTATCAAGGCAGCTTCTTCCATTTTACGGTCTTTGAGATAAATACGCAGAAAACTGCCTTCGGCATAGTTCATGCCAATCATTGTACTGTCTTTCTCTTCCGGATAGAACACAATCAGGACATTACCGTTCACATCTACCCGGCGCATATCTCCGTTTTGGAAAAAAGCTTTCATCTCCTTGCCTGTCACTTGGTTATAATGGATAGAATCTTTCTGTTCCACAGCCAGCGCCTGATTAATGATGTGCGCCCAGTCGATGGTGCTGTCGTTCATGTAGACCTTTACCTCCTCACCGAGCAACTGCTGCGCACCGTGCCACAAAACAGGGTCGGTATACATCGTCAAACAGGAATCCTTGGAATTATAAACCAAAGAATCGCACACTGCCTGCACATCTGTGCGGTAAGCACGCACCTTGTGATAAACACGCATTTCACGATAGGCAGAGTCTGTATTCATGTGGTACGTTACCAAACGCAGTGTATCACCATGCATAAAAAGACTGTCACCCTGAGAATAGTCTATAGCAACGGCACGTTGGGTAGCAATGGCATTACCGGTTAGCTCATTATAAAAACAGTAATTGCCGGTAAGCATATTCTTGTTTACCGTATCATTCATCTGTACGTTATCGAAAGCTTCACCATAACCCAGCTTGCGGTCATAGAAAAGACTGTCTCCGGTAAGTTTTTTGCCTTCATTAGTCAAAATGGAACGGTCCAACAGCTCTGCTTGCTCGGATACGGTATTGTATTCTCCACGCTCCGAATAAATATGATTCTTATCACTGACTATATCGGAAGGTCCCAGAATCGTAGCGATTTTGGACTCCGTACTGTACTTTAACGTATCGGAAGTCAGGACAAACTTCGGATTTACCAATTTCACTTCATGGTTGAACACTGCCAGTTTGGTTGCCGGGCTGTATTCTCCCCATTCGGAAGTCAGGACATTTTCTTCATCGGTCAGCGTACCGCCGTCAAAGTAATATCCTAAATTATACAGACGGTCATAGTTCAAGCTATCCGTAGTAAGTTCCGTATTGCGGTTAATCATACGGACATTATCACGCAGCATGGCAAGCTGGGACATACCGTCATAATACAAATAATCACCGTATATGAACAAAGTGTCTCCTTGCTCCATACGAACATTACCGAATGCTTCCACAGAGTTAATTTTCTCGTAAATCAGAGCACTGTCACAAAACATGTACATACTATCGTGCTTCATCCTGACCGAGCCAATCAGCACCTGCACATCAGGGCGCAACTGCTGATCCGCCTGCGCCTCATCGGCATAAAGCAAATCCACACGTTTCTTTTTCTTGTCAGGCTCACTTTTCCTGTCCTGCGCGCTCAACAAACAAACGCCGAACAAACATACCAAACCAAATATCAGTCTTTTATCCATCCCGGATACTTGAATGTACAGTTTCTCCAATTTTCGTTGATGCGAACGTAAGTGTGTTTCTGCTTTTCACGAATCCACTTGTCCAGCATTTCATCCCGACGTTTCTCCAGAACAATCTCTTTCAGGTTCTGGTAGTCATCGGCAACGGTAGCCTTATGTCCATTGGTACGGCTCTTCAACTTCACGATGACACATTCTTCTTTTCCGGTTTTCTGCGGAATCATGGTAAATGCTTCAGAAATCTCGCCTACTTTCATCTTGTCTACCACTTTTGCAATTTCAGGCGGCAGCTCCTGCATCTCGAATTTGGAGGTATTGGTATTGGGGTTAGGCAGCAAACCGTGATTATTGCGTGTATCTTTGTCTTGTGAAAGCACCGATGCCGCTTCCTCAAAAGAGAACTTCCCGTTACGAATATCATCGGCTATAGAGTCCAGACGAGCCATACCTGCTGTCAAAGATTCTTCCGGGATATGCGGTTTCAGCAATATATGACGGGTTTTAATACGGTCTCCACGCTTCTCTATCAGCTGAATGATATGAAAACCATATTCGGACTCCACTATTTTAGAGACCTTATTGGGGTCTTGCAAGTTGAAAGCAACATTGGCATATGCCGGATCCAGCATACCACGTCCGGAAAACTCGATTTCGCCACCGCGAATGGCAGAACCACGGTCTTCCGAATACATACGAGCCAACGTAGAGAAACTGGTCTCACCCTTTGTTATACGGTCAGTAAAATCGCGCAAGCGTTTCTTTACGTTTTCTATTTCTTCCAAAGGTACTTTCGGCTGCTGGGTAATTATCTGCACCTCCACCTGCGTCGGTATATAGGGAATACTATCTTGCGGCAGATCTTTGAAATAACGACGCACCTCGGCCGGCGTAACTTTGATTTCACCAACCAGTTTCTGCTGCATCTTCTGTACTTTCAACCCTTCACGGGCATTTTCCCGCAATGTTTCACGAATCTGGCTGGAAGTTTTATTGAAGTATTCTTCCATCTTTTCACGTGAACCGATATTGCTGATATACATATTTGTCATATAATCCACACGCTGGATGACTTCGGATTCGGAAACTTCAATACTGTCAAGTGCCGCCTGATGCAAGAACAGCTTTTGTACGGCTATCTCTTCCGGTATCACACAATAGGGGTCCCGGTCGAACTTACGTCCTTCGTACAAAGCGCTCATGCGAGCTTCTTCCACTTCGGACTTTAATATAGCCTCGTCGCCCACTACCCACACGACCTCGTCAATCACATTGTCTTGTCCATAAACGGTAGAACCGGCTAACAGCGTCAAGGCAAATAAAACTACAAACTTAAAGTTCATACACATCTTCATTCTTGGTATCTTATACTAATAATACTTAATTTTATCTTTTTTCTCCGCACGCTGATACAAATCTTCTTTCACCTGCTTCATAAAATTCACCTGCTTCATGTTCAGCATCATATCCTTCACCTGACTACGGGCAAACTCATACGGTTCCTGTTCTCCCACAGCACGATAATCGCTCACATTCAGAAAATAATGAAAAGCCGTATCTTTCAGTTCCACGTGGCGGTTCTTATTCAGATATTCTCCGGCATCGGGCACTTTCAGCGGCATCAAGTCCATCACTTCGGTTATCGGAACCCACTTGTCATAAAAATACTCGTACTTCACGGCATTCTGCAGACTGTATTTTTCCAGATGCTCTACGGCCTCGCGGTTTTCGGTCCTGTACCAACGGCGAACACTGCTCAGTTGAGGGGCTGTGAGGGGAACTTTGATAAACAATCCCTTTATCAAAGGACTCTCCACCTTAAAAAGCTCTTGATGCTTCTCATAATAATCAGCCAGTTCCGTTTCCGAAATTTCTTCAGAAAGAGTTTGGTTTATCAGCGCCTGCTGGTATGCATGCATAATCAACGCCTTCCGGTAATTCTCCACCAGTTTGTCAATCTCTCCGCTGTTGGGAATATTACTCTGCGCCTTCTCATACAACAGCACATCTTCTGCCCAGTTACGGATGTAATGCTCCGCAAACAACAGGCTGTCATCTTTCGACAACCCTGCGGGAAGCACCGCCTGCAGGTCTTCATGGTAAAGGAAGTTACCATCCAATTCCACTAACGGTGTTCGCCCTCCATGATCGTGCTGTTCCTTGCACGAGCCACAGAAAAGAAGGATTAAAAGTCCCAAACAGGTTGTTCGCATTACCAGCTGATATTTACTACATTTTAAGGTACGAAGATACGGCTTTAATCGGTTGCATCAGTGATTATTAACGGTTTTTAAAACCTCTTGGTT
>OIHB01000226.1_pt1 | contig 15115 bp, 10 predicted proteins | sample 1582401 | NCBI WGS metagenome assembly OIHB01 (sample SAMN02674970, study PRJEB24791) | human gut metagenome, SKBSTL043 | isolation source: stool | host: Homo sapiens | place: USA | reverse complement strand
TAGCCATCCTGCATGATTTCCAGTACACCGGTTCCGGTGAGGATGTCATCGAATTCGTACGTCTTCTCGCGTTCTATTACGGGTTTGCGTTCCGGAGCGGCGGGATAGTTCTCTCCGTTGTTATACGGTTGTGCAGGGCGCTGCTGCACGGGGCGCTGTTGGTTATAGCCACCGTTGCGGTTGTTATTGTTGTTGTTATTGTATGGGTTGTTGTTGTCGCGGGCGCGGAGGCGCGGGCGTTGTGGCTGTTGCGGTTCGGCTGGGGCAGCGGCAGGAGTGGGAGTGGCGGGAGTTTCCGCTTTGGTCGCTTCGAATTTGCCGATAAGTTCGGATGGCAATTCTATTTTTTCCGTAGGGAGGTCTTCAATGGGGATGAAGTCATCTGCCGCTTCGGCCAGGATAGGGCTTTCGTCCGGTACGATATTCTTTTCTGCTTTGGCTTCTGTGACAAAAAGAGCGATATTGTACCGATACCACAGTAGAGATCCCAAACAGTCTCTTTTCCGGTCAGTCCCGAGGTATTATGTCGATCTCAAGCAGTTGCAGCAGTTGAGCGCGGAGGGGAAGGAGGACGATCTGCGAAAGGCCCAAATCGAATGGACGCCTTACCCCATCCCTATGTCGCTCACAGGTGATGCTGATGGGCGCTCGGGCCAGTACCTCTATTGGTTTGATGTCTTTGGTGCCGGTCTCTCCCGCAATGAGTTTCGCTCGTTTGTGCCCTGCGACCCACAGCCAGAGCCTGACGCATGGTCCTTCGCCGTCCACCGCAACAACGTGCGCACCCATGACGGAGCGGCCTTGCGTACATCCTACACCTCCATGGATCAGTTGCCGGAGACCAGCGAGCCGTTTCACGATATGGAGTTCACTCCTGACGAATGGACACAAAACGAGGTGTGGGACAGCCAGGAGCAGATGCTTTTGGGATTGGTCCCGTCGCAGGGAATCAGCATCAACCGCACGCTCTCCTCGTGGTTGTCGATACAGGTTCCTCCTATGCCGCCGTCGTTTGTTCACGACAGCCACGTCTTTATCCTGCGTCTTGCCGATGGCACCTATGCGGCTTTGCAACTCGAAAACTACCTTTCGGCTACGGGCACGAAATGCTGGCTGACCATCAATTATAAATATCCATATTAAGAAAATGGCAAAAAGAAACGTATTGCTTCTGTTACTCTGCTCCGCTCCGTTATTGGCCTCGGCACAGAAGGTGCAAGAGGATGTTGTCGATGAGGCTTTTCTCGACACCATCTTCGCCGAGGACAGTCTCGCCGAGGTGGTTGTAACAGGTACGCGCACACCTAAGTTTCTGAAGGAGACTCCCATCCAGACCCGCGTCATCTCGGCCCGAGACATCGCTCGCCAGGATGCCACCAATGTCCAGGATCTTCTGCAGCAGGAGTTGCCAGGGGTGGAGTTCTCCTACGCCATGAACCAGCAGACGCACCTCAACTTCTCTGGGTTTGGTGGACAGGGGGTGTTGTTCTTGATTGATGGTGAGCGGTTGGCAGGCGAGACAATGGACGATGTCGATTTCTCGCGACTGACTATGGACAACGTGGAGCGGATAGAGATCGTGAAAGGAGCGGCCTCGGCACTCTATGGCAGCAATGCCGTAGGAGGTGTGGTCAATATCATTACGAAAAAGACGGACCAGCCTTGGGCTCTGAATTTGAATGGACGACTCTCGAAACATGGTGGACGGCGCTATGGGGGCACTTTCGGACTAAGGGAAAAGCACTGGAGTAATACGCTGACGGCCCAGTACAATGCTACGGATGATTTTGACGTTCACAGCGCGGACCATCCCGTGACGCGTGTTGTCACCACCATCTATGGCGACAAAAGTGTCAATCTGAGGGAACAGGTCTCTTGGTCGCCTTCGTCGGCATTGAGCCTCACGGGCAGGGCTGGCTATTTCTTTCGTGAGACTTCGCGCACGGCAGGACTCGCGGAGCGCTATCGTGATTTCTCTGGCGGACTGCGTTGTGACTGGCGACTTTCTGACGACGACGTGCTGCAGGTGCATTATGCCTTCGACCAGTATGACAAGTCGGACTATCAGATGCTTCGCCGCCTGGATGTCCGCGACTACAGCAATGTGCAGAATACGTTTCGGGGACTATACAGCCATACGTTCTCGGGGGGTGATGTCTTGACGATGGGTGCGGACTTCATGCACGACTATCTTTTCAACACTTACCTTGTAGGAGACACACGCCAGCAAGATTGCTTCGATGTCTTTGCCCAATACGACTGGATGGCTACCCGCGAACTGGAGGTGGTTGCTGCCGTGCGCTATGACTATTTTTCTGATGGGGGAAACTCCCGCCTTACTCCCAAACTCAACTTGCGCTATCGTCTTCTGCCCAACCTCTCGCTGCGTGCGGGATACGGTATGGGCTTTCGGGCACCGACGTTGAAGGAGAAGTACTACAACTTCGACATGTCGGGGATATGGATCGTTGAGGGCAATGACAAGTTGAACCCCGAGGTGAGCCATAACTTCAACCTGTCGGCAGACTATAGCAAGGGACACTACAACCTCACGGCCTCTGCTTACTATAATATCGTCGTCAACAAACTCGCTACGGCAGCCCCTTATTTCAAGTCGGCTACCGACCGCCTGCCTTATCTTCCCTATGCCAACTTGGACAACTATCGCGTTTGGGGTGGCGAAGTAGGGGCCCAGGCTCGTTGGAGCAATGGCGTGTCGGCGCGATTGACTTATGCTTATACCAAAGAGCAGCTTCCCACAGACAAGGAGGGCCACTCCATCAACAACCAGTATATTCCCGCACGTGCTCACGCGGTGAATGTGCGCATCGACTACGACCACGATTTCTCCAAATCGTATGGCCTGAATATCGGGCTCAATGGCCGCATCCTCTCAGGTACGGACAACGTGGAGTATAAGAACTATTATGACGTGAGTGCGGGAATGGTGAATGTCTCATACCCAGCCTACACGATATGGAAGCTATCGCTGGTGCAGCGTTTCGGACCTGCGGTCAAGGTGACGGCGGCTCTCGACAATCTTTTCAATTATCGCCCCCAGTATTACTACCTCAATTGTCCGCTTACTGATGGCATTGCCCTACAGGTGGGGTTGTCGGTGGATGTGGACAAACTGTTTTAGCCCGGTTTGGGTATAAAATAATATCGAAGGATATGAGGTGAGGCTGGGCGGTAACTATTGACGTTTAGTGTTGTAAAAGCAAAAAAAATATCGGTAGGAGGTCGAATGAAATCCGTTTGCTTCCTACCGATAATTGAAAATCCTCACCTTTCCACGATCTGTCTTGAGTGACTCCTCGTCATTTCATTTTTTCAATCGTTTCGATGTCCAATCCTGTGACCTTGGCAACCTCGTCCAAGGCCATTCCAAGATTCAATAAGTTTTTGGCCACTTTGGCGCAGCCTTCTATAATTCCCTCGGCCCGTCCTTCTGCCCGTCCTTCTGCTCTTCCTTCTGCTCTTCCTTCCTCCCTGTTGATTCTGTTGGAGTCCACAAATAGCAGGCGTTCTGCTCCGAGTTTGTCCCAGAAGTCCTCATAGGCGAGCAGCTCGTTTTTGGTCATTGCCGATTCCTCCACGGCCTTTAGCGCCTTGCGGGTCTCGGGATTGTCCAGAAGCTCCTGTGGCGCTTGCTTTGTCTGCTCGTCGATCTCCGTAAGGAATCGTAGCCACAGTACGGCCATTTTCTTCTCCTTGAGGGAGTGTGCCTGAAACTTGGGCAGTTCTACGAAGGTGAAGTGGAGACCTTCTATGATCTCGTCGCTATGGAGCTCATGCACCACGCTATAGTTGTGTATGAACTCATCGGGATAGTCCTTCATAAACGTCTCGTTGACGAGGTTGAGGGAATAGACCGGCTGCAGCAGCTCGTATTTGCGCTTCTTGTCAAGTTGTCGGACGAAGGCTTTGGAGGCATTGAAGAGGACGCGCTGCTTGAACGCCTCCGTCCATAGCATCTGCATCTCGACGATAAACTGTCTGCCCTTGACGTCGCGACACCTCACGTCCACAATACTGTTTTTTCCGACGTAGGTTTCGGGCACGAGTTCTGGCGACAGATACTCCACACTCTCTATCTGCTCATCGTCTGCCAGGGGCAACAGGGCATTGAGCAGGCTGATGAGCAGGTCCTTGTGCTCACCGAATATCTTCTTGAATGTGAGGTCGGCTTTTGGATCAAGGTATCTCATGAGCGGAAACGTATTGATGGGTTGGCAACAGTATAATGCTTATATGTGGCAAATTTACAAATAATAATCGAGGAAAGCACGCCTGTCAAGTTAATCATTGTTAAGCACCTTTGCTGTTCAGCTCAGGGCCAAACTCTTTTGCCTCCTCTAGCTCGATTATCCTTGGGCAAGAACGGTTGCTCGCGTGCTCAGCACGGTAGGTTCCTCCTCGTGATGCGTAAAACGCAACTCATGCGAATTGAGTATGCGTGTAGCGAGTTGGTGTGTCAAGATCACCATTTTTGAGTATTGTGCTCCCGTCAACTAACCCATACCTTTGCACCCAAAAAAGAATAAACCACAAATTATGTTTAGAAAAGTAATGTCCATCGTGGTGTGTGCAGCCAGTGCAACCGTATGTATGGCACAGTCTGTGGATGCTGTGACGGGAGCCACGAGGCAGGTGGCCGACACTGTCCGTATGAGCAAAGTAGAGAAAGCCCTCTCCCGTTTGAGCCTTGGAGGTTATGGCGAAGCGGTGATGTCCCGAAATTTCTATAGTCAGAGTTTCAACAGATACAATGCCCCCGCACGCTACAAGGACGACAATAGCCACGGGCGCTTTGACCTTCCCCATGTCACGTTCAACTTGGGCTATGACTTTGGCCACGGTTGGACGTTTGGCACCGAGGTGGAGTTTGAGCACGGTGGCAACGAGACGGCCGTGGAGGTAGAAGCGGAAGAGTCGGGCGAGTATGAGGCCGAGACGGAGAAAGGTGGCGAGGTGGCGCTCGAGCAGTTTTGGTTGAACAAGGCTTTCTGGAAGGGAATGTTCAACGTCAAGGCTGGTGAGATCATCGTGCCAGTGGGCTATTCCAATGCCCACCACGAGCCCCTGAACTTCTTTACCTGTTATCGTCCGGAGGGCGAAGCCGCTATCCTGCCCAACACTTGGCATCAGCTGGGCGTCTCGTTCTGGGGACGTGTCAAGGACTGGCGATACGAAATGCAGTTCCTTTCTGGTTTGAACTCCGAGAGCTTCACGGGCGAGAACTTCGTCCACCCAGGTGCTACCAGCCCCTACGAGTTCAAGGTAGCCAACACCTACGCCCTGGCCGCACGCGTCGACAACTACTCCGTCAAGGGCCTTCGTGTGGGCGTAAGTGGCTATTATGGTCATACGTTTCGCAACTCTATCAAGGATCCTGGCGCCACCTATGATGATGTCAAAGGCGCACTCTCGATCATTTCGGGCGATTTCCAACTCAACCGATGGAACTGGATTGTGCGAGGCAGCGTGGTCTATGCCCACCTTTCCGATGCTGATCGCATCTCGACCTACAACAAGGCCAACTCCACACACCATAAGTACCAGGACGGCAACCCCTTCCACAACACCAATATTGGCAGCAACGCATTGGCTTACAGTATCGAGGCGGGCTACAATCTCTTCTCGCAGATCCAAGGACTGAGAGACCGACAGAAACTGTACCTTTTCGGCCGTTTCGACCATTACGACTCGATGGTGGCAGGCACGTACAAGAGCCAGTACCGCCATTGCGCTCCCTATATTACAACCGTGGGCTTCAATTACCACCCCATCAAGCAGATCGTCATCAAGGGTGAGTACGCCTATCGCGCCTTCAAGAAGCCCAACAACAAAGGACTGAGCAGCGACAGTCCCTTGTATGTTCAGCCGTTCAACAATGAGCCAAGTATCAGCTTGAGCATTGCCTATCAGGGATGGTTCCTAAAGTAAAAGGAATGGTTCCTAAAGTAAAGTAATACCCAAACAAAAAAGATAAAAAATGAAGAATTTCAAGAACTATTCTTTTGCCCTCATGCTGGGCATTGGAGCATGTGGCTTCATGGCCTCTTGCTCTTCAGAGGACGACGTGAAGACAGAAGTGGTTACCGGTAGTCAGGAGGCACTTAATGTGGCTTGTCAGCAATGGCGCGTGGCTCGTGCCCACTGGGAGAAGTCGGAGGCCTTCCTCTTTGGTGCTGCCGACGAATACTCCATCGATCCCCACACCGACACCTGGCCTGTAGATCAAGCCGCCCTTGCCAATGTGCTGCGCGACCAGAGCATCATGTCGGACATCGAGAACAAGGTTCGCCTCCTCAACTCGGGCCTGCTGGGCTATCACGGTATTGAGTATGTGCTCTTCCGTCAGGGCAATCCGCGCGACATCAGTCAGCTCACCGACCTGGAGTATCAGTATGTGTGCGCCGTGGCCAAGGACCTCTATCAGGCCACTTGTGTGCTGCAGACCACGTGGGAGGGAGCCAAGAGTGGCACCCGATACAATGAGACTCTCAACTATCTGAAGACCCACAACAAGCTCCAGGACGATGGAAATGTCTCCAACGAGGGCCTCAGTTACAAGGACTTCGGCGGCCTGTTCAAGAACACTCCCTCAACCGATTATTCCAGCAACCTCGACGCCACCATCCAGATTATCGAAGGTGCGCGCGATATCATCGGCGAGGTGGCAGGTTCGAAGATTGGTCTGCCCTGGTCGGGTCAGGACGATTCCTACATCGAGTCGCCATACGCCTACAACAGCATCGTGGATTTCTATGACAACATAGCCGGTTGCAAGAGTGCCCTGTATGGAGCAGTCGATGCCACCACGCCCAACGACAAGTCGCTCATCTACTTCTGCCTCAATGCGGGCAACGCCACCCTCAAAACCCAGGCACAGACCGTGCAGAGCAAGATGGATGCGGCCCTCAGTAGCATCAAGGCCATGAAGAGTCCGTTTGCCCTCAACTATACCGACGCCTCTGCCAAGAAGGCCATCGATGCTTTGGAAGAGTTGGACGGCTCGCTGGAGGCATTGGGCGCTACGCTCAAGACCTATGCCGGCAACCAGGCCGTGGAGGCACAGTGCAAGGTAATCAACGCCAACTACGTCGATAACGTCATCGTCAAGACCTATACGGCCCTCTGCGACCAGGCAGAAATCCTCTACAAGAACATCAAGAACATCAAGAAATAAGATACATGAAATTAAGATATAACCATTATCTCTGCCTCCTGCTGGGTGCCATGGCTATCGCCTCTTGCTCCGACGATACGTCCGATGCCCTTTCGTGGGAGATTGGCGATGGAACCAAGATAGACTATCCGGAAGATTACTTCACCGGAGGTCAGTTGGGCACCACGACCAACAACTCCTCCACCGCCTACAAGCAGCCTTCCCTGGCTGTGGAGAACGCGGGTATGGTGACTGCCTTCAACGAGGGTGAGTACCTTTTCGAGAAAGACTTCAATACCAACACCACGGGTGCCTTCCGCGGCTTGGGCCCAGTGTACGTGCGCCCTGGATGCAACTACTGCCACCCAGGCTACGGACATGGTGCGCGCCAGAATGCCTATTCGGCCACGCAGGAGCGCAATGGCTACCTCCTCGTCATCTACGACAAGCAGACCAATGCCTACATCCGCTCGGTGGCTGGTATGCCCCAGACCGCGGCCGTGAAGCCTTTCAAGGCCCCGATCGACGAGTCGCAGATCCAGATCGCCTGGAAGCACTACACGGACGAGTGGGGCAACAAGTTTGACGATGGTGAGACCTACGACCTCACTTATCCCGATGTGACGATCCCTGCTTCTGCCTACTACGCCCCCGTTTATGTGCAGCGCAATGGCAAGGATGTGGAGATTCCTGCCTCGGAGTATGACGACAATATCGCCATCCGTCTGGAGTCCACCATCGGCATCTATGGCACGGGCTTGCTCGATGCCATTACCGACGAAGACATCACGGCGCAATGGCAGGCCGAGTCGCCTTACGTCACGCTCAATCCTGCCATGTGGGATCAGGCTGCCAATACGTGGAAGAGCTACTACAGCAACACCTTGCAAGGTGATGGCACGAAGTATGTGCGCCGCTTCACCTATGCCTTGAGTCGTGGTCCTGTGCTCGACGGTGCTGGCGCCAATGCCATCTGGAACATCACCAACGTGACGCGTCCTGACCGCCGCTACCACTATCTCGACCTTGCTGGCAAGTACTATGCCGAGAAGTCCTCGCAGGACCCTGAGGTCCAGGCTGGCTTCACGGAATACATCAACCGTATCGACCCGGAGAAGAAGCATCCGGAGTGGCATACGGGCGACTTGGCAAGCGACATCAAGACCTATCTGACCAGCAAGAAGTTGGATGCCGAGATGACGCAGGAGCAGTATAAGAACCTCATGATCTGGCATCGCGGACTGGCTGTGCCTGCGGCCCGCAACACCACTACCGAAGACTTCAAGGCGGGCAAGGCTCTCTTCTCACAGATAGGCTGTGCCAACTGTCACCGCCCGTCGTGGACCACGGGAAGCGACGAGATTCGCGATCCGAACCGCCTCTTCTCCAATGCCGACATGCCTCGCTATCCCTATCAGAAGATATGGCCCTACACCGACATGGTGCAGCACCGCCTTTTCATGAAGAACGATATCCGCACAGGCTGGTGTCGCACCACACCTCTTTGGGGACGTGGACTGGCCAGCAAGTGTGGATCGGGTACGGAGCGCTTGCACGACTGTCGTGCACGCAACGTCATCGAGGCCATTATGTGGCATGGCTGCACCGCTGAGGGCGGCAAGAGCGATGCCTATGAATGTGTCAAAAAGTTCCGCGCACTCTCCAAGACGCAGCGCGACCAGATCGTCTTCTTCATCGAGTCCGTTTGATACAATAGCGTAATCCAACGTGAATAATAGATTGATCAATTATTTTATGGCTTCCCTGTACACACTTCTCTTGGTGTGTATGGGGATTGCCACTATTGTGGAAAAGCTCCAAGGCGTCGGCTTCGCCAAGGAGCAAATCTATGGTACGGGTTGGTTTGTGGCACTATGGGTGCTGCTTGCCCTCCTGTCCGTGTATTACATTGTCAAAGCTCGGTTGCATAAACGCATGGCCGTGCTGTTGCTCCACCTCGCCTTGTTGCTCATACTCCTGGGCGCCTTCGTCACCCATCTTTTTTCCCATGATGGCACCATCCATCTGCAGCAAGGATCCAGTGTGGCGAGCTATGTGGACCAGCATGGGGCAGCAACCGATCTTCCGTTCTCCTTGACCCTCTCCGATTTCAAGGTTCACTACTATCCCGGCACCAATGCCATCATGGACTATCAGTCCGACATCGTGGCGGAGCAAGGCGACAAGACGGAGCATCTGGCGGTCTCCATGAACCATATCGGCCAGGTCTCTGGCTACCGCTTCTATCAGTCGTCCTACGACGCCGACCTCCGTGGCACGACGCTGCTCGTGTCCTATGATCCCTACGGCATTGCCGTGACCTACATGGGCTATCTGCTGTTGCTCGTCGCACTGCTATGGACGATGGTCTCGCGCCATACGCGGATCCGCCAGCTCTATCGCGTCGCTACCAAGGGAGCCGTGGGCCTGTTTTTCTTCCTTCTCTCCACCTCCTCCGTTGTAGCTAAACCTTCCGTCACGCCTGTCAACAGCGAAATAGCCGACGCGATGGGGCGTGTCGCTGTGCTCTACAACGGCCGCATCTGTCCGCTGAATACTGCCGCTACGGAGTTTGTCACCAAATTGTGTGGCAAGAGCACCTGGGAGGGCCTCTCTGCCAATGAGATCTTCCTGAGCTGGATGATATTCTATACGGAATGGGAGGCGCAACCGATCATTCGGGTGAAGAGCCAGGAGGTGCAGAAGCTGCTTGGCATAGAGGGCGAGTGGGCTTCGGTCAACGATTTCTATACCTCGCAGCATGAGTATAAACTCAAGGACAGAGTAGGGGACAGTACGCTCTCCGATGCGCAGCGCAAGGCCCTTCGCGAGGTGGATGAGAAGGTGCAGGTCGTCACGATGTTCTACAATGGTGAGATGCTCCATCTCTTTCCGCTCCCTTCTCAGGGTGGGCTGAAATGGTACACCCCAGGCAGCACGGAACTCCCGAGAGGCATTCCCGAGGCAGAGTTTCAGTTTGTCAATCACGCCATGGACTATTTCGTCAAGTCGATCTTGGCCAACGATGTCGATGGCGCAAAGACCATGATTGCCAAGATCAAACTCTTCCAGAAGGAGAAAGCCGGCCAGGTACTGCCCTCTCCTTTCTCTCTCAAAGCCGAGGTGCTCTACAACACCTTGCAGTCCCAGCGTGCTGTGGTCTTCTTCAGCCTTGCCCTGAGTCTGTTGTTCTGCATCATCGCCTTTTGCGGCAAGGAGGCTAAGTGGCTGAGCCGTCTCCATACCTTGTTCTGCGCACTCCTCGCTCTGTACCTCACCCTGCTTCTCGCTCTTCGCTGGTACATCAGCGGTCACATCCCTTTGAGCAACGGATTCGAGACCATGCTGTTCATGTCGTGGGCCACCCTCCTTCTGTCCCTCCTGATGGTCGGGAGGATGCCGATTCTCAAGGTCTTGGGCACGCTTGTCTCCACCCTCTGCCTGCTGGTGTCGATGATAGCCGTGGGCAGTCCTCAGATCACCCAACTGATGCCCGTGCTCCAGTCGCCGCTCTTGTCCATCCATGTGGCCGTGGTCATGCTCTCCTATGCCCTCTTTGCCCTTATAGCGCTGATCGCCCTGCGCTGTCTGCTGCTAAAGGACGGCGACCTGCTGATGCGCCTCACGGCCCTCTCTCGCTTCCTGCTCTATCCGGCGGTCGCCCTGCTGGCCATTGGCATTTTTGTCGGTGCCGTATGGGCCAATGTGTCGTGGGGAGCCTATTGGTCATGGGACCCCAAAGAGACCTGGGCCCTCATCCTGCTGATGATCTACGCAGTCCCTCTCCACCAGACGCCGATCGTCAAGGCGGACCGTCCTCGACGCTATCATGCCTATGTCTTGGCAGCCTTCCTGGCCGTCGTCATCACCTATTTCGGCGTCAACTATTTCATGACGGGTATGCATTCGTATGCCTAAGCGCCGGGAGACAATTCGTCTCTTGGGCGGGGCGCCGGTGCGTGCTTGGTTTTTAGTCTTTTAGAAAGAAGCCTTTGGCCCGTTTTCCATGTCGGTAGTATGACTACTACTTATGGCAAACGAGCCAAAGGCTTCTCTCTCTTATTTCTTAAGCCGCTTGTTTTTAAGCCGCTTAATTCTTATACTCCTTCAGTTTCTCCAGACAATAAGCCTTGAAGTCGTTCCAGTGGTAGTAAGGCTCCACGTCGCTCTTGATGGGGAGCGTAGCCTCGTCCTCGCAAAGCAAGACCTTCACCAGAATGTCGTTCGCTTTGTTGCGATAGAACACAAACTGAAGGTTGGTGGCCATCGGGGTGATCTTGTAGTCAAACCATTGAGAGGAGATTCTCTCCGGATCCTTGATCTCCTCGCCATAACCGTTCAGGTCCAAAAGGCAGGTGAGCGGAGTGACCATCGAGTCGTGGCCATATCGCAGGGTGGCTCCAGGATGCTGGAGGGCGATGCAACTGTCAGCCTTCTCGATAATATCCATCAGAAGGTTGCGCTGAGAGAAAGGCTGAACATTGCCCGTATAGGGAGAATAGCCGAAGCTCATTTGCCACCAGGCGTTGGAGACAACCCAATTCTGATACAATTCTTCCTCGTTGAAGAGATCATACAGAGAGACCTTGCCTCTCAACTCCGTGCCCTGGATGGAACTGGCCATCTCGTATAGTTTTCTGTTCAGATCACTCTGGTCGATGTTCTGTCTCACCCACGCTGGGTCGTTGAAAAGCTCCTGCATCACGCGGCTGTAGCAGGCGTGCTTCTTGAGAAACTCCTCCTGCACAACCCTTCTGCCCACCGAGTTCTTCAGGCTGTCAAGATATCTGTCGCCATGATTCATATAGTACATGTCGTGCTCGCTGGCATCATGGAAGATATGGAGCTTCGGATTCATGCGGAGCATCTGCTGCAAACCGTTCTCCATGGAGAGGATGCATCGGATCACTACCGTACTTCGTGCCTCAATATTGGTCTCGCCAGCAAAGATCTCAGGAAATCTTTCCATCATTCGCTTGGTTATCCCCTGGTGCTGAAGTGCTCCGAGCGGAGTCAGCTCGCCGTCGCGTCCTCTTGCCTCCTCGCGAAGCAATTTCACCTTTGCCAGTGTCTCTTCGCCCTTGGCCGTGAGCTTGCCCTCCTGCTTCGCCTTCAGCAGAGCAAAGTAAGGCACGTCGTAAGCCTCCTTGCCAATCATATAGCGGGAGCCATGGCGGCCATAGTGGCTCAGATAGAAGGGCTTATATCCCTTGGGCGCAGGAGTCAGTTCCTTCTGCGGGCCACGATAAGCCACATAGTTACTACCCGAGAGCGTGATGTCTCGCTTGAAATCCTCCTGAGGAGTTTGCGCTGTCGTTGGCATCACCATGGCCAGGGATGCCAGCAAAAATAGATTCTTTATTTTCATTTTATTATCCTTGTTACCTAAACTCTACCATCAGGCCTTTCCTATGCCTGTCTGGGCAGCAAATGATTGCTCTGAACATGATCCTATCCGGTAATTCACATGCCTTGGTATCGTGAAAGCAAACACCGTGAAATCCTGAATCGCAGGGCGAAGGTACAAATAAAAGCCGAGAATCTCGCTTCTTTCAAAGTTTTTTTGATCAAGAAGCCATGTTTCAGTATTTATAAGTATCTTTGCATTGGTAAATAGGAAAAGTGTCGACAACGGCTTCAATGCCATCCAACTCCATTACATATAAGAAAAAGGCAATGAAAGTAATAAAGCTTCACGGTGGGACTCGCTTTCATCAACTATGTCGACATTTAGATTCATACGACTATGGAGCAGAAAACTATTGACAGATTTAGAGGTTGCCTTTATGGTCAAGCCATAGGTGACGCGCTCGGATTGGGAACGGAATTCATGATAGATGAGGATATTGCTTGGAAATATCCTCATGGACTACAACACTATGAGCAGATATACCAGGACAGACATCGGAAGCGATGGAAAACTGGCGATTGGACTGATGATACAGACATGATGCTGTGCATTGCTGACGCAGTCATAGAGGACCAAGGTGTCAATTTTAGAAATATTGCCCAGCACTTCAAGAAATGGGCCGACGGCATCCCTATGGGTATTGGTGAGCATACCTATAAGGTCTTGATGGCGAGAGACTATACGGAGAAGCCGTTTGATGTCTCTTACATGATTTGGAAGATGAGCAATTACCAATCTGCGGCTAATGGTGGCTTGATGCGTACATCTGTCGTTGGACTTTTCCCGAAGGAAGTCAGGACTTGTGCAGAGCAGATCTGTCGGCTCACCCATTACGATCCTAGATGTGTCGGTTCGTGCGTGATAGTGTCCGAACTTATACACGCATTGGTTTATGGTATGCAGCCTCCGACATTTCTTCAAATAAGAAGTTTGGCACTGTCGTATGATGTAGAGATCTGCGACTATGTGGACAAAGCGTGGGATGAATCCGATGTCAAGGATTTGGTAGATTATGACCACATGGGCTATACTTTAGTCACATTGTCCGTGGCTCTTTGGGCTTACTGGCATGCTACTTCATTTGTAGAGGGGCTCCTTGCTGTGGTGAATGCGGGAGGCGATGCTGATACCAATGCGGCAGTGGCGTGTGCCGTACTTGGAGCGAAATATGGGTATTCGTCCATTCCAGCCGAATACATTGAGGGCCTTTTGTATAAAGAGTCCTTGGACAAAACGATGGATAGCCTTAAGATCATTTGCATAAAATAGATAACCAAAGCTTCGTCAAATGCTTCATGAGCGCAAGATTGAAAGTGGGTATGGCGATAGCGTTGTAAAACGGTTGTCAGCAGACCTGAAAGAACGCTATCCAAAGATGGGTATTTCACCACGTCAACTTTGGAACATGAAGAAATTCTATGAGCGTTATGCTGGGCATGGTGAGAAAGTGCTACGCTCCGTAGCACTTTTGCCGTGGTCACACAACATGCTGTTGTTGAGCAAGGGACTGAATGATGAAGCTACGCTCTATTATGCGCAGGAAGCCGTAACCAAAGGCTGGAATCGCGACTTGCTTCTCAATGCCATCAAACTCAAAACATAGACCTCAAAATAAAAACGTTAAACGTTATAACGTTAATACGGTGACAGGACGGGCTTGGCGGGCCTGCCCGCCCTGTGATGCCGATTGCTCATAGACAACGAGCCCAAGCCCTATTACTACCATGGACGCTCTCAGTCCAACCAACCACTAGGCTTCCTCATCGCTACCATGTTGTCTGTTCAATACGTTTATGAGGCATGTGTATAGCACTTCGACGAGGAATAGCTAGGAGGACTGTAGATGAAATGATATCAGTTCGGTACTCTAGAGAAAAGTCTCGTTTTGCAATTCCTTTCGCCTAAAGAGCTGGATAAGTGAACGGATATCCCCGTTTTGGGTGGGTGGATATTCTCCGTTTTCAGCATACAAATCACCTCTAATTACAGAAATATGGTGCCAAAAGTGTAGATTTCCAATGATTTATTCTTTTGTCTGAATAAGATTTTCTACTTTTGTAGTCAATAATTGATGATTCTTTTAAAGAAAATCAGCCAATTGTAATGAACATAATAGAATAATGTCAAAACAAATTCTCAATTATAATAAATGAATAAAGAGTAACAAAAAAACAATGCTGTACGGAATAGATATATTTTCTGGTGCAGGAGGTCTAAGTCTTGGTGCAGAAATGGCTGGAATAAAAATCAGTCATGCTGTAGAAATTAATCCAAGTGCAGCTAAAACCTTCTTGCGAAATCACAAGGGGGCAGAAGTACACCAAGGTGATATTAAGGATATAAAATCATCAGATCTTATCTCCCAAAATCATCCTGTGTTTGTAATTATGGGAGGGCCTCCATGCCAAGGCTTTTCCCTTTCCAACACACGGACAAGGAATATGGAGAATAAGAATAATTTTTTATTCTTAGAATTTGGTAACTATTCAGCAATAACACTCCTTTGAGTTTTTTGTCAACAATCCTGACAA
>OIHB01000225.1_pt1 | contig 15139 bp, 11 predicted proteins | sample 1582401 | NCBI WGS metagenome assembly OIHB01 (sample SAMN02674970, study PRJEB24791) | human gut metagenome, SKBSTL043 | isolation source: stool | host: Homo sapiens | place: USA | reverse complement strand
CACGGCAGCGACATCCAGCGCGCGGTAGACAAGGCCAACAAGGCCCGCGAGCAAGGTGCCGATGTGGTGGCCATCGCCATGCACTCGGTGCAGGAATACCTTGATTACGCCGATTCCTGGCAGATTTCGGAAGCCCATGAGCTTGCCGACACTGGTGCCTTCGACGTTATTTACGGTGCCGGTTGCCATTGTGCGCAGCCCATCGAGAACTATAGCGGCACGTGGATTATCTACGGTCTGGGCAACGCCGTCACCGAGTCGGCGAACACGCCGGAAACCTTGGTCAACAATCAGGGTGTGACCGCACGCATCCAGTTCGCCGGCAAGAAGGGCGTCAAGGGGTCGTGGCGCGTCAACCGCATCGATTGGGTGCCCACCGCCAACGTGCATCAAGGCAACTACCAATGGTGCCCGATATCCAGCGACCATCCCATAGGCACATGTTGGGACGAAGCCTACGACGCTCAGATACGCCAACGCATCTGGAATGTCATCTATTCGATGGGCGCGGACCAGAACGTCGTCAAGGAATGGAACATCACGCAGGAGCAGGCGGCAAAGCAATAGTTGCTCGGCTTGGTCTCAAGGAGGGGAAGCCGCAAGGTGACGCTTTTCCCGCCGGCCTCCTAATGTGGAGCCCATGACCGAGATTTACGAAACCCAAAGCGAACGCACCGATCTGCCCCTCGTCGTGATGCCGTCCGTGCTTGACTCGATGATCGAGCCCATCAAGGCCCAGTTCCCCGCGCTCCACGACGTTGCCCGCGTGCGTATGTTCGAGGAATTCACGTCCGACGAGGCGACCATAGCCGAGCGTCTGAAGGATGCCGACGCCCTGCTGGTGGGCGGCTACCACATTTCGGACGATCTGCTGCGCACCATCAGCGGGCAGGGGCACGTCAAGTGCATCGTGTTCTGCGGTACCGGCGTCGCCAGCTACCTCAATCTCGATAAGGCGCGCGAGCTGAAGATCCGCGTCTGCAACGCCGAACATTATGGCGATCACGCCGTGGCCGAGCACACCTTCGCCCTTCTGTTCGAGCTCATCCGCCGCGTTGGCCAACTCGATAAGGACGTCAAGGCCGGCAACTGGGCGTGGGCCAGCGGCGATGGACTGCAACTCGCCGGCCGTCGCATGGGCATCATCGGACTGGGCGGCATCGGCTCCACCGTGGCCGGCATCGCCCGCGCCCTCGGCATGGAGGTCGCCGCATGGAATTCGCATGTGCCGCCCGAGCATTTCGAACGCTCTGGTGCCACTCCGGTCGACGATCTCAACAAGCTCATCGAAACCAGCGACGTCATCTCCGTCCATCTGCCGCTGAACAACGCCACGCGCGGCATCGTCACCGCCGAGAACCTTGCGCATGTGAAGCCCGGCACCCTGTTCATCAACACCGCCCGCTCCGAAGTCATCGAATCCGGTGCGCTGCTTGCCCGACTGCAAAAGGGCGATGTTCCCGCCGCACTCGACGTGTTCGACCATGAGCCGCTGACCGCCGACGACGCCATCTGCCATGTGCCCGGCATCGTCCTGACCCCGCACGTCGGCTGGCGTGCCGACGGCGCGTTCAAGGAGCTCACCCGCCAGATGATCGCCTGCCTGACCGCCTACTTCGCCGGCGAAGACTATAACGTCGTCGTCTCCGAACGCTGATAGCCCTGCCTAGCCTCGCGCTCAATCGAACACCCAGCCAGTCGACCACCGGAACACGCTCATGCAGACGATTCTCAACACGCCCGACGATCCCGCCCACGATTCGCTCGTCGAAAAAAAGTCCGAATTTATCGGCGACGCCGCCCATGTCGATACGCTCGACGAGGCGCTCGCGTTCGTGGCTGCGATCCGTGAGCAGCATCCGAAAGCCCGACACGTGGCGTATGCCGCCGTGTGCGGAGGCGCGGATGGGCGACTGTCCGAACGCATGAGCGATGACGGCGAGCCGTCCGGTACCGCCGGCAAGCCGATTCTCGACGTACTCAAGCAGTCGGGCACCACCGATTGCGTGGTTGCCGTCACCAGATATTTCGGTGGTATTCTGCTGGGCTCCGGTGGGCTGGTCCGCGCGTACTCATCCGCCGCATCATTGGCGATGAAAGCCGCCCGCGCCGCCCGCATCATGACCGCCAAGCGATACCGGGTTCGCCTCGAATACCCGCAGTTGGCCCGATTCCAGCAGATCCTGGCGCAGCTTGGTGGCAGTCAGGAGGATGAATCGTATGCGGTGAACGTCGAGTTGACCGCGGTGGTGCCGCAGGATGATTGCGCGCGATTCGAGGAGCGTGTGCGGGAAGCGTTCAATGCCGCTGTGGTGCCGGCTCCGATTGACATGGTCAACATTCCGGTTCCGCTCGCGTGACGCCTGTATGACTAAGCTGGGCATCATGACCGACGAGAACACCACCAGCCAGCAGACCCAGCCCACCGAGGCCGCAACCGAGGCCGCGGCCGAGACTGCAACCGACACGGACGCCCAGCAGCAGGACCAAGGCGCGCAGTCCGCAGCCGAGTCCGCCGCTCCGGTGGATTTCGAACCGCTGACCGCTACATACGAGCGTCTGCGCCATTCCACCGACCCGGCCGAACTGTCCGAATTCGCCCGTCGGCCGTTGCCTGACCGTGCCGATCAGGCGGCGTTCTCCCGCGCCACCGCACTTTTGGAGGCTGTGGCCGGCAACCCGCACACCCCGGTGGCCGATCGCGTGTTCCTCGCCGACACCATGCCGTTCCCGAACGTATTGGTCAAACTCTCCGAAGACCCCGAACCGTCCGTGCGTCAAGCCGTGGCCGCCAACGGGGATGACAAGAATTGGCTGGTCGGCCGCCTGACCAAGGACCCGGTGCCTGCGGTCCGGGATACGGCGTTGAAAAACAAGCGCACCAGCTGGAAGATGCGGCTTGAGGGTGCGCAGGACCCCACTGCGGATGCGGAGACATTGGAATTCTTGGGCGTACTTGGCACCGAATCCGAAGAGGGAGCACCGGCGGTGCTTTCTTCGATGGTCCGCCGTGCCGTGGCACTGAACCCCAATACGTCCGAAGCGATGCTTGCCAAATTGGCCAACGACCCCTCGGCCGAGGTGCGGCACGCCGTGGAAAGCCGCCGCTAAGCACACTATTGCTGTGTTTTGCCGCGCAAATTTGGCCGGCAATCACCCCCTGTCCACCATTGTGAGCGCTCACATCTCACTATGTGAGGGTAAAAAGTACATAATTTGGCGGAATCATGGCATTTTTCTTACGGTGTGGCGCAATCAAACGGCGTTAGACTGGGGCTATGAGTGAGATTACCGAGAGTGAAGAGCGTCTGGCCCGTCCGTTGATTCGACTGGCCAAGTTGGTCGGTGTCGGCACGAGTTATTTGGGCATGAGCCATGACTACCACGAGATAGACGATGACGTCCTGATCGAGGTGCTGGCAGCGCTGGGCATCGACGCCTCCAGCGAGAGCGCCCAACTCATCGCCATCCGACGCATTCTGAACGAGCGTTACGCCCGATTGGTGGCACCCACCGTGCTGCATATCGCCGGTAGCGAGGACCGGGTGCTGGTGAACACCGGTATTCTGGACGTGCCTTCGGCGAGCATCACGCTGGAGAATGGCGAGCCATATCAAGGCACCATTGAAGTTGGTCCTGGAGATGGATCCCAGGCCTACGACTTGGATGGTACGTTCATTTCGAATGCGGCTGTGGTCATTCCCGCCGATCTGCCGATTGGTTACCATACGCTGCACGTCAAGGTCGCCGACCGTGTGCAAGACGCCACTTTGATCAGTGCACCTGATCGCGTCGATCTGCTTGACCCGATGAAGGGCGGCAGTCTGTGGGGCTGGATGGCCCAGCTGTACTCGATTCGCTCCTCCAACTCCTGGGGCGTGGGCGATTACGAGGATCTGAAGACCATGCTGGTGGACGCCAAGCAGAAGACCGGTGCCGACTTCGTGCTCATCAATCCGGTGCATGCCGCCGAGCCGGTGTCCCCGCTCACCCCGTCGCCGTATCTGCCGGTAAGCCGTCGCCTGATCAACTTCACGTACATCCGTCCTGAGGCGATCGCCGAATATGCCACGCTCAGCGAGGGCGACAAGAATGCCGTCGACGGACTGCATGCCGACACCGAACCGCTGAACGGTGATTCCCAGCTCATCGACCGTGACGCCATGTGGCGCAGCAAGATGCATGCCCTGTGGATTATCTTCAAGGCCGGCCGTACCGCCGAACGCCAAAGCGTATTCGACCAATTCAAGGCGGACTGTGGTTCCGACTTGGAGGCGTATGCCACGTGGTGCCTGTGCTACGACAAGTGGGGGGCGCCCAACGGCGAGGAGGGCAACTGGGAGCGCAAGTTCAATCGCAACTCCCCGGAAATCGCCAATCTGCGCAAGCAGTACCCGGACACTTTGGACTTCTACCGCTGGCTGGAATGGATTGCCGCCGAGCAGCTGTCCTCCGCCCAACAGGCAGCCAAGGACGCCGGCATGCATATCGGCATCATGTCCGATATGGCCGTCGGCGTGCACCCCTCCGGCGCTGACGTGTGGTGGAATCCCGAGCGCTTCGCCAAGGGAGCCACGGTCGGCGCACCGCCGGACATGTTCAACCAGCAAGGCCAGAACTGGAGCCAGCCGCCGCTGAGCCCGATCAATCTGGAGACCACCGGCTACGAGGCCTACCGCAATATGGTGCATGGCATGTTCGCCCGTGCCGGTGCGGTGCGCATCGACCACATCCTTGGCCTGTTCCGCCTGTGGTGGATTCCCGAGAACCGTTCGGCTATGGATGGCGCTTACGTGTACTACGACTCAGACATCATGCTGGGCGTTCTGGCCATCGAGGCCTCTCGCGCCGGCGGCGTGGTCGTAGGTGAGGACCTCGGCGTGGTGCCGGACCATGTGGCCGATTCCCTGTCGAGCCACGGTATTCTCGGTTGCGCCGTTGAATGGTTCGAGCAGTGCGACGGCGTGTTCCGCGCCCCCTCCCAGTGGCGTCCGTATGCATTGGCCTCCGTGAATACGCACGATTTGCCGCCGGCCGCCGGTTATCTGGAATACGAGCACGTCAAGATTCGTGAGCGTCTGGGCTTGCTGACCGGCCCGGCCGAGGAATTCGAAGCCTCCGCCAAGGCCGAGCAGGATGCGATGCTGGCCATGCTGGTCGAGCAGGGTTATCTTGATGCCGACTTTGCCGAACATCGTGAGGATCACGAGGCGGATATCGTCGACGCGCTGTACCGCGCATTGAAGGGTTCGCCGTGCAAGCTGCTCGCCGCCTCGATCGCCGACGCGGTGGGGGAGAAGCGTGCGCAGAACCAGCCGGGCACCAGCAACGAATATCCGAACTGGCGTATTCCGCTGGCTGACGGCGATGGCAATGTCGTGCCGCTGGAGCAGTTGTTCGACAATACTCGACTGCAGGAGATCGCAGCGATTATGCGCGGCTGAGCTTGCAGCGGATTGAGGCTGATTGCAGCTGATTTCGATTGGCGGAAGGCCGGCGATGCAAGGTAGGGAGACCTGCCAAGCGTCGCCGGCTTTTGCGTGTCGATTGCTGTGTTTCCGTATTCGCAAGTACTAGGGGTTGATGTGTCGCGAATGTCAAGGCTGGCGATACACTAGTAGATTGTTGTGTTTCCCTACGGGGTCCTTCAAAGCGCTTTTCCCACTCGCCATCGAGGACTTTCAGGGAGCCCACGGATAATGAGACCTGAAAAAGGCATCATTCCGCGCCTAACCAACGCAGAGATGTTGATGGAAGGTCCGGAACACAATATATAGAAAAGGTACATCGTGAAAACTTTCACTCCGAAGCCAGCTGATCTGACTCACGACTGGTACGTCATCGACGCCACCGACGTGGTGCTCGGCCGTCTCGCTTCCCAGGCAGCCATCCTGCTGCGTGGCAAGAACAAGCCGACCTACGCTCCGCACGCCGATTCCGGCAACCACGTGATCATTCTCAACGCCGATAAGATCGCTCTGACCGGCAATAAGTTGGGCAAGGAACTGTACATGCACTCCGGTCGTCCGGGTGGCCTGCGTCGCGATAGCTACGGCAAGCTGCTCAAGACCAACCCTGAGCGCATCATCAAGTCCGCTATCAAGGGCATGCTGCCGAAGAATCGTCTGGCCAAGGTCCAGCTGGATCGCCTCCACATCATCTGTGGCACCGAGCATCCGTACGCTGGCCAGAAGCCGCAGGTTTTCGAGATCGCTCAGGTCTCGCAGCAGGCTAAGTGAACCGAAGGGAGATAAGAAACATGGCTGAAAACACCAACAACTCCGCGGTTCTCGAGACCGAAGAGGAGCTCACCTCGTACACCACCGAGACCAACGCTGGCGCTGGCACCGGCACCTCCGCGATTGAGCCGGGCTACGGCACCGGTCGCCGCAAGGAGGCTGTCGCCCGTGTCCGTCTGGTTCCGGGTGACGGCAAGTGGACCATCAACGGCCGCACTCTGGAGGAGTACTTCCCCTCCAAGCTGCTGCAGCGTGAGGTCAACTCCCCGATCGTTCTGCTCAAGCTCGAAGGCAAGTTCGACGCTATCGTCCTCGTTGACGGTGGCGGCACCACCGGCCAGGCTGGCGCAATCCGCCTGGGCGTTGCCCGCGCTCTGAACGCTATCGATCGTGATGCGAACCGCGCAGCCCTGAAGAAGGCTGGCTTCCTGACCCGCGACGCTCGCGTCGTGGAACGCAAGAAGGCCGGTCTGCACAAGGCTCGTCGCGCTCCGCAGTTCTCGAAGCGCTAAAGCTTTACGGCTTATACGAAACCCCTCGGAAATTCGACTTCCGAGGGGTTTCTTGGTATTCCAGACGGTATTTTGACTGGCGTTTAGATGGTTGGCATCTGCTTCATCGCGCTGATGCTCAATGCCGGAAGCGTCCACAATGTCGGATCATCTTCCGACAGCCCATCATCGGCGGATTGCAGATTGTCCGCATCGTCTTTCATTTGCCAGTACATCATGTTGATGCGGTGCAGATGGTTGCGGAGCCTGCCCGCGGGCTTGCTTTCCGATTCTTCGTCGAATTCCGACACCCGTTCGATGGACGTTCCCAATCCCGGATATTCGCCGACAATCTCCGATGAGGACCAGACCATCTCCCATTCGATGTCTTTCGGCAGATGAAAACGCGTGACCTCATCGGAACCGTTGATCAGAATCAGCAGACTTGGCTCGTCGGGGGATAGCAGCTGCATGGCGAACGAACGGACGGAAGGATTCGTCCAATCCGCATCATTTGGCATCTGTCCATTCGGCAAATACCAATGCACGCGATCGGATTTCTTCAGCAAACCGATTTCGCTCAGGCGAGTGAAGAAATCCTCATGATTGTACAAATCGCGGGATTTACGCAATGTGATTAAACGGGAAGTGAGATTGAACTGCTTCAATTCCGGCGTTTGTTCGGTACTGTACAGCCAATCCCAATCAAGCCAGGTGGTGTCGTTATCCTGCGTGTAGGCGTTGTTGTTGCCGTTCTGCGAATTGCCGAATTCGTCGCCGGCAAGCAGCATTGGCGTGCCTAGCGAAAGCAGCAGCGTACCCAGCAGGTTCATGGTGGCGCGTTGCCGTTGCTGCACGATGATTTGATCGCCGCTGGGGCCCTCGTGACCGAAGTTGACGGAATGATTGTCGTTTGTTCCGTCGCGGTTGTTTTCGCCGTTGGCCTCGTTATGCTTGGTTTTGTACATGGTCAGATCGGCTGTGGTGAAGCCGTCATGGCATGCCACGTAATTCACGGACGCGGTCGAACCGCGGCCTGGATCGGTGGCGAACAGGTCGGATGATCCGCACAAACGTGTGGCCATCTCCTGCATGGTCATTTCGCCGTATTCTCCACCGCGCATGCGATCCACGTCGGTCAGCCAGAATTTGCGTGTGCAATCGCGGAACCTGTCGTTCCATTCGGCGAAGGGGATGCCGAATTCGCCGGTGCGCCAGCCATTTGGACCGCAATCCCAAGGTTCCATGATCATTTTGAGATTGCCGAGCAGCATGTCGGAACGCAATGCATACAGGAACGGATGGTAGCGGGTGAATTCACCGTCGAGACGTGCCAGCGTCGCCGCGAGATCGAATCGGAATCCGTCGATGCCAATGCGTTTGGCCCAATAGCGCAACGAATCCACGGCGAATGTGGTGACGTGCGTGTTGGTGAAATCAAGCGTGTTGCCGCAGCCGGTGGTGTCGTACAGGCGGCTGATCTTATCTTTGGTGCGTCGATAATATGCCAGATTGTCGAGTCCGCGCCAGCATACGGTCGGTCCTTCCGGACCGGATTCGCAGGTGTGGTTGTAGACCACGTCCATAATCACTTCGAATCCGGCCTCATGCAAGGCTCGTACCATGTCGATGACTTCCTGGCGTACTGCGGCCGCACCGGCCTCCTGGGAGCGCTTGGTGGCGTATGAGGCTTCCGGCGCGAAATAGCCGAGCGTCGAATATCCCCAATAGTTGACGCGTCCGCGTTCCTGCAGAAACAGTTCGGATTGCTTGGCTTGAATCGGCAGCAGCTCAATGGAAGTGACGCCCAAATCCTGCAGGTAGGAGAGCGTCGCCGGATGTGCCAAACCTGCATAGGTGCCGCGAAGCTCTTTGGGAAGCCAAGGCGCGTTGGCTGTGAAGCCCTTGACATGCAGCTCGTAGATCACGGTTTTGCTCCATGCTACATGCGGGTGTGAGGGCTCACCGTCATGCTTGTTGGTGGCACGATCGTCTATCGCCACGGAAACGGGAACATGCCCCACGGAGTCGATGGTGCTCATCGGGCCGAATGGCGAACCTTTGACTTTGCCGTTCACGATCTCGCATTCATAGGAGAACGCTCCGGGATCAAGCTCCATTGATCCTTCGATGCCTTTGGCATAGGGGTCGAGCAACAGTTTGTACGGGTTGAAGCTCACGCCGTGGTCGGGGTCCCATGGGCCGTTGACGCGGTATCCGTATTGCATGCCGTCCCATGCTTGCGGCACGTGCACGTACCACAGTCCGTAATTGGGCCCGTCCATGCGGAATAGTGTTTCGCGAAGATTGAGCGAGGGGATTCGCCGAGTGCAGATGCGCTGTTTCATCGCCTGATCGATGAAGGTCAGCCCCGGCTCGTTGAACAATCGTACTGCGTCGGCATAGAAGGCACTGGGTTGGTCGAGCGGCTCAAGTACGCAAAACCACACTTGGTCCGCTGTTTCCGAGCGGACGATGGCATCCGCCCCACCATCATCGGTGAAGTAGAGACCTGGACGAGTTGCATAACGGTGCAAAGACGGGTTCTTCATAACCTCATTCTAAACACTTTGAAATTATCTGTTGACTTACTATGTCGAGGCTGTCGACGCTCGTGCCGGTCTGATCCGGCCGTGAGCTTGAACTCGAGCAGGTGCAGGACTTCCTCGACGGCAAAATCGCCGCCGCTTCCAAGGCTGTCGTCAAAATCGGTGCTGACGCTGTTTATTCGTCCTGAACAGCCTGGAATTAGCAAAAAAGTGTCACGATATGACGGCAAATGCGCCGCTGACATCGCCGCATAGCGCATATCCTAATCACAAAAGGGAAAAACGTATCGTACCAACCATCACAAGGAGGGTATTATGACCAAACCAATGTCTGAATTCACCACCGATCTGCAGCATTCCGGCATGCCGGCGAAAGATCTGGACGAAACCATCGAATTCTATACCAAGAAACTCGGTTTCGAGCTGGCGGGACTGTTCCATAACGGTGAAAACCGTTGCGCATTCCTGCGTTACGGCCATCTGACCATCGAAACCTGGGAAGGCGACCCAGCGCCGCTGACCACCGGTGCCATCAACCACTGGGCGTTCGATACTCCCGACATTGAAGCCGCGTTCGAAAACGCGAAGGAACTCGGACTGAATTTCAAAGACACTGAAATTCAGCATATCGACAGCTTCTGGGAGCACGGCATTCGCTACTTCAATGTATACGGACCGAACGGCGAAACCATCGAATTCTGCCAGATTGTCAAATAACTATCATTAGATGATTACCGTCAAATAATCGCTGAAAAAATACAACAAGTGAAGCAGACGGAAGCGAACAAAGAAGCGTGCGTTGAACCTTATATACGGGTTCGGCAACACGCTTCTTTTGTTATGCAAGCGATGCGATTAATATATGTGTAAAAGCGGTCACATATCGCATAGTTCGCGTACGTACGGTTCCACAAAACGCAGGGCCGCGCCGATAATGTCTTGATGGTCGAGCGCCATTCCCTTGCGCAGGGTGAAATCCGTGGTGCCGAATGGCGTATGTTCCACCACGCGTTCGCGTAGTCCGGCCATATCGTCATCATCGAGATATTGTGCTGCCTCACCGCTGATGATCACGTCACCGGCCAGCACCGAGCGAATGTTCGTTACCGCCAGCGCCACATAATCCAGCCATTGCGAGAATCGTTTGCGGTGCTCCTGCTCGCCTTGTTCCAATACCGAGAAGAAGCCGGGCAGGCTTTCGCCGTCCTCCATCAGCGTTTCCGGCGAGCAATACGTGTCCATGCAGCCTAATTGCCCGCAATAGCAAGGGTTTCCGCCTGGAATCAGCGTCATATGTTCGATTGAGCCATTGCATTGGTTTGGCCCTTGGTAGAGCGATCCGTCCACGATGACCGCGCCTCCTGGGCGTCGTTCGAGGTAGATGCAGACGGCATCCTTCAGATTGTGGTCGAACCAGAGTTCCGCCATGGCAGAAGCGTCGGAATCGTGAATCATCAGCGACGGATGGTTGAGACCATGGCTGAGTTCGCTGAGTTTCAGGCCGGTGTTGCCCATGATTTTGCCGAAAGTGATCGACTGGCCGTCCGCCGACACGATGCCTTGCATGCAGAAGGCCACGCCGAGTACCGTGCTGCCTTGTTTCGCCAGTTCTTGCGCGAAATCGTTGATGATGCCATTCATGCGCTGGTAGTAGGCGTCGTTGTTGCGATAGGGGAGTGTGCGCTGTCTGGTGGCTACGGATTTGCCGTTCAGATCAATGGCGATGGCCGTGATTTGTGTGGTTTGGATGCGCACGCCGATCGCCACGCTGGAGTGTGCCGCGAATTCGTAGATTTGCGCTTTGCGTCCACCGGTGGATTGCTGCATCTCGCCTTTGACGATGAGCCCGTCGGCCTCCATGGCGCGCAGATTCTGCGTGATGGTTGGCAGGCTGAGCCCTAATTCGTGTTCGAACATCTGCTTGGTGGCTGAACCTTGGGTATAGATGAACGCGGTCATGGCCTTGAGATTGGCTTCTTTGACTGATAGGGCGGATTGGGCTTTCACTGGTTGATCCTTCCTGCGCAACTTCTTTTCCAAGACTACTTCATAAAAGTCCTTTCCTTATGTCTCGTGTTGGTCTGAGATATCAGGTATTGCAAAAAAGTATCAAAAATAGCTGTGCATAAAGGATTTTCTGCCACTTTTCTGCGTCGAAAATATGTTTATCAACAAAAAAGTTGAGACGGTGACAACGACGTTCTACCAAGAAAAGAGACATGTTATGAAGATAGGTCTGCCGCGCACGCTATTGGCCGGCTTGGTCGCCATAGCGGTGTTCATGACTGGCGATGGCTTTGAATTGACTTTTTTGTCCAAATACATCGTGGACCAGGGATTCAGTTCTTCACAATCGTCGCTGATGTTCACCATGTACGGGCTGATGGCTGCGCTTGCTGGCTGGGCGTCCGGTGTGCTAGCTGAAATGTTCGGTGCCAAACGCATCATGCTGATCGGCGCGAGCGCCTGGGTCGTTTTGCACCTGCTGTTCGTTGGTGTGGCGCTGCCGAGCGGCGTCTATCCGCTGATGTTAGGCGTGTATGCGTTGCGGGGTGTTGGCTACCCGCTGTTCATCTACTCGTTCGTGGTGTTGATGGCGCAAACCATCGATACTGCCAAGCTCGCGTCGGCCATGGGGTGGTTTTGGGCCGCCTACTCGTTCGGCATTGGCGTGTTCGGCGCATATTTGCCGAGTTTCACCATTCCGCTGGTGGGCGAGTACTACTCGCTGTGGCTTTCGTTGCCTTTTTCTATAGCTGGACTGCTGATTTGCCTGCTGCTGGTGCCGAAAAGCAAGGGTGCTGACACCTCTTCCATGAGCAATGCAGACAAGCTGCGCGAGCTTAGTCGAGGAGTCACCATTCTGGTGCATAATCGCCAAATCGCTTTGGCTGCGGTGGTGCGTGTGATCTGCAATCTGACGTTGTACGGCTTTCCCGTCATCATGCCACTCTACTTGGCCACTACCAACAATGGAGGCGGCGCTTGGTTTAAGGTTTCGCAATGGAGTCAGATTTGGGGATTCCAGTTTGTGGTCACCATTTTCGGCAATGTGTTCTGGGGTCGTATGGGCGATTCGCATGGTTGGATGCGGCAAATGCGCTGGTTTGGCTGCTGGTTCTGTGTGATCGGCACGCTGGGCATGTATTACATTCCGCAGTTTTTCGGGGCGAATATGGTGCTTATGTGTGCTGATGCGGTTGTTCTTGGATTGGGAATTTCCGCTTTCGTTCCTATGGGAGCCGTGTTTCCCGCGTTGGCGTCGGAACATAAGGGTGCTGCGATTTCCGCGCATAATCTCGCTTCCGGCCTGACTACGTTTTTCGGTCCGCTGATTGCGACGGTGCTGATTTCCACTATCGGATTCGGCGGCGTGTGCTGGACGTATGCGATCTGCTATGCGATCGGATCGTTGGTCACGCTCGGCATTCATCCTCATCAACCCGGATTTGACGATCGTGGCCATCGCATTACCGCGGTCGAACGTAACTAATCGCAATTGAATATCAATTGCTCAATCATCATTTTTCTCAAAAAAACATCATTATTCACAAAGGAGAATAATCATGAAGGCAGTCGTTCTCGAAGAGCAGGGCGTCATCAATGTGCGTGAGGTGCCTGACGTCCCCGCACCTGGTCTAGGCGAGCTGAAGATCGCGCCACATACCGTTGGTGTGTGCGGTTCCGACCTGCATTATTACACGCATGGTCGCGTGGGTAAATATGTGGTGGAGCAGCCGATGATTCTCGGTCATGAGGCTTCCGGCACGGTGGTTGAGGTCGGTCCTGGCGTCGAAGGCTTCAAGGTGGGCGATCGTGTGGCCATGGAGCCCGGCATTCCGGATATGAGTTCGCGTGCCAGCAAACTGGGCATGTATAACGTCGATCCTGCGGTGCGTTTCTTTGCCACTCCGCCGATTGATGGCTGCCTGTGCGAAACGGTGAACCATCCTGCGGCGTTCACCTACAAGCTGCCCGACAATGTGAGCTTCGGTGAGGGTGCGCTGCTTGAACCGTTGGCTGTGGGCATGTGGTCCGCCACCAAGGCTCGTATCAAGCCGGGCGATGTCTGCGTGGTCACCGGATCAGGCACGGTCGGCATGCTGACCGCGTCGTGCGCGTTGGCGGGTGGCGCTTCCAAGGTGCTGATCTCTGATGTGTCGGCAATCAAACTGGCGATTGCGGCTCAGATTCCAGGTATTATTCCGGTGGATCTCACCAAGGAGGATCTGGTGGAGCGCGTCCGCGAGGAAACGGGGGGCTGGGGTGCTGATGTGGCTTTCGAGTGCTCGGGCTCGCCGAAGTCATACGAGACATTCTGGAAGCTGATTGCTCCCGGTGGCGCTGCCGTTATCGTTGGCATTCCGGTCAATCCGGTGGCCATCGATATTACGGAGCTGCAGGCTACCGAGGTGCGCATCGAAAATATCTTCCGTTATGCCAATGTGTATCAGAAGGCCATTGACCTCGTGGCTAACGGTAAACTGAATCTGAAGCCATTCATCACCGACACCTATGCGATGGAGGATGCCCAGGCGGCGTTCGATCGCATGGCTGAGGGGCGTCCTGGAGACATTAAGCTGCAGATTACCGTGAAAAACGACTGACGTTACGCACGTTACGGAACGACGAAAGGGGTCTGTGTCATGGGTGCTGTTGCACAAGTCAACGATAATCGGCATGGGAAGGCGGCTTTGGCTCAGACCTCTTTTGGTGGATTCGTGCCGAAAGGTGGAAGTTCGAACGATTCCGGCGTATTGGAGATCATTGTGCCGGACGCGCAGGCTTCGGTGCGTTGGGCGAAGCATGGCTACCCAAGCTCGTTGGCGAAATGGCATCATCATCCTCATATTGAAATTCATCTGATTCGGGAAGGTACCGGATTGATGATGGCGGGCAATGCCGTTGTTCCGTATGAGGCCGGGCAGGTTGCGCTGATTGGTTCAAATCTTCCGCATAATTGGGTGTCCGACATCGCTCCGGGGGAGCGGCTTCGTCAGCGTGATGTGGTGTGCCATGTGCGTCCGGAAACCATGCGTCTGCTGATGTCTGGATTTCCGGAAACGTCTGGTTTTGCAATGGTGTTGAAACGTGCGGGGCAGGCATTGGTGCTGAGCGGTGAATCCGCTCGTCAGGCCGGTTCGATTCTGGAAAACATGGAGGAACATAGTCTTGCTTGCCGTGTTAGTGATCTGATTCGTGTGTTGGATGTGTTCGCGCATGCCCCCGCAGATGAATCCTATGCGGTGGTTGCGTCCGGATACGATCCGGCTGTATGCAGTGGTGCGGAACGTGTGGTCAATGATGCCATCGAGTACATTTCATCGCATCTGAGCGGTGAAATTAGCATGGATTTGGCCGCCCGCCAGGCCGGAATGAGCGTTTCGGCTTTCTCTCGTCTGTTCAAAAGGGCTGCGGGAATAGGGTTTTCGGATTTTGTTCGACGATTGCGTATCGGGCATGCATGCAGATTGCTGACGACCACGAATCAAAGCGTCGCTTCGATTCGTCGCGCTTGCGGATATGGTAACGCTTCGAATTTCAATCGTCGCTTCTTTGAAGAAACAGGCGAAACTCCTACTGGCTGGCGGAAAAAATACATTGGACGAACAAGATAAATAAATCGACTTTGTAAAAGCTCGATATGATTGATATCATATAGAAAATACTTTTATAAAAGATATGGAGGTGAGACTTGAGAAAGTGTGTGTGATTTATGATAAAAAGCAACAAAAACGCTCAAAATGATGTTTTTGAGGCTTTTTGATTCCATAAAAGAACGCAATCTAAACATTAAATGAACAGAAGATAACATTTCTCTTGCGACACGACACAGTGGAACATCATATTGCAAGATCGG
>OIHB01000199.1_pt1 | contig 16255 bp, 17 predicted proteins | sample 1582401 | NCBI WGS metagenome assembly OIHB01 (sample SAMN02674970, study PRJEB24791) | human gut metagenome, SKBSTL043 | isolation source: stool | host: Homo sapiens | place: USA | reverse complement strand
CCTGGCTGACATGAGGGCACTCAGCGTCGGCGCCGGGCCACGCTTTGACTCCGGCACAACACCCCGCCTGCGATACCCCACCAGATGGCCCTCCATACGTCGGCGGCGGGCCAAATATTGGTACTGCACCGACAGCCAAACGGCTCAGCGTCGTCAGCGGACCAACTTATGGCGAAATACCGACTCTGGGAAAGCTTATCGTCGGCAAATTGCCAGGCTATGGCACACTACCGACGCTACGAGGCCCACAACCATCGGCAACGCGACAAATATTGGCCCACCGCCGACGCTAGCCTCTTTGAGCGTCGGCGCCGGGCCATTCTATGAATCAGTAACGACGCCAATGGTCTCAGAACGTCAGCATAGGGACGCTGTCTGGATCTCCACCGACGCTGCATGACAAAATCGCGGCACCATCAAGCAACAACACGGCTGCGGCACCCCGCCCTGCCCCGTCCCTTGCTGTGCCAGTCCTGTGAACGCGCGGGCGATCCGCCGCCCGGCAACATAGACTGAAGAGCTATGACGAGCTTGCGATTCCGCGAAGACGGCAGCTTCCGCGTGCTGCAAATGGCCGACGTACAGGACGGCCCCGATGTGTTGCCCGACACCATCCGCCTCATCCGCGAGGCCATCCGCGAAGCCGATCCGGATCTTGTGGTGTTCACCGGCGACCAGATCCGCGGCTATGATCCCGCCTACATCGACACGTTCCTGCGCCGCCGCGGCGAAGAGCCGGGCGCTCGCGTGCGCGCGGTCACCGAGATCGAGGCCAAAATCCGCGGGATCAAGCGTCACCCCGTAATTCGCAAAACATCCGATCGCGTGGCCGATCGTCTCACCGAAGCCGGCAAGCCTGTACCAGCCGCGCTGCTTGACCCCGATACCGTGACGAACGCCGTCGCCGCTGCCGGCGCCGATTCGACCGACGTGATCACGACTTCCGAAGTAGGCGATTCCGTTGAGACCAGCCCCACGCCCGAGACGGTTTCCACCCTCGTATATTCAACGCAATCCGGCAAGGCCAGCCCCGCACACGAGACGCCGGCGACCCTCGACGAACTCATGATTGAGACCCGCGAAAAGGTCCGCCGCACGTTCTCCGGTTTCCTTGGTCCGGTCGTCGAGGCCGGCGTGCCCTTTGCCGCCACCTACGGCAACCACGACTTCCAATGCGGCATTCTGGCCGACGAACAGGATGACATCTACCGAGAGTTTTCCGGTTGCATGAATCCCGTTGCCGGGTCGTCTCCTTTGGCGCTCGAACCAGGCACGTTTGCGATTCCGATCGAGGCTTCCGACGGGTCTGGGCGCATTGCGATGAGCGTGATGATGGTGAATTCCGGCGACTATGCGGATAATGCGTTTGACGGCGATCGCAGTAATTCCGGCGATCGCGAGCATGCTGGAGATACTGGAAATGCTGGCAAATCTGGCGATACTTCCGGAAATACTGGAAATGCTGCAGGAGGACGGGAATCGCTGACATCCTACGCAAAATACGCGTCGAATTCGCGCGGATGGGATTTGGCCGATTCCGACGGCTATGGCACGCCTTCGCCGGAAGCGATCGAATGGCTGAAGCAAGTGCAACGCGAGTTGGGCGAGCGCAATGGCGACGGTTTGGCGGTTCCGGCGATCGCGTTCCAGCATATTCCGCCGCAGGAGTTCTACGATTGCCTGCGCGAAGTGCCCGCATACACGCCGAATGCGGTGGAGGGTGCGCGAACGTTCGCGGGGCATTGCTATGTGTTGAATCGTGACGTGTGCAGACCTGGCTCGAGGCTTGGCGAGGCGATCGGCTGTGCGGATGAGAACGTTGGCGAAGTGCAGGCATTGCGCGATGCGGGCGGCTATTTCGCACTGTTCTGCGGGCATGACCACAAGAATTCGTTCGTCGGGCATGTGCACGACATCGATTTGGGGTACGCGCCGACCTGTGGTTTTGAATGCTACGGCCCGAAATCGCGGCTGCGAGGCATCCGGCTGTTCGAATTCCGCGAAAACAATCCGGTCAGCTACGTGACGCGCATGCTCACGTGGGGCGACTTGATCGGGCGCTACTCCAGCAACGAATTGCGCGTGTTCTTCGAAGACCATTGCGTGACCGATCTGATCGGCATCCGCAACGAATTGCGCCGCCCGCAGGTCACCGCCACACTGCTGGGCATCGGATCGGTAATGTGCGCCGCAGCCGGCCACGCCATCGCCAAACTATTCAAGCGCTAGGTGCGGCGACGCAAGGCGTGGCCGTCGCAACAGTCGGACAATCGCCAATCTGTGGAATGCGGAAAATCTGTGGAAAATCTGCGAAATATCAGCAGAACGTCAGTGGAACAAACTGACGCCGCGACGAGACACGCAAAACGCGTTGCCAAGCCAAGTATGACGGGAATTCGGCCATACCGCACCCAATCGAGGCGCGTTCTGGCTCATCCAAATACTTGGGACGCGACCATCCGCGGAACGCGATCCCAACAAATTGAAACCGTTCTTCTCCAACAACCACTCCGGATGCTGCGTAGCAATAGCAAGTCCCTCTTCCAACGTAAGCGGCAAACGCTCGTCGGAATCGATCAACTTGCGCGCCACATCGGGTTCGCGATTGATGTAGCAGGTGCCGGTATGCGGTTCGACCACCAGGTAAAACGGACCTTCCGGAGGTTCGAAACCATCCTGCGGAAGGAAACTGGCGATATCGCGTGGCGGCATCGTGGTGAAACCAGCCATGCGATTGATCGACGTACGCGCGATCAACGATTCCGGGGAAACCAACTCGCGCGTAGGCACCAACAGAATCTGCGTACCCAAATCGGAATCCTCCAGCGCGCGGATGAGCGGGCGTGCCAAAGCACGGAACGCGGCGGCCGACATATCGGCCACATCCGGATATCCCAACGCCACGATACGGTCCAATTGCTTCTGCGCTTCTTCTGATGCCTTCGACATGTCTACCAGTGTACGCGAGCGATACGCCCAAAGTGCGAAAAGCCTCGCAGCCCGTGCACCGAGACTTGCGCAGACGACGCATCAGCACGGACAATCAGGCCAACCGCGATGTCCTGTTACTCGTTACTGCAGCCATACCAATAGTGCACGTCATTCTGCCACACACAACAATCGCCAAACGCATACTCGGCGCAGACCAGCATACGGATAGGAGAACATGCTTGTTCCGCGGATTCCGTAAGATTAAACAACGCATGTGGCCGTCCACGAAGCCGTTTGGGGCCGGCTGGTCGACCTCAAGCGTGAAATCATACGAAACCGTTCCAGCATAAGCGAGAGGTTGTTATGTCCGAAAAGATTAAGGTCGGCATTCTCGGAGCTACGGGCATGGTCGGACAGCGCTTCGTCACGCTGCTCGAAAACCATCCGTGGTTCGAATTGGTCACCCTTGCCGCGTCCGCGCACAGCGCCGGCAAGACCTACGAAGAGGCCATCGGCGGTCGCTGGAAGATGGAAACGCCGATGCCGGAATTCGTGAAGAACATGGTCGTCAAGAACGTGGCCGATGTAGAAGACGTGGTCAAGAACGTCGATTTCGTGTTCTCCGCAGTAAACATGCCGAAGGCTGAGATTCGCGCCATCGAAGAGGAATACGCGAAGACCGAAACGCCGGTCGTGTCGAACAACAGCGCCCACCGTTGGACTCCGGACGTGCCGATGGTCGTGCCGGAAATCAATCCGGAGCATTATGAAGTGATCGAGCACCAGCGCAAGCGTCTCGGCACCACGCACGGCTTCATCGCCGTCAAACCGAACTGCTCCATCCAAGCCTACACTCCGGCGCTCGCCGCTTGGAAGGAATTCGAGCCGCGCGAGGTTATCGTAAGCACCTACCAGGCCATTTCCGGCGCTGGCAAGACGTTCAACGACTGGCCTGAAATGATGGGCAACATCATTCCGTTCATCTCTGGCGAAGAGGAGAAGTCCGAGAAGGAACCGCTGAAGGTGTTCGGTCACGTCGATGAGGAAAAAGGCGAGATCGTACCGTTCGACGGTGCGCTGAAGATCACATCGCAGTGCATTCGCGTACCTGTGCTCAACGGTCACACCGCCACCGTGTTCATCAACTTCGGCAAGAATCCAACCAAGGAAGAGCTTGTCGATCGCCTGGTCAACTACACAAGCAAGGCTTCAGAGCTTGGCTTGCCGCATGCGCCAAAGCAGTTCATCCAGTATCTGACCGACGATGATCGCCCGCAGGTCAAGAAGGACGTGGATTACGAGGGTGGCATGGGTGTTTCCATCGGCCGTCTGCGCGAGGATTCCATTTTCGACTGGAAGTTCGTTGGCTTGGCTCACAACACCCTGCGCGGTGCCGCCGGCGGTGCGCTGGAAAGCGCCGAAATGTTGAAAGCGCTCGGCTATATCACCAAGAAGTGATAACGATCTGCATATGTTCGGTAGTTACGCATGATCATGCATGATTGCACATGGTGATATCTGATTTCTGCAGAACATAATATTGCGGAGGATTGTTGATTATTCAGCAATCCTCCGCTTTTTTATTTGCAGATTATCTGCAAAAATATCTGTAAAACAGATATGGGAATAAAAAAGACTTGGCTGAGATGTTTAAAGCAATCCAGCCAAGCCTTTTTTCGATTGATATTACGTGCTATTGCGTCAGCGACCGGTACCGCCGTACACCACGGCTTCCACCTGCTCAGCGTCCAAGCCGTAGGCAGTGTGCAGCGCGCGGACGGCGTCCTGCAGCTGCTCGAGCGGAACCAGCGCGGCGATGCGAATTTCGGACGTGGAAATCATCAGCACATTCACACCTTCGTCGCTCAGCGCGTTGAAGAACTTGGCAGCCAGGCCGGAGTGGGTCTTCATACCCACGCCCACCACGGCCACCTTGCCTACGTTGGCGTCAATATCGAAGGACTGGTAGCCCAGTTCGTCCTGCTTCTCCTGCAGCACTTCCCGCACCTTGGCCGCGGCGGAACCGGGCACGGTGAAGGAAATATCGGCGGTGCCGGTGGAAGCGGAAGCCTGCACGATCATGTCGACGTTCACGCCGGCCTCGGCCAGCAGCGTGAACACCTTGGCGGCCATGCCCGGCTCGTTCGGCACGCGGCGCACGGTGGCCAGCGATTCGGTGTTGTCGTGTGCGACGCCGGAAATGATCGGGACTTCCGGTCCAAGATCGGGGAACAGGTCACCCAAGGACTGGTTGTTGTTTTCGCTCATGTTCTTACCTTTGTTTGTAAAGTCTTGGCTTATTTTGCGTTTTCCTTGCGATTGCCTGCAATATCTTGCGATGCCTTGCGATTCTTTTCTTGCAAATCTCAGATATTCGGCAATATGCGCGGATCAACATCTTCCGGCACGATCAGCGTGCCGCGGCGGTGGGAGAAGGAGCTGCGCACATGCAACGGCATATTGAATCGCTGCGCGTATTCCACGCAACGCAGGGCAAGCACCTTGGAACCGCAGGACGACATTTCCAGCATCGACTCGTAGTCGATGACGGGAATACGACGTGCGGTCGGTACAATACGCGGATCGGCGGTGAACACGCCATCGACGTCGGTGTAGATCTCGCATACGTCGGCGTCCAGCGCCACAGCCAAAGCCACTGCGGAGGTATCGGATCCGCCTCGGCCGAGCGTGGTGGCGTCGCCACCCTCGTTCACGCCTTGGAAGCCGGCCACAATGGCCACGGAACCCTTGTCGAGCGCACGACGCACGCGTTCAGGCTTCACGGCCTTGATATGCGCAGTACCGAACTGGGCATCGGTCATGAAACCAGCCTGGGAGCCGGTGAAGGAGTAGGCGTGAGAGCCGGCCGCATGAATTGCCATTGCGAGCAAACTCATCGAAATACGCTCGCCTGCGGTCATCAGCATGTCCATCTCGCGCGCCGGCGGGTTGGAGTCGATGCTGAGCGCCTGATCGATCAGGTCGTCGGTGGTGTCTCCCATTGCGGAGACCACCACGGCCACGTCATTGCCGGCGTTCTTCGTTTCGATGATGCGTCGGGCCACGCGCTTGATCGATTCTGGGTCGGCTACGGAAGAGCCGCCAAATTTCTGCACGATGAGAGCCACAACTTATCCAATCTTCTTCAATGTGTTGCCTGCCGACCATTCTAGGCAGGCTGGTCGATTATAGGAAAAATTCGATTTGTCAAGCCCCTGCACGCCCAACATACGGGACAGTATACGGAATCCTTGCAAATCCTCCGCACGTTTTTTCGTACATACGTTCCGCACGGGTCTTCCATGATCGCCGCGCAACGTTTGCACGATCGTTAGCATATGCCGGCAATGCAACGAATGTGGCAAATGCGACGAAGGCAATGTCAGACGACCGCGCGACGCCCGGCCAACGCACGTCCGAGCGTGATTTCGTCGGCATATTCGAGGTCACCACCGACCGGCAGACCGCTCGCCAAGCGCGTGACCGTGATGTCGGTTTGCGAAAGCAGCTGCGAAAGGAAGCTGGTGGTCGCCTCACCTTCCACGTTCGGATTGAGCGCGAGAATCACTTCAGTGACTTCGCTGTCTTTGAGTCGTTCGATGAGTTTGGCGATGTTGAGGTCGCTGGGCTGCACGTTGGCCATCGGATTGATGACGCCGCCGAGCACGTGGTATAGGCCGCGATATTCGCGTGTGCGTTCGATGCTCATCACGTCTTTCGGTTCTTCGACCACGCAGATCACGCTATGATCACGGCGCGGATCGGCGCAGATCGGGCATGGGCTGGTTTCGCACACGTTGCCGCAAATGTCGCAGAATCGTATTTTTTCCTTGACTTCGGTGATGGCGTCGACCAGGGTCTGTGCTTCCTCGTCGGATGCGTTGAGCAGGTAGAAGGCGATGCGTTGCGCACCTTTCGGCCCGATGCCGGGCAGATGCGCGAATGCGTCGATCAGTCGTTGGATGGCGCCGTCATAGGCCAGTGCCATGGTTCACCTTTCCTTGGTTTCCGTAAGATTCGCGATTGTGCCGTTAATCGTCGAGATTCTTCTTTTGCTGCATGTTGCGCGGGTTTTTGGCGTCATCGGGGCCGAAATCCTCGACTTTTTTCACTTCGAATAGTCGTGTCAGATCGTCAACGCTTAACGCGTTGGACGCTCCGATCGATTCGTCGCTCATGGAATATTCGTCATCTTCCGCAGCGACCTGCGGTGTCGGCTGCGCAGGAGCTGAGAACTGTTGGTTCCATGGATCGGCGTTCGGCTGGTTGTGTGGAGATGCCGCTTCCTGCCGAGGTGCGCGATGCTGGTGATTGGCATGTTTAGGGGCCGTTTCAGGTTCCGCTGGTACGGGCATGGGGTCCGCCGGCCCTGCCTGAACTGGCATGGGGGCACCCCAAGGATCGTCGTCCTCCGACGGTTGCTGCGGTACCGGCGCTGGCACGGCCCAAGGGTCGACATTATCGCTAGTATCGGGAACAGCCACATGTTTCGTGTGTTGTTCCGGCGCTTTCACGTCGTTGACGCCGCTTGCGATTACCGATTGCGGTTGCACCTGTTGCGCTGGCACGGCCCATGGATCGTCATCCAGTTGCGATGGGGCTACTGCGGCCTGTTGTGAGACCGCCCACGGATCGTTTTCAGCGGTTGCGTCCGCAACGGCTCGGTGACTCTCCTCATCGTTAGAATCCCCTGCATTACCGCCATCCTCGGCTTTCTGCGCGCCCTCGACCGCCGGCTCTTTGCCGGAGGATTCAAGACTTGCGGCGGTGCCAAGATTCGCGGTCAGCAGTGTTGCGGATTTGAGTCGCTCCTGTGCCAGCTGCACGTTGATCTTGCTTTGCTCTTCCGGGCTAAGCTTGCTCCACGGCACCGATTCGGAACCGTCCGCCAGCTTTTTGGCGGGGGCGAGCATGACATTCGGGCCGAACATCTTATGCACTTCAGCGCGGACGATTTTCACCACTTCGGTGGTTCCATCCACCGACTCCTTCGCCACGCCCTTAGCGAACGCATATTTGCTGAGCGCCTTGTCGAATTTGATCCACAAACTGTCGCCTCGCAACAGCACACGAGGCACTTTTTCGCGGTTCACATAACCGCGCACATCCTCAGGAAGCGCGGCCACCAAAGCATCCCACTTCTGGTCGGGGGTGCGGTCATCATGTACCGGAGCAGGTGCGGGAGTTGCCGCAGACGCCGGAATTGCGGCAGGCGCAGCGGCTGCAACGGAAGACGTCGCATTCATCGCCTGCTGAACATCCGCAAGCATGGAAGCCACACCGGAAGCGACGGCGTCGGCGGGATTCATCGGCGCCGCAGACGGCTGCACAGCCGGTTTCACAGGCTCGGAAGGAGCATCAATTGCCGACGTGGAATCCTGTGGCCGAACACCGGCGGCATCTCTCGTCGTACGGCGGCGCAAGCCGGCCATAGATCCACGCAGCGATTCTGCAGCAGCGGAAGCCCCGGAATCGCCAGCAAAATCAGGCACACCGGAAGATGACGCAACGGCAGCCACCCCTTCCTCACGCCCGGCCAGCAAGCGTGCGGCAAGCAATTCCAGTCGCATGCGCGGCGAAATCGCACCAGTCATATTGGCAAGCGTCGCATTGATCGTGTCAGCCATCTGCGTCAACGCAGATAATCCCAAAGCGGAAGCCTGACGACGCAAATCATCCATGTTCTCGGCGGCCGCATCGTCGGAAAGCACGCTTTCCGCGCGCGTTCCGCCCAACGTGAGCACCAGCAAATCGCGCACGCGGGCAAGCAAATCCTCAACGAATCGACGGGGATCGAAACCGCCGACCACAACCTTCTGAATCACGCCATACAGTGCTTCGCCATTTTTGTCGGCAACGGCGTCGATGGCCTCGCTAATCAGAGCGTCAGGCGTGAAACCGAGCAACGCAACCGCGGAATCGTATGCGATGCTGCCGTCAACCGCACCAACCATGAGCTGGTCAAGCACGGAAAGTGTGTCTCGCACGGAACCGCCGCCGGCACGCATGGCAAGACGCAGCACGCCTGGCTCGGCCTCGATATGCTCGTCTTCGCAGATTTGCTCGAGGTACGGGCCCATAACCTCCTTCGGCACCAGGCGGAACGGGTAATGGTGGGTGCGCGAGCGGATGGTGCCGATCACCTTGTCTGGTTCGGTGGTGGCGAAGATGAACATCACATGCTCCGGCGGCTCCTCCACGATTTTCAGCAGCGCGTTGAAGCCTTGTGGCGTGACCATATGGGCCTCGTCGAGAATGAAGATCTTGTAGCGGTCGCGGGCCGGCGCGAAACCAGCGCGCTCACGCAGCTCACGGGCGTCGTCCACGCCGTTATGCGAGGCCGCGTCGATTTCCACCACATCGATGGAACCAGGGCCGCCCGTGGCGAGATCCTTGCAGCTTTCACATTCGCCGCACGGATGCGAGGTCGGACCTTTCGCACAGTTGACGCATCGCGCAAGAATGCGAGCGGAACTGGTTTTGCCACAACCGCGCGGGCCGGAGAACAGGTAGGCATGCGTGAGCTTGTTCTCGTCGAGCGCACGCATCAGCGGAACCGTGACCTGGTCCTGACCGATCACGCCGTCGAACGTGTCGGGACGATACCTTCTATAGAGTGCCAGTGCCATCGCAATTCCTTCCGCAGTAGTGCCACTAGGCTACCGATTAATTACGACACGTTTTTTCGCAAAGACCGGCTGCACAGCCTGCCCGTAACAGTGCAGCGCGTGTCCCCGGGGACAAGCCTCGCGGCAACGTTTAAGCTGGGATTAGCAACAGCGACACTACAAAATTGACATCATGTCAATTTCCGTTTTAGACTGAGGACAGTCAAGAAATTGACAGAGTGTCAACGTGTCGCACAGGTGAGAGACGCCACTCGAGCGAAGGAGAGAGCCATGGACGGACAGCACAACGCTTCCGCAACAACAGTCGGAGACGCACGCCGTGCGCAAATCGTGCGCGCAGCACGCGAAATCTGCCTGGAAAAGGGCTTTTCGAAAATAACAATTAGCGATATCGCGGGCCGCGTAGGCATGACCAGATCTCTCTTCTACCACTATTTCCAAGACAAAGACCAAGTCGCGGACGCCGTACTCGACGACGTTATCGACGAAGTGATCACGCAATTGGAACAGTGGAACGCCAATCGAGAGGTCGGCAACATCTCGAAAGCACTCGACGACGTGGTGCGGCTGACCCGCTCCCTCATCACCGATGAGGGCCCGTTCAGCCAACGCATGATCGAAGACGGCAACGCGGGACTGTACATCAAATTCATCGACCGTGTGGCCGATCGAATTGCGGAATACATCTGCAATTCGACAGTGCGCGATTTCGAGAAATTGCATGGCATGCCCATCACCAACGAGCATGAGACGTTCTATACGCTCATCGTTGGCCTGATTTCTCTGATCAGACTGCACCCCGACATTGAAGACACCGTCATCAGACAGGTCGCAGCACAGACGCTGCACCTGAACGAATACATGTAAACACAGGCTGCATCGGCTTCATGGCACTCAAATACAAGTGGGGCAAGATTGGCAAGTCCGAATGATCCAAACGCTTCCCATTCGCACTCGTGGCCAACGTGCACGCACTACCGCGAGCGCTTCGCGTAGTAGGTGTCGGTTTTGCCGGTGACCGGATCACGGTGATCACGCTTGATGGCTTCCAGCACTTTCTCTTCAGTGTTGGCGGCTTGGCTTTCCACCACGGCCGGCGGCACCAGCACACGCAAAGCACGGTCTTGAACTACGACCTTGACAGGCAGGCGACCAACATATTCACCGTCCGCCATCAAGACCGGCGGCTCATCGCCCTCTTGCGCGCGGGTGATTTCGATATCGCGCACACGCTTCCAGCCAAACACCTTGCATCCGAGGATCTTGCCGCTGTAGGCGTGCGCCACCGCATCCGCGCATTCGACGACATTGGGCACATGGTCGAGCCACACCAAGTCAAGCAAACCATCAGAGAACCGCGAATACGGCGAGATCTCAATACCTCCGCCGATATGCCGCGAATTGGCCACCGTGAGCAGCGGCGAGATAATGTCTTCCTCTTCCACCGCACCATCGGCCAACGTGGCTTTGATGTGGTACCCATACTGCTTCATATGGGTCAATTCCACGAGCACGGCCGCGAAATAACGCAACGAACCGTTCGGCAAACGCGAGTGATTTGCACGGTCGTTGACGCTCGCATCCAAACCGCACGAGAGCATGCCCGCATAGAAGCGATTGACCGCTGGACGCAATGGCACATCCGAATCACTGACCAGCTCATCACCGGTGCTGGAATCGACGGCATATCCACCCTGCAACGACGTGGCCAAGCCCATATCAACGTCAATATGCGTGCCGCGCACAATCGCGCCGACAATGCCATCGACAGCGGTTTGGACACGATTGACCGGCAATTCAAGTCCACGCGCGAAATCGTTGCCGGAACCCGTCGCCACTATGCCGAGCGGTTTGCCGGAGCAGCCCACGGCATTGGCGCCGAGCGCGATCATGCCGTCACCGCCAACCACCACCAAGTAGTCATATTCGTTTCTACGGTTCCTGGCGTTCAGCAAAGAGCCTTCAAAACTCTCACCGGTCACATCGATAACGTTGAAGCCATGCTTGCGTCCGGCTTCCCGCAGCAGACCGATCACCTGATTGCCGACTTCGGTGCCCTTGCCTTTGTTCGACGTCGGATTGCCGACAACGGCAACGGTCGCATTCACATAGGACGTTTCGCTCATACTTCAGTACGATAATCGCGATTCGCGTCACACGCCACATGCGAACGGATTTCCAGACAGATGGCCACGTTTTGCGTGACGATTTTCTGCCATGCGATGCTTTTCCAGGCGATGCTCATTCGCAGACAATCGGTCCCGCTCTCGACCGCTTGCTGACGTGGGATACGAATGGCACTTGCGTACCGACCTGCGCTTCGACCAGCACATCATCACCTTCTATCGTGCAGGATCCGATCGCCGCATTATTACCGGAAATGGTACGTTCCGCCACGTAACAGGGGTCGGCAGAGCCTCCATATAGCGCGTTGGCCGCCGCCACCGACGCTAGGTCGGCCGCATTCTGCGCGCGATGCAGGCAAAGCAACAGATTGCCTGCCGACGCAACCGCACTCAACATGATGGCCGCCACCGCGATCAGCGCCACACCGGATATGGTTCCCGAACCTTCATCGGATTCGCGAATCCAAGCAAACCAATGTTTCACAAAGCGTTTCACATCACCTGTTCCTTTCTGATTCACGTCCATCGGACGCTCTCCGACAGTGTTTTCACGGCATGTTTCACATGTCGCGCTTGACAGTTCCCGAAACCGAAGACCCACATATAGCTCACACCCCGGCATCCCCGCATCACGCAAATGCAAGGCACAGGCGCTAGAAGTAGCGGATCGCTTTGCCTGTGACTCGTGTGGGAAGCATGCCGGTTGGGTCAGATATCACAGGGCATTGCACCGTAACAGTGACGGAATCCGTGCCACGGTCGAACCGTACCGTCGCCGAATCGCCGGCAGCAGCCACAGCGGCAGCCCTTGCTTTCGATTCTCCGCCGGTGTCATCAACCGCGAAGGCCCGAGCACCGGCCGCGGCCGCATCCTGGCAGTTCATCGACACCACGGACGCACGCCCTAAGCACAACACCAAAATCGCCACCGCCGCCACACAGGGGAGCACCACCGCGAACTCCGCGGTGGCCGCTCCCTCATCGGCATCATCAGCATGGCATTTCCACCATTGCCTCACCATGGATCACCCGACGCTGAGTGCTTTCTTGATGATGTTGGTCAGCAGCGTTTTGATGGCATCGGATTTCATGATGCCCACCAAGACGGCGGCGAATCCGGTAGCGGCAACCAGCACCACCGCATATTCGGCGGTGGCGGCTCCTTCTTCCGGTTCGGCGGTCAGCGTGCGCATACGCGCATCCAACAGGCATATCGCCTTGTCGACCCGTTCCCGCATGGCATACAGCCGTTGCCCTGCCCTGCCTACCAGGTCTGGCAAGCCATCGACATTGATTGGCGTTACGTTGTTCATGGCGTTCCTTTCGTTCGAACAACTCCGGCCGGACCGGCCGAGTGCACCCAGTGTTGCGCACCATCACGCTTGCAGGAGCGTTTTTCCAAGGTTGTGGTCGGAGGATGTGAGTTATCCACACCCTCGGCGTGTCATCCACAGTTATCCACAGAACTCCGTGAATTATCGGCTCCCGACATTCCCCGCTTTTCCGTTGTCGTTGCGCACATGCCGTCATTGCACAAACGACATGACGGATGGAATGATCCCAACCGCAACAAATGCGGGAAGAAAACACAATCCGGTCGGTAGCAACAAACGAACCGACAATTTCGCCGCAGCCTGTTCGATCTGCGCGCGCTCATCCCAATCCAATTGTTCGACGGCTGTTTCCAAACGTTCCACCGGAGAGGCGCCACTATGCCATGACGAAGCGAACGCATCGCGCACCACCGCAAGATCGCCATCATCCGGCCATGCGTCATTCCAAGGAATTCCCCTATTCAACTGTTCTCCGGCCGACCGCAGTCCCGCACCGAAATCTCCCGCAGCGATATCGCCCACGGCAATCAGCGCACGGGGAATGGAAGATCCCTGTCGGATGGCGACGCTGAGCATCTCCAATATCAACGGCAGAGGAAGTTCCCGCATTCGCTCGGCGGGCGCAAGGTCGGAGGGCACGCGAACCGGCCTCCACTGCTTCAGCCATATCGCTTCGGCCGCGCACACCACCGCTGTCAGCATCCATAAACCAGTCATCATATGGCTCCTTTCATATCATCCTGCCGCATCAACGCACGTATCCAGATAAGTCCGAACGTGTAGCAACAGAGGGCAAATCCGAGACATGCCAAGCCTTTGACCCCTGAAACAAGGAAGACCAATGAGTGCACGCCCATGCCTTCTCCCAAGAGCACAGTGAGCAGCGGCAACGCCATCAGGAGTTTCACCGTCGCTTTGGGCATGGCGAATGCGTTGGTACGCAGATCATCCAATAATCGTTGCCGTTTCAACGATTCAGCCACCGCCTGCAGGCATCGGCCGGTTTCGCATCCGAGCGTCAGGCTCAGCTGACAGGCCGCATATAGCTCGCCGCTCAGCCGTTCGACTTGGCCGCATTGCTCTTTGGGCGGGCATCGGCTGCGGATCACCATGGTTATGCGAAGCCTGGTAAGTTCGGGTGTGGCGAACGGCGTTCCACCCAATTCTTCGAACGCCTGCACCAATGTGGCTCCGCTGCGCACGGATGCGCGGAGGGAAGCCACGCACGCCACACATCCGATGGCGGGCAATGGTTTCGCCGGCATGTTCGCCTCTTCGATTCCGTCAGACCGCCCGCCGAATCCTCCATCAGGTTTTTCATCAAGGCTTTCGCCTGCGCGCCCCACTACGTTTCCCGCCCGTTCGCCCACATCGCATACGTTTCGGCGAGGCCACAGCCATACGGCCAGTCCGCACAATACCGCGCAAATAATGCTGAGGCTTTCCATCTGCCCACCTCGATTCAACGACTCCATACGCGCACGAAATCAGGCCACTGTTGCGAAGCCCGTATTTGGCTGCCGTTCCACCCGGCCAATAGGTTTCCCCGCAGTTTCCCCTCTGCGAATTCAAGCCGTCCTATTTGCGCGATGCGCCGCCTGCCTCCCACTCGGCCCACATGCAGCACTACGTCGAACGCGTCTTGCGCGAGCGCCGCGGTGGCTTGCGGATTCAGCCCGGAGAGCAATCCCAAGGCCACCAAACGTGAGGGAACCGCCGTCACCTGATTGGCATGCAAGGTGGTCATGCCTCCGCGATGCCCGGAATTCAGCGCGCGCAGCAGATCCACGATTTCGCCGCCCCTGCATTCGCCCACCACAATGCGGTCCGGCCGCATACGCAACGTCGCGCATATCAGCTGCGACAGCCCTATGGCGCCTTTGCCTTCCATGTTGGCGCCGCGCGTCACCAGCGACACGTGGTTGGCATGGTTGAGCATGCCAAGTTCGCGCACCTCCTCCACGGTGATGACGCGCTCCCCCGGCGCGCATCGCATAAGCATTGCTTTGAGCAGCGTGGTTTTGCCTGCTCCGGTTCCGCCGGTCACGAGCACGCTGGCCCTTCGTTCCACGAATCCTTCCAGCAAAGGCATCCATCCGCTTGGAAACATGCCGTTTTCCGCCAAAGATTCCAGACTGGGCGCAACAACGTCCGGCAATCGTATGCTGATGGCGGCGCCTTGCGGAACGAGCGGTGCGATAACCGCGTGCACGCGCACGCCTTCCACCGTGGACGCGTCGGCTATCGGGCAGGCGTCGTCGAGCCTTCTGCCAAGCTGCGAGCACAGCCGCACGGCGAAATCGCGGATGGCTTGGGGACCGCTGAATGGCACGCGCAATGCATGTGGCCGCATACCTTGGCCGCGATCCACCCACACCGTTCCGTCGCAGGTTACCGCGATGTCGGTGACGCCCGGCTCGGATGCGATATCGCTAAGTGGCCCGAGTTCCATGACTGATGCTCTTTTCTCCCAACGCTTCCTGAATGAGATCCGCCAACGTTGCGATGGCTTTCGCGTTCGTACGATTGGGTTTGCGCAGTCCAAGCCCTTCCAAGAGTTCGCTGCAAAGCTTGGCATCCGGTTTGATGACCGCGGTGATATCGCAGTCGAGGTATTCCGCCGCTTCCTCGATTGCCGTCGTGCCATGGTCGCGTACGGTTCCGCGCGGTTGCACGCCTACAAGAAACTCCCGTTCCTGCGTTGCGGCATCGTGTTCTCCGATTGAACCGTGATGCGCCCGCAGATTCGCTTTGGCCCGCGCAAGACCAAGTACCGTCAGTTCGACCACGGTAATGCGGATGGCCTTGCGCAGTTCCGTCAGGAATGCATCGTGGCTATTATCGGTGAGAGATTCGGAAAATAACGTGTACCGTCGTTTTTTACCCATGGCTACCCGTAATGAAGAATATGACGTAACATTTTATCCGGAAGGTGGATATTTATTGAATGGTCTGGAATGTCGTGTCGCTTTCAAAGCAATGGGGCGGACAGGGAATGCGGCTACTATATCTTTGGATGTAGTAGATGAAGCTGGTGAAATTATAACTTCCACCCGTACACTTCATGAAGGAATGGGGACATTTATGTTGACCCCGGAGATTGGTAAAACATATTTGGTGAAATGTACTGATGAATTCGGTCGCAACAGAGAATTTAAGTTGCCGCCAGTCAATGCCAAAGCTCTACATGGCTTGCGTGTCGATGCACTGCGTGATAATTTCAGGGTATCATTAC
>OIHB01000198.1_pt1 | contig 16255 bp, 10 predicted proteins | sample 1582401 | NCBI WGS metagenome assembly OIHB01 (sample SAMN02674970, study PRJEB24791) | human gut metagenome, SKBSTL043 | isolation source: stool | host: Homo sapiens | place: USA | reverse complement strand
GGGAGTCTTTCCTACCAGGGGAGCCCTTGGCAAAGAGGTTTCGTTTTCGATGAAATTGATTTATGTTTACTGGAAAACGCTGCGGAATGCCAAAGCCTCCCCTACTAGGGGAGGTGGCATCGAGCGCCAGCGAAGATGACGGAGAGGTTGTACCTCGAAGCACCTTTACTTCTTCGTCAGCGACTTCATCAGGCCGCCATCGGCGATGATCTTCTGGATGAACGGCGGGAACGGCTCGGCCTGGAAGACCTTGCCCGTGGTCACATCGGTGATGACACCGGTATCAAAATCCACGGTCACATTGTCCCCTGCATGGATGGCGTCCACGGCCTCCTGGCACTCCATGATGGGCAGGCCGATGTTGATGCTGTTGCGGTAGAAGATGCGGGCAAAGCTCTTGGCGATGACGACGGAAATACCCGCCGTCTTGATGGCCAGCGGGGCATGCTCGCGGGAGGAGCCGCAGCCGAAGTTCCAGCCGCCGACCATGATGTCGCCGTCTTTCACGTTGTGGATGAACTCTTTGTCGATGTCCTCCATGCAGTGGGTGGCCAGCTCCTGGGCATTGGGGGTGTTCAGGTAGCGGGCAGGGATGATGACGTCCGTATCGACGTTATCGGGGTATTTGAAAACAGAACCGTTTGCATTCATGGCAGTTACTCTCCTTTCGTCAGACCGTGCGGGGGTCGGTGATGCAGCCCGTCAGAGCGCTGGCAGCAGCGGTAGCGGGAGAGGCCAGGTAGACTTCGCTCTTCACATGGCCCATGCGGCCCACGAAGTTGCGGTTGGTGGTGGAAACGCAGCGCTCCCCCTCGGCCAGGATGCCCATGTAACCGCCCAGGCAGGGGCCGCAGGTGGGGGTGGACACGATGCAGCCTGCATCAATGAACGCCGTGGTCCAGCCGCGGAGGATGCACTCTTTGTAAACATCCATGGTGGCGGGGATGATGATGCCGCGCACCCCTTTGGCAATGTGCTTGCCCTTGAGGATGTTATAAGCGGCCTCCATATCCTCCAGACGGCCATTGGTGCAGCTGCCGATGACCACCTGATCGATCTTGATGTCCTTGCCCTCGCTGGCAACGTGGGTATTCTCGGGCAGGTGGGGGTAGCTGACAGTAGGCTCCAGCGTGTCGAGGTCGATCTCAATGGTCTTCTCGTACTCGGCATCGGGGTCTGCCTCATAGAAGACCGGCTCCCGCTGGCTGCGTCCCTTGAGGTAAGCCTTGGTCACCTCGTCCACGGGGAAGATGCCGTTCTTGGCACCGGCCTCAATGGCCATGTTGCAGATGCTCAGGCGGTCGTCCATGGTCAGGGCGGCCACACCCGGGCCGGTGAACTCCATGGACTGATACAGGGCACCGTCCACACCGATCATGCCGATGATGTGGAGGATAAGGTCCTTGCCGCAGACGCGGGGACCGAACTTGCCCTTGAGGACGAACTTGATGGCGGAGGGCACCTTGAACCATGCCATGCCGGTGGCCATACCGGCGGCCATATCGGTGGAGCCCACACCGGTGGAGAACGCACCCAGTGCACCGTAGGTGCAGGTGTGGCTGTCGGCACCGATGACGCAGTCACCCGCCGTCACGATGCCTTTTTCGGGCAGGAGGGCGTGCTCCACGCCCATCTGGCCCACATCGTAGAAATTGAGGATATCGTACTGATTGGCAAACTCGCGGCATTGCTTGGACTGCTGCGCGCTCTTGATATCCTTGTTGGGGACAAAGTGATCCAGCACGATGGCGATGTGCTCTTTGTCGAACACACTGTGGAACCCGGCCTTTTCAAACTCGTTGACGGCAACGGGAGTGGTGATATCATTGCCCAGCACGATGTCGAGCTTGGCGTTGATGAGCTGGCCTGCCTTGACCTCGGCAAGACCTGCGTGAGCGGCCAGAATTTTCTGCGTCAGGGTCATTCCCATGATACTCTCTCCTTTTATCTTTAGGGTCTATCGTTCACTTACTTGCTGTTGATGGCACTGACCAGTGCCTTGATGCCCGCCACGATAATGTCGGTATCGGTGCCAGCGCCCCAGGTGACGGTGTTGTCGCCCCACATCAGGCCGACATAGGAAGCAGCGCGGGAGGTAGAGCCCTCATCCAGGCTGTGCTCGGAGTAGGTCTCCAGATGGAAGTCCATGCCGGTGGCACTCTGGATGGCGTTTGCCACGGCGTCCAGACGGCCATTGCCCACCGAGGTGATGACCTTGCGCTGGCCGTTGAGGTCCAGCGTGACGGTGGCGGTAATACCGTTGACCTGTGCGAAGTGGGCTTCCACCACAGACAGCGGCTTGACCCGGTTGAGGTAGTTCTCCTCGAAGATGTGGAGCACCTCGCCTGCACTCAGCTCCTTGTGGCTGTGGTCGGACACGCTCTTGACCTTGTAGCCCAGAGCCTCGCGCATCTTGGGGGGCAGGTTGTAGCCGTAGTTCTGCTCCAGCACAAAGCCGATGCCGCCCTTGCCGCTCTGGCTGTTGATACGGATGACGTCGGCGTCATAGGTGCGGCCGATATCGTGGGGGTCGATGGGGATATAGGGGCAGGTCCAGCGGTGCTCGCCGCGCTCTTTGCGGTAAGCCATGCCCTTGGCGATGGCGTCCTGGTGGCTGCCGGAAAACGCCGCAAACACCAGCTGACCGGCGTAGGGAGTGCGCTCATAAATATGCATCCGGGTCATGCGCTCATAAGTGTCGCAGATCTCCGGCATGTTGGAGAAGTCCAGCTTGGGGTCCACACCATGGCTGTACAGGTTCATGGCCAGGGTCACGGCATCCACGTTGCCGGTGCGCTCGCCATTGCCGAACAGGCAGCACTCCACGCGCTGGGCACCTGCCAGCACCGCCAGCTCGGCGCAGGCCACGCCGGTGCCGCGGTCATTGTGGGGGTGGGTGGAGATGATGACGCTGTCGCGGTGAGAGAGGTGTTTATCGCAATACTCGATCTGATTTGCGTAAACATGGGGCATGCTCATCTCAACGGTGACGGGCAGGTTGATGATCATGGGGCGGTCGGGCGTGGGCTCCATGATGTCCAGCACGGCGTTGCAGACCTCCACAGCGTAATCCACCTCGGTGCCGGTGAAGCTCTCAGGGCTGTACTCAAAGAGGAAGTTGCCCTCGTACTCCTGGCTGAGCTGCTTGACCAGCTTGGCACCGTCGGTGGCGATCTTCTTGATCTCCTCCTTGCTCTTGTGGAACACCTGCTCCCGCTGCGCCACGGAGGTGGAATTATAGAAGTGGATGACGGCCCGGGGGGCACCCTTGACAGCCTCAAAGGTCTTGCGGATGATGTGGTCGCGGCACTGGGTCAGCACCTGCACCGTGACATCCTCGGGGATCATGTTCTTCTCGATCAGGGTCCGCAGGAACTCATACTCGGTATCGCTGGCAGCGGGGAAGCCGACTTCGATCTCTTTAAAACCGATCTTGACCAGCATCTGGAAGAACTCCAGCTTTTCCTCCAGGCTCATGGGCACGATCAACGCCTGGTTGCCGTCGCGCAGGTCCACGCTGCACCAGGCCGGTGCCTTTTCAATGTGGTCTTTCTTGACCCAGCTGTCATACCCGGCAGGGACCGGGTAATAACCCGGTGCGTACTTGGTAGCGTCCATCATGTTTTTGTCCTCCTGATCTTTCTTCCACACTCTTTTTATTTCAAACAAAACCTCTCCGTCCGCGCTCTGGCGGGTCCAGCTCCCCGATCCGGGGAGCCAACGAGAGGAAACGAAAAGGCTCCCGCCTCTCAAAGGACGAAGCCCTTGAGAGACGAGAGCCTGTAAATTCTGTTACAGGGCACCCGTGGTACCACTCTCTTTGCCGTGTTTCACAACACAGCCACTCGACACGATCGGCTTTTGGGGGCGAATCGCTGCCCGCGTAACGGTGGGCATCCGTCAGGGCCTACTGTCTGTTTCAGCCCTGCCGCTCAGGGGCCAGTAACCGAGACCCTCCGCACTGCCTTGCACCGCCCGGCAGCTCTCTGCACGCAGAAGAAAATCGTTTTTTCCCCGTCAACGCATTTGCGCTTGATTCAAAGTGAGCTTAGTTTAACATCCTTTCCGGGGTCTGTCAAGCAGTTTGCTTCACAGTCAAGATGAAACAAATTCACAATTCATGAGGCACAATTTTGCAGAATTGATTTATGAAGTTTCTGCTAAGTTTTTGGAAACATGCCCTCAAACCCCTGTCACCTTGATTGGGGCTGTGCTATGATATTTACAGATCCAAACCGAGGGAGGAATCAAGATGAAAGAAGTCAAGACACCCAAAAAGCCATTGGCCATCTACTACGCCATCGTGCTGGTGATCCTGCTGGTCCTCAACTTTGTCATCATGCCGTGGGCAAGTGAGCGGCAGATCAAAGAAGTGGACTACGGTACTTTCATGTCCATGACAGAAGAAAAAAACATCGGCCGGGTGGACATTGAATCCAATCAGATCTTATTTACCGATAAAGAGAACACGCAGGTGTATAAGACCGGCCTTATGAGTGACCCCAACCTGACCGAGCGCCTGTACGACGCCGGGGCCCAGTTCTCCAGCGAGATCGTGGAGCAGGCCTCTCCCCTGCTGAGCTTCCTCGCCAGCTTCGTGCTGCCCATCGTCATCTTTGTGGCACTGGGCAACTACATGAACAAAAAGCTGATGGATAAGGCGGGCGGCGGCGCGGGCTCCATGATGTTTGGCGGCGTGGGCAAATCCAACGCCAAGGTCTATGTCCAGTCCACCCACGGCATCCGCTTTGCCGATGTGGCTGGCGAGGACGAAGCCAAGGAGAACCTGCAGGAGATCGTGGATTACCTGCACGACCCCAGCAAGTATAAGGAGATCGGCGCTTCCATGCCCAAGGGCATCCTGCTGGTGGGCCCTCCGGGCACCGGCAAGACCATGCTGGCCAAGGCTGTGGCTGGTGAATCCAACGTGCCGTTCTTCTCCATGTCCGGCTCCGAGTTCGTGGAAATGTTCGTGGGCATGGGCGCTTCCAAAGTCCGTGACCTGTTCAAGCAGGCCAAGGAGAAAGCCCCCTGCATCGTCTTCATTGATGAGATCGACGCCATTGGCCAGAAGCGCAACAGCGGCCAGTACGGCGGCAACGACGAGCGGGAGCAGACCCTGAACCAGCTGCTGACCGAGATGGATGGCTTTGAGAACAACAACGGCGTCATCATTCTGGCCGCCACCAACCGCCCGGAGTCTCTGGACCCGGCCCTCACCCGCCCCGGTCGCTTTGACCGCCGGGTGCCCGTGGAGCTGCCCGACCTCAAGGGCCGCGAGGAGATCCTGAAAGTCCACGCCAAAAAGATCGCACTGGCCCCGGGCGTGGATTTCAACACCGTGGCCCGGATGGCCTCCGGCGCTTCCGGCGCGGAGCTGGCCAACATCGTCAACGAAGCTGCCCTGCGGGCGGTCCGCGCGGGCCGCAAGAGCGTGACCGAGGCCGACCTGGAAGAGAGCATCGAGGTGGTCATTGCCGGCTATCAGAAGAAGAATTCCATCCTCACCGACCACGAAAAGTGCATCGTGGCTTACCACGAGATCGGCCATGCCCTGGTGGCAGCCCTGCAGAACCACTCCGCCCCGGTGCAGAAGATCACCATTATCCCCCGCACCTCGGGTGCGCTGGGCTACACCATGCAGGTGGATGAGGGCAACCATTATCTCATGAGCAAAGAGGAGCTGGAAAACAAGATCTCCACCCTCACCGGCGGCCGCGCTGCCGAGGAAGTGGTCTTCGGTTCCGTCACTACCGGTGCTTCCAACGATATCGAGCAGGCCACCAAGCTGGCCCGTGCCATGATCACCCGCTACGGCATGAGCAAGGACTTTGACATGGTAGCTCTGGAGACCGTTACCAATCAGTATCTGGGCGGCGATTCCTCGCTGGCATGCTCGGCCCAGACCCAGCGGGAGATCGACCAGAAAGTGGTGGAGCTGGTCAAGGCAGAACACGCCAAGGCGATCCGGATTCTGACCGACAACCGAGCCAAGCTGGATGAGCTGGCAAAGTACCTCTACGAAAAAGAGACCATCACCGGCGAGGAGTTCATGAACATCCTCAACCGGGAGGACGAATCCGCTGCTCCCGCCGAAGAAAAAATAAAAGAATAATTTTCCGCAATAATCTCACCGCCTGATTCGTATTCAGTACAGACGGGGCGATTTTGGGATGCCTTTGCAGCACCAAAAAGCGCAGTCCCCCAACTCCGCTTTCAACGCCCCACTCACTGCTACTTGAAACAAAAACAGGAGGAAATTCCTATGAGACTGCTGAACAAGAAGTTTGCCCGCAAGACCGCTGCCGCCGCCCTGGTGCTGGCCACCGCCGCCACCCTGGCCACCGGTGCTTTCGCTGCTGAGGACGATGGTGTCGTCGCCGGTTACACGCCCCCGCAGGAAGTCATGGTACAGGGCGATATTGCCCTCCACAGCGCGGATGTCGCTGTGGGCGAAGTGGACCCCAACTACGGCGGCTATGCTGCCCCGGAGGGCAACCCCATTCAGGGCAACATTATGCTGATCTCTGCCGGTGACCTGGACACTCCCCTGCCCTCGGACACGCAGGTGGAAAAGGCGCAGGCCCACTACACCGTCAAGGGCCTGCTGGGCAAGCAGGTGCTCTACACCGCCCGGCAGGAGGGCAGTGTGCTGACGCTGGACTTTCCCGAGAATGTGGCCACGTTCCGCGCCACCATCCTGGACCTACAGACCCTGATGAACGATGGTGTGAGCACCGTGGTGCTGCAGACCAACAAAACCTCCACCACCCTCAACCTGACCCTGCTGTGCGATGGCTACAGCGCCAATGACAAGGTGGTGCTCCGCCACATCGGTTCCCGCGCCTGTCTCACCGTCAAGGGCCGCAGCCGCCGTGACCTCCTCATCGGCCGCTGAGTCCATTTGATTTTGTATTAAGATAGAGAACCCCCTCCGCAGGTTTGCCCTGTGGAGGGGGTTCTTCGTCGTGATGATATCAGGAGAACCAAAGGATCTGGTTTTCCCCTCTTGCGGTGCCCTGCATCCGCTTCGGCCCTTGGTGCGGGCCTTGCGTCTTGCAGACCGCGGCGCCAAAAATTGTTCCCTGTTTCGGCCACTGGCCGCGGTCACAATTTTAGCCTTTCACTCCTCCCAAAGCCACACCGCGGACGATGAACTTGGAGAGCAGCAGGTAGACGATGATGACGGGCAGGATGGCGATGGCCACCATCATATACACCTTGCCCATATCAAACTTGAGGAAATCAGCACTGCGGAGCTGTGCAATGAGGATGGGCAGAGTCTTTTTATCGGCGCTGTCCAGCACCAGAGCGGGGATGAAGTAGTTGTTCCAGCTGGCCACGAACGAGAAGATGGCCTGCACTGCCAGAGCGGGCTTCATGATGGGGAGCACGATCTTGTTAAACGTGTAGAACTCGCCCGCGCCGTCCATGCGGGCGGCTTCCACGATCTCCATGGGGAGGCTGGCGTCCAGATACTGCTTCATGAAGAAGAAGACTGCCGGGGCCGCAATGCTGGGCACGATCAGCGGAATGAAGCTGTTCTTCAACCCCATCTTGGTGATGAGCTGGAGGAAGCCCAGCGCCGACACCTGCGTCGGCATGGTCATGATGAGCAGGATGATGGCGAACGCCGCTTTCTTGAATTTGAAGTTGTAGGCGTAGATGCCGTAGGCCGTCAGGGCCGAAAAGTAGACGCTGAGGGCCGCCGAGCAGGCCGAAACGATGAGGCTGTTGCGGATACCCGTCAACACCGGGATGTTGGCATCGGCCAGCACGTTTTTAAAGTTCGTCACCAGCGATTTGCCCGGCAGCAGGGAGAAGCCTTTCTGGATCTCGAAGTGGGTACGGGTGGAGTTGATGACCAGAATGTAGAAGAAGAACAGGCACAGGAAGCTGAAGAAGACTAATACCAGGTAGCACCACGCGCGGCGTGCCGCAAGGGTGGCTTTTTCGGATTCATTCCGTGGAGTGTGTGCCATATTCACTTTCCTCCTTTCGCTGCCTTTTGGGCTTGCTTGAGCTGTTTGCGCTGGGCTTTGGTCAGACCGTCATCCTCCTTGGTGAGGGAGAAATAGACCACCACGCAGAGCACCGCGCAGACGAGGAACAGCACCACCGAGACGGCACCGGCCATGCCATAGTTCTTGCTGAACAGATGGTTGTTCAGGTACATGATCATGGTGGTGGAAGTGCGGTCCGGGCCGCCCTTGCCGTTGGTCAGGATCTGCGGCACGTCAAACATCTGCAGACCGCCGATCATCGAGGTGATCATCACATACACGAGGATGGGCCGGATGAGGGGAATGGTGATCTTCCAGAACATCTGGTTCGGGGTGCAGCCATCCAGCTCGGCTGCCTCATACAGGGTGGGGTCCACACCCATGATGGCGGCCATCAGCATGATGGTGGTGTTGCCGAACCACATCAGGAAGTTCATCAGGCCGATGAGCGCCCGGTTGCCCCAGACCGTGTTCAGGAAACTGATGGGCTCCGAGAGGGTGCCCATGCTCATCAGCACCGCGTTGACCGGGCCGTTGTCCGAGAACAGCGCGAAGAACAGCATGGCGAATGCCGAAGCCATGATCAGGTTGGGCATGTAGATGACCGTCTTGAAGAACGTCTGGCCTTTCAGCTTGAGGCGCAGGTCGGTGAACCAGGCTGCCAGCAGCAGCGAGACGGCGATCTGCGGGATAAAGCCGATGATCCACAGCAGGATGGTGTTGCCAAAGTACTTGGGAAGATCGGTGGTAAACAGGGTGATGTAGTTTTTCAGGCCCACAAAGCTGGGGCCGATGATCTTCAGGCCGCTGCGGTAATACTCAAAAAAGCTGTAATAAATGGTGGAGCCCAGGGGGATCAGCTGAAAGACCGCGAAGATGATGAAAAACGGTGCAATGAAGATGTAGCCCCACTTCGCGTAGCTGATCGACCCTTTCTTTTTTGTTTTTTCTCCCATGAGACTGCCCTCCTGACGATGGTTCCAGGCAAAAAGGGGCGGGCGCTCTGCCCGCCCCCTCGATTCAGTTTTGCCTGCCGAAGTCGTGCGTTAGTTATGCCGGCCAGACCACATCGGTCAACTCGGGGTACTTCTCCTTGATGGCGGTCTCGAAGTTTGCCTTTGCGGTGTCCTCATCCACGTTGCCGGTGAAGTAATCCTTGAATGCATTCTGGAAGCTCTCGTTCAGGCCCTGGTCATACGGGCCGGCGTTGGACATATCGATCTTCTTGGCTGCCTCAGCAAACAGGGCAATATGGTTCTGGCCGCCCAGGAACGCGGAGCTGTAATCGCTGGCCGCGATCTCTTCCATGGCCTTTTCGTTGTTGGTGTAGTCCTGGGTATCCATGGTGATCTGCTTCATGATGGCTTCGTCGCAGGTCAGCTTCTGCATGACGTCCTTGATGGTCTCAATGTTATCGCTGCCGGCCGCGCCGCAGATCCAGGTGCCGCCCCAGTAGTAGGGCTGAGGGCCTTCGCACACAGCGTAATCGCCGTAGATGCCGTTGCCCACTTCTTCCTTGCCGCCCTCGGCCACAGGGGTCTCCAGAGAGTTGCCCAGCAGGGTGAAGTTGATGCCCCAGGTGGAGTAGAAGAAGCCGAAGACCTTACCGGTGGGGCCCTGGTCGGCTGCCCACTGGCTGTCCCACAGGCTGGACTTGTTGTTGTAGCCCTTATCGGTGTACTCCTTGGTCTGGTCCACCCACTTCATGATGTTGGGGTCTACCTTGACGGTGGTGCCGTCCACCCAGGGAGCTGCCACGTTGTTGGAGAACGTACGGTAAGCATCGTCAAAACCGGAGAGCATCTTGTAGCCCTTGGCAGCAGCCTGTGCGGCCACATCGTTGAACTTATCCCAGTCGGACAGGTAGGTCTGCACTTCGGTGGGGTCATCGGTGCCCAGCACATCCTTGGCGATGCTGCGGCGGTATGCAAACAGGCCCGGGGTCGCCTGCCAGGTGGTGCCGCGCTGGCTGCCATCGACGCTGACGATGTCCTTGGTGTACTGGTACTGGCCGGCCAGGTCAGAGTCGGTCAGGCCGATGTCTGCCTTGACGTCCAGAACATAATCGGAATCCACATACTTCAGGGCGTAGTCAGCCTCGATCAGGAAGATGTCGATCTTATCGTCATCGGCAGCGGAATCCTGGCTCAGCAGGGCCTCATCCAGTTTGTTCTGGTAGTTGTTGTTCTCGTTGGCGTTGATGGTCCACTTGACGACGGTGCCGTCGTTCAGGGTGGTGGTGGACTTATCTGCCGCGATCTCCTTGACCTCGGGGTAATAATCGTTGAAACGGCTCTGGAACTCATCGTTCCAGCACCAAATGTTCAGGACCTTGCCGCCGGCGGCAGGAGCCTCGGAAGCGGCTGCGGAAGAAGCGGGAGCAGCACTGGAAGCGGGAGCCGTGCTGGAAGAAGAACCGCCACATGCAGTCAGGGCAGCCGAAATGGTAACAGCGCCGGAAGCGAGCAGGAAATTACGACGAGAGATCTTTTTCATAAGAGTAAACCTCCTTCAACGGTTTCTTATGGTTTGGACTCCATTTTCTAAGATTTTTTCAAAGCTTCGGAACGCCCAAAGCTTCCAGGAACAACGTTAAATGTGTTTGACGGAGCGGCCTGTCAGCAGTTTGCCGGTCACCAGCACCTGTTCCGCCAGGGTGATGCGGGGATGCTCGACCATCTGGATTAGCTTGTCGGCTGCCGTCCGGCCCAGCATGGTGGTGTCCTGCTGGTAGGTCACCAGCTCGGGCTTGACCACCCGCGAGAGGTAGATGCCATCGTAGCCCATCACCGAGATATCGTCCGGGATGCTCAGCCCCGCCTCCGCAATGGCGTTGTAGCCGCCCAGCGCGGAGAAATCATCGGGGAAGAGGATGCAGGTGGGCCGCTGCGGAAGCGACAGCAGGAATTTTGTCTCCTCCGCACAGCGGTCCGCGTCGTGGTAAACGCCCTCCCGCACATAAGCATCCGGGATCTCGAGCCCCAGCTCGGCGCAGGTCTTGTAAAAACCGGCCAGGCGGTTCTCGGTCACGGCGGTCCGTTCGCCGTGGATGAACGCGATCCTCCGGTGGCCATTGGCGTAAGCGCAGCGCACCAACGCCTGTAAACCGTTTACGTTATCGGAAAGGATCGCCATCCGGTTGTTGAACACATGATCGATGGTGACCACGGGGACATCGCTGTTGACCAGCTCCACCACCTGGGGGTCGTAGAAGTCCACACAGGCGATCACCACGCCGTCCACACCGCGGTAATGGCAGTGCTCCAGGTAGGTCATCGTTTTGCCGCCCAGGTTGCGGTTGATAAAGGTGATATCGTAGCCCAGCCGCTCCACCCGGACTTTGAAACTGTCCAGCACGGCGGAGAAATATTCGTGGCTCAGGCCGCTCTGGCGTTCGTCCACAAACAGAACACCGAGGTTATAAGTACGGTTGGTCTTCATGGAGCGGGCCGCCATGTTGGGCACATAGCCCAGCCGCTCGGCTGCTTCACGGACGCGGGCCCGGGTGGCATCGGAGATATCGTGCTGGCCGTTGAGCGCCTTGCTCACGGTGGCTACCGAGACTCCGCACTCCCGTGCCAGATCTTTCAGGGATGACATTTGGGTCGTCCTCCTCCCGAGGAACTTTTTCAAGGTTCGGCTTTGCAGGAAGCCTAAATCGTTTTCGCAACCCCATAATAGCGCAATTCAGCCTAAAAATCAAGAATCAAAGCAAAACTTTTAGCGTTATTTACCTCTTTTCAGCAGTTTGCGTGATTTACAGCTCTTGGAATTGTGCATCCCGTGCCATTTTCGGTCAGTTTCGTTCATTTCCGAACATTTTTTCGTTCTTGTTTTCGTTCCGGAGGGCGGTTTCTAATATTACTTATAAAATGGGTTTTCGGCTTGCGTGGTTTCCCGGCCAGGCAGCACTTTTCTTGCGTAAAATTTTTGTGTTTCGGTTGAGCATCCTGCTTGGTTTGATCAAATTTGCTACAACTTCGTCATTTATTACAAAATCGTTACAGCTGCATTCTGTGCCGTTTCCCGGTCCGCCGCTGTTGTATATTTCATAAAGCCTCTTGCATTTTGCGTCTGATTCGACTATGCTTAGGGCGAAGAGAACGTTTCTCCCGGCGTTCTAAATCGTTTTCGTAAATGTGAGCCTTTCACCCCTTGTTCTATTTATGGACTGCCTTTCAAAAGGAGGAATCGTCTATGAAGTTTGGTCACTTTGATGATGAACGCCGGGAGTATGTCATTGATACCCCAAAGACCCCGCTGCCCTGGATCAACTACCTGGGCAGTGAGGACTTTTTCAGCCTGATTTCCAACACGGCGGGCGGCTACAGCTTTTACCGGGATGCCCGGCTCCGCCGCATCACCCGCTACCGCTACAACAACTCCCCGCTGGATATGGACGGCCACCGCATCTATATCAACGATGGCGGCACTGTCTGGAACCCCGGCTGGCAGCCCGCCAAGACGGCGCTGGATCACTACACCTGCCGCCACGGCCTGGGCTACTCCATTTTTGAGGGCGAGAAAAACGGCATTGCTGCCACGCAGGAAGTCTTCGTCCCCCGGGGCGACGCCTGTGAGATCGACCGCCTGACTCTGGAAAATAAGACGGCCGCCCCCCGCACGCTGGATGTGTTCAGCTATGTGGAGTTTTGCCTGTGGGATGCCATGGACGACAGCTCCAACTTCCAGCGCAACTTCTCCACCGGTGAAGTAGAGGTAGAGGGCAGCGCCATTTATCATAAGACCGAGTACCGGGAGCGCCGCGACCACTATGCCGTGTTCTGGGCCAACATCCCCGTCACCAGCTTTGACACCAGCCGGGACGCGTTCTGCGGTGTCTACGGCGGCCCCGCCGCCCCGGAGGCCGTGCTGGCCGGGCATTGCTCCAACAGCATGGCCCACGGCTGGGCCCCGGTGGGTGCCCACCATTTCCACATCACCCTGGCTGCCGGTGAAAAAAAGAGCATCATCTTTGGCCTGGGCTACATCGAAAACCCGCAGGAGGAGAAATTTGTTGCTCCCGGCATCATCAACAAGACCCGCGCCCGGGCCATGATGGCCCGCTACGCCACCGACGCCCAGGTGGATGAGGCCCGCCGGGTGCTGACCGATTATTGGACAGATCTGCTCTCCGGCTGGCAGCTGGACTCCGGCGAGGAGAAGCTGGACCGGATGGTCAGCATCTGGAACCAGTACCAGTGCATGGTCACGTTCAACATGAGCCGCAGCGCCAGCTATTACGAGAGCGGCATTGGCCGCGGCATGGGCTTCCGGGACAGCTGCCAGGACCTGCTGGGCTTTGTGCACATGATCCCCACCCGTGCCCGGGGCCGTATCCTGGACATTGCCGCCACCCAGTTTGAGGACGGCAGCGCCTACCACCAGTACCAGCCCCTGACCAAAAAGGGCAACCGGGACGTGGGCTCCGGCTTCAACGATGACCCGCTCTGGCTCATTGCCGGCACCGCCGCTTATCTGCGTGAGACGGGCGACTGGAGCATTCTGGATGAGTCCGTGGCCTTTGATAATGACGAAAGCAAGGCGCAGCCCCTGATGGAGCACCTGCGCCGCAGTTTCCAGTACACCTGCACCCATCTGGGCCCCCACGGCCTGCCCCTCATCGGCCGGGCCGACTGGAACGACTGCCTCAACCTGAACTGCTTCTCGGAGCACCCGGGCGAGAGCTTCCAGATCACCGGCCCCAGCGAGGGCCCCGTGGCCGAGAGCGTCTTCATCGCCGGTATGTTCGTCAAGTACGGCAAAGAGTATGCCGACCTGTGCGGCCACCGCGGCCTTGCCGACGAGGCCGCCGCTGCACGGGAGTCCATCGCGCGGGTGGAGCAGGCCGCCCTGACCGCCGGCTGGGACGGCGAATGGTTCCGCCGCGCTTATGACGCCTTTGGCCAGCCTGTGGGCAGCAAGGAGTGCGACGAGGGCCAGATCTTTATTGAGCCGCAGGGCATGTGCGTCATGGCCGGCATCGGCAAGGAGACCGGACAGGCCGCGCAGGCTTTGAAGAGCGTGGAGGAGCGGTTGGACACCAAGTACGGTGTCATGCTGCTGCAGCCCGCCTACACCACCTACCGCCTCAACCTGGGCGAAATTTCCAGCTATCCTCCGGGATACAAAGAAAACGCCGGCATCTTCTGCCACAACAACCCCTGGATCAGCTGCGCTGAGACGGTGCTGGGCCACGGCGACCGGGCCTTTGAGGTTTACCGCAAGATTTGTCCCGCCTACATCGAGGATATTTCGGAAATTCATCGCACGGAGCCCTACGTCTACAGCCAGATGGTGGCCGGGAAAGACGCCCCCACCTTTGGCGAGGCGAAGAACAGCTGGCTGACCGGCACAGCCGCCTGGACGTTCTGCAACGTGAGCCAGTATCTCCTTGGCATCCAACCCACGCTGGACGGCCTCAAGATCGACCCCTGCATCCCCCACACCCTCAAGGGTTATACCGTCACCCGCCGCTACCGGGGTGCCACCTACCACATCCGGGTGGAGAACCCGAGCGCGGTCCAGAAAGGCGTCGCCGCCGTGGTCTATGACGGCAAACCGCTGGAAAGCAATCGTTTGCCCATTGCCTCCCCCGGCACCACGGTGGAAGTAACCGTGACCATGGGCTGAGCATCATTCCCCTATTACAATAAACATGGAACCGGATATGGCAGCCAGCCATATTCCATTCCAACTCGTACCTAAGCTACAATAAGAGAGTAATCGGCTAACGCATCATTCTCTGGGCTTCTACGCCCGTTCTAAAGACAGTTGACCATCTCTCTTGTTGTAGCATTCGTTTTAAGCAGGTTGAGCCACCCGCCAAGCGGAGCGTTCGTGTCACCCAATAGATTGAATCGGCAACGAGTAAAAGATGGATTCCGGTTGCAAATACAAAGTAATGGAGGAACCGTTATGAACGCTGTAGGCATTGACGTTTCCAAAGGAAAGAGCATGGTTTGCGTCATGCGCCCCTTTGGAGAAGTAGTACTCGAACCCTTTGAAGTTTTACACACCGCCCAAAGCCTGAACGATCTGGCTGGGAAGCTCAAAGCTTTGGACGGAGAGACCCGTGTCGTCATGGAAGCCACCGGGAATTACCACAAACCAGTTGCTTTCGTTTTACACGATGCGGGCTTATTCGTTTCCGTAGTCAATCCTGTTCTGATTCATGACTATGACAACAACAGTTTAAGACGTGTCAAAACGGATAGAAAAGACGCTGTTAAAATCGCCAACTATACGCTCGACAAGTGGACACGGCTACGACAGTATCTTCCCGAAGATGATACCCGGCTGGCTTTGAAGAATTGTTATCGTCAGTACCAGCAAGCCGTGGCAGTTCGTACTATGCTGAAGAATAATCTGATCTCATCTCTTGACCTGACCTTTCCAGATGCAAACAAGCTATTTTCAAGCCCCGCAAAGAGCAACGGGTGCGAAAAATGGGTCGATTTCATTGGAGACTTCTGGCACAGTGAGTGTGTTTCAAGCCTTTCCTCTGATGCCTTTGCTAAAAAGTATTTAAAGTGGTGTCAGAAGCACGGATATAATTTCACTCGCTCAAAATCGGATACGATCTATGCCTGTGCAGTCAATGCTGCTTCTCTTCCAAAATCCCCAACCTCAAAACTCCTTATTCAGCAACAGGTCGCTCAGCTGAAAGCCGTATCTCAGTCCGTGGCTGCATTCCAGCAGGAGATGCTTCGCCTTTCTCAACAGCTTCCGGAATTTGATACTGTGATGGAAATGTACGGCGTCGGCCCTTCTCTCGGTCCTCAACTGATGGCTGAGATCGGAGATGTCCGTCGTTTCTCATCCAAGAAATCACTCATTGCATTTGCAGGAATTGAACCGCAGCCAAATGATTCTGGCAAGATTGTGGGCAACGATAGCGGAATTAGTAAAGTGGGTTCGGCTGTTCTACGTAGGACGCTCTTTCTGATTATGACTGTCATCTTGAAGACACAACCTCAGGATGAGCCGGTTTTTCAATTCATGAACAAAAAGCGCTCTGAGGGAAAACCCTACAAAGTTTACATGATGGCTTCAGCCAACAAGTTCTTGCGAATCTATTATGCTAGAGTGAAAGCTGTAATGGACTCCAAACACTCAAAATAAGCATGGATATTTGTTTTTGGTCGTAATTTCCTCTTGAGCCTGAGCTGAATTCAAAGAACCGCTTAGCTGGCGTAGCGAACCCTTGACAAACCGAAGCATTCAAATGCTATCCTGATTTTGCGAGGGCT
>OIHB01000167.1_pt1 | contig 17772 bp, 10 predicted proteins | sample 1582401 | NCBI WGS metagenome assembly OIHB01 (sample SAMN02674970, study PRJEB24791) | human gut metagenome, SKBSTL043 | isolation source: stool | host: Homo sapiens | place: USA | reverse complement strand
AAACTTTATGTAGTACCTACACCGGTAGGAAATTTGGAAGATATGACTTTCCGAGCTATTCGTATCCTGAAAGAAGCGGATCTGGTGTTGGCCGAAGATACGCGTACTTCAGGAATATTATTGAAGCACTTCGAGATAAAGAACGTAATGCAGTCTCATCATAAATTTAATGAACATAAAACGGTAGAAAGTGTTGTAAATAGAATAAAGAGCGGTGAGACTGTTGCATTAATTTCGGATGCCGGTACTCCAGGAATTTCCGACCCGGGTTTTTTGGTGGTTCGCGAATGTGTCCGTAATGGTATAGAGGTGCAATGTTTGCCGGGAGCTACGGCTTTCGTTCCGGCATTGGTGGCTTCAGGATTGCCAAATGAGAAGTTCTGTTTCGAGGGTTTTCTTCCTCAGAAAAAAGGTCGGATGACACGCTTGAAAAGGCTGGCAGAAGAACATCGAACAATGGTTTTCTATGAGTCTCCCCATCGGTTGGTAAAAGCGTTGGAGAGTGGACGACCAGAAACCGGTTCCCGAGGCATCGCGCCTGGCTGCTGACTGGTTTGAATCCAAACAGAATGAAGTGGCTGCCGAGGTGGCTGACCTTTTCAGCAAATATCGTTTGAGTGAAGCTTTGATGGCTGTCTACAAACTGTTCTGGGATGAGTTCTCTTCCTGGTATCTGGAGATGATTAAGCCTGCTTACGGACAGCCCATCAACAAGAAGGTGTACGATACGACTATCGGTTTCTTCGATAATCTGTTGCATCTGCTGCACCCGTTCATGCCGTTCATCACCGAAGAGTTGTGGCAGCACATCGTCGACCGTAAGGATGGAGAAAGCCTTATGGTAAGCCCTATCTCCATGTCGACGGAAGTGGACGAGGCTTTTGTACAGCAGTTCGAGGTGGTGAAAGAGGTTATCAGTAATGTACGTTCTATCCGTTTGCAGAAGAACATCGCCCAAAAAGAACCGTTGGAATTACAGGTTGTCGGTGAAAACCCGGTGGCTGCTTTCGATGCTGTCATTATCAAGATGTGCAACCTTTCTGCCGTAACCGCAGTTGAGGCTAAGGCCGACGGCGCTGCCGCTTTCATGGTAGGCACAACGGAATTTGCCGTTCCTTTGGGCAACATGATTGATGTGGAAGCCGAAATAGCCCGTATGGAAGCTGAATTGAAGCATAAGGAAGGCTTCCTGCAAGGCGTTCTGAAGAAACTGAGTAACGAGAAGTTCGTGAATAATGCTCCTGCTGCCGTTATCGAAATGGAACGCAAGAAACAGGAGGACGCGGAGAGTATCATCAGCTCACTGAGAGAAAGTATTGCCGCTTTGAAGAAAGCGTAAGACAGTATCTCCGATATAAAAGAAAGGTCCGGACTCAATAAAGTCCGGACCTTTTTTATGTACGTTGTACGATTCGTATATGATTCGTTATTTCTCCAGTAAGTCTTTTAGGAAAGCATCCAACTCCTCATCCAATCCCTTCAGCAGCTCTTCGTTTACCAGCAGGGTGTCATCGTCCAGCAACAAGAGTTCGGCTATGGTTTCCTTGTCGTCATCTACCAATACGAAAGAGAAAGGCTTCATGATGGTCAGCTTGTCAAAAGCACCCCGGTTCTTGAGGTTGCAGAGCAGATTGCTCAGGATGCGTTCCATGTTTTCGTAGAAATCATCGCCTTCGTATGTCATCCATTCTTCTATGGTGGTACTGGCGAGTTCTTTGTCATCATCATCGAATATGGAAAATTCGCCCGAACTTTGGTTGGCTTGCAGATGGATATCCGTAACGACTGTCTGCTCACAACCGCAAGCGTACTTGCCGATTGCCTGTTTGATAGTTTCTTCGAGAAGAGATAATGCCGGTTGACTGAGTTTCATAATTGCTTTTCTTTACTTAATGGATGTTCAAAGGTATAAAAAAAACAATTACATTTACAGTATTTGACTAAAAATCATTATTAAATCGCTGCATTTGCATATTTAGGCGCGATAAGCCTTCTTTCCGTTCCTTTAATTCGGTGGCGTAAAGTGTTGTAAGGACGTAGTAGGGGATATCCGCTTTGCCAAGGTGAGTCAAACCTTTTTTATCCACGCCGTCTACGATACGTGCTTCGGCTTGCGCTTTCAACGCCCAGTCGAGAGCGGCGGCAATACTGTCCTGCATTTCATAGCCGACAGCAAGGTTATAGGCTGCCTGCATCTTTTTCTTTCCTTTTTGGGTGGCGTAGGTTTGCTTCCATAGCCCGATGGCTGTGTTCCATTGCTTGTCCCGAGCATATACGGCGGCATCGCGCATGTTTACGGAACCGCCGCAGAACAGATAGCGGTTGGCGGTTTTCCAATACGGCAGCAGTTTTTTTACCGGTATGGTTCCGGCAAAATCAGAAGCTTGTTTTATCAGTTCTTCTTCACTGATGAGGTTGCTTTGTACAAAGGGACCGTTTCCGGTTTCTTCCCAGAAAATGCTGTCGTTAGCGTTGATTGTAGCCATAGGGGTACTGCGGTTGGGCAGGTAAATCCTGACAGTAGGATATATCCGGGCATCTACCGTGCCGTAATAAATGCCCCAGTCGCGCATGTACTTTATTTTGCGGACAGAGCGTATCTGTACGTTTTCCAATGCGATGAGGAAATCTACGTCCAAGTCATGCACCAACCGGTTTGTTTCTTCTTGTGACAGCGCTCCTTCGCGAGGAGTGACATCGTGGGCACGTAAGGCCGAATCGCAGATAACCACTTCGTTGAAGTAGTTCTCGTGGGCAAGGGCTTCGGCAAGGGATTCCGTGGCAATAGCGGCATTGCCGTTGTAATAATCTGTTTTGCTGGCTATCTCAAAATCGTCTTTTTTCTTCTCTTTGGCAAGAATAGGCTTGTTGTCCGGAACTTCAGGCATGTTATTGACAATGGCTACCCGTTTCAAACTCGGTGGGAAACTTACATCCGCCGGTAACATATAATCTATGGCAAGCGGTTCGACGGTTTGGCAACCCGCCAAAAACATCAAACAAGACAGTAACAGGTAATAAGAGTATTTAGTCATAGTCTTTTATTCTTAGTTCTGAAAAACAAAAGTAATCTTTTACTTGAATAAATAAAAGCCTCGAACAGTTTTTAACCGTTCGAGGCTCTTATTATAGTGATTAGCGATTAGTGGTTAGTGGCTAGTGGTTAAGATTGGTACTCAATGAACCCTTAATCACTAACCACTAATTGCTATTTTATGCATTCTTTCCGTGACAGTTCTTGTACTTTTTACCGCTTCCGCACGGACAAGGGTCGTTACGTCCCACCGTCTTTTCTACGCGGATAGGTTCGCGTTTCTGCTGTTCGCGCGTATCTTGCTGGGCGGCGGCTTGCTGGTTTGGGTCGGTCAGGTCTTGCTTTTGCTCGCGATACTTGCTTAAATCCTGACGTTGTTCGGGAGCTGCCTGACGAACTTCCTGCGGTTCCTGTACCGGGATTTGTCCGCGCATCAGGATGGAAACTGTCTGATTGTTTATCTTGTCTACCATTGTATCGAACAGGTTTACAGACTCCAGCTTGTAAATTAACAGCGGGTCTTTCTGTTCGTAGCTGGCATTCTGTACAGAGTGTTTCAAGTCATCCAGTTCGCGCAGGTTCTCTTTCCATGCTTCATCGATGACATGCAGCAGGATAGACTTCTCAAACGCTTTCACTACTTCCTTGCATTCGCTTTCATAAGCGGCTTTCAGGTTGCAGGAGATGTTATACATGCGCTTGCCGTCTGTAATGGGAATCAGGATGTTTTCGTACATGTGTCCTTGATTCTCGTATACCTGCTTGATAACCGGATAAGCGATTTGTGCCATACGTTCGGTTTTGCGTTTGAAAAGTTCCATGGCAGCATCGAAAGCCTTATCGGCAAGTTTCTCCTTTTTCTCGTTACGGAACTCCTCTTCCGTGAACGGAGTTTCCATGGCAAGTGTCTGGAGAAGATCCATCTTGCAGTCTTCATAGGTAGGAGCTTCGATCGCATTGACACAACGGTCCCAAATCATGTTCACAATGTCCATGCCGATACGTTCGCCCATCAAAGCGTGGCGGCGTTTGGTGTAGACTACGGTACGCTGTTTGTTCATCACATCGTCGTATTCCAGCAGGCGTTTACGGATACCGAAGTTGTTTTCTTCCACTTTCTTCTGTGCACGTTCGATAGACTTGGAAATCATGCTGTGCTCAATCATTTCGCCTTCCTTGAAACCGAGCTTGTCCATAACGCCGGCAATACGGTCGGAAGAGAACAGACGCATCAGGTCGTCTTCCAAAGAGACGAAGAATACGGATGAACCGGGGTCACCTTGACGTCCGGCACGACCACGCAACTGGCGGTCTACACGGCGCGATTCGTGACGCTCCGTACCGATAATGGCAAGACCGCCCGCAGCTTTTACTTCCGGGCTCAGCTTGATGTCCGTACCACGACCCGCCATATTAGTGGCAATGGTTACGGCGCAACTCAAACCGGCTTTGGCTACGATGTCGGCTTCCTTCTGGTGCAGCTTCGCATTCAGTACGCTGTGCTCGATATGGCGCATAGTCAGCATCTTGCTCAGCATTTCGGAGATTTCAACGGAAGTAGTACCCACCAGGACAGGACGTCCAGCTGCCACCATTTTCTCAATCTCTTCGATAACGGCTTTATATTTTTCGCGTTTGGTCTTGTAAACGCGGTCGTTCATATCGTTGCGGGCAATGGGGCGGTTGGTCGGGATAACGACTACATCCAGTTTGTAGATGTCCCAAAGTTCGCCTGCTTCCGTTTCGGCAGTACCGGTCATACCGGACAGCTTGTGATACATACGGAAGTAATTTTGCAGCGTAATCGTTGCAAAGGTCTGTGTGGCGGCTTCCACTTTCACGCCTTCTTTGGCTTCGATGGCCTGATGCAAGCCGTCGGAGTAGCGGCGGCCTTCCATGATACGTCCGGTCTGTTCGTCCACAATCTTCACCTGACCGTCGATAACCACGTATTCGTCGTCTTTCTCGAACATGGTGTAAGCTTTCAACAGTTGGTTGATGGTATGTACACGCTCGCTCTTGATGGCGAAGTTGGTCATAAGGGCGTCTTTCTTGGCAAGGCGTTCCTCATCCGTCAGGTCTTTTTCATTTTCCAGTTCGGAGAGCTGGGCGGTGATGTCGGGAAGTACGAAGAACGTAGGGTCGGCGGAGTTACCGCTAATTAAGTCTACACCCTTGTCGGTGAGGTCTACGCTGTTCAACTTTTCATCGATTACGAAATACAGCGGGTCGGTAACCTCGTGCATACGCTTGTTGTTCTGCTCCATGTAGATTTCCTCGGTTTTGAGCATACCGGCTTTGATACCCTGCTCGCTGAGGAACTTAATCAATGCCTTGTTCTTCGGCAAGCACTTGTGGCTGCGGTACAGGGCAAGGAATCCTTCTTCCTGTTCTTTCTTGTCGTTTGAAGCTATCAGGCGCTTGGCGTCGGCAAGGTATTGCGTGGCAAGTTTCTTCTGTGCTTCTACCAGGCGTTCTACCTGCGGACGGAGTTGCTCGAAGAGCTGGTCGTCGCCTTTGGGTACCGGACCGGAGATAATCAGCGGAGTACGGGCGTCGTCAATCAATACGGAGTCTACCTCATCGACGATGGCGTAATTGTGCTGGCGTTGTACCAGGTCTTTCGGGCTGATAGCCATGTTATCGCGCAGATAGTCGAAACCGAATTCGTTGTTCGTACCGAAGGTGATGTCTGCCCGGTTTCTTCCAGCGGTCGTACAGCAGCCGGCGCGACTGGTTGTAGGTGCTGTACAGTCCGTTGCTCTCTTCAAAGAAGCGGTCGTTGTTCATCACCCAGCGGTCGGCCATCCAACTGAACTGTGCCGACAGCGAAAGGCCCTTCCAGGCAAAGGTAGTGCCGAAGCCGCCCGCCCACGGCGAATCGAACGTCTTGCCGGTCATCACCTTGTCGCTTTCGTTGAATTCGGTGGTCAGCTCGCCGTCTTTGGTGTACCACAGGGCGTCGCCGTTGGCGGGATTCACGCCGGCATAGCGGTTCAGGAAGAACTCATGTACCGGATGCCCCACGACGAATTTCAGTCCGGTGGTGGAGTTTACGTACTCCTGCACGCCGTTGTACAGTTCCACCAGCTTGTTCTTGTTGTAGGACACGTTGGCGTTGAGGTTCCAGGTGAAATCTTTGGTGCGTATGATGTCGCTGTTGACCGACACTTCCACGCCCCGGTTCACCATCGCCCCGATATTGTCCCAGCGGTAGCCCTCGCCGGTAATGGCATAGCTTTCGGGTACGGACATCAGCATGTCGGTGGTTTTCTTGTGGTAGAAGTCGATGTCGAGGTTGACGCGGTTGAAGAAGCCCAGGCGCAGCCCGATGTTGTTGGACCAGGTCTGTTCCCAGCTCAGCTCTTCGTTGCCGCTCTGTTTGGGGTAGATACCGGCTTCGTCGTTATACTTCGGCCCGCCCGCAACGAGTGCCAGGTGGTCGTAGTAGGGTATCTCCGAGTTGCCCGAAGTACCGGTGCTGAGTGCGATTTGCGCGCTTGTCAGCCATTCGGTGTCTTTCAGGAACGATTCGTTTTTGATGTTCCACATAAATCCCAGCGACCAGAACATACCCCAGCGGTGGTCTTTGCCGAAGCGCGAGGAGGCATCGGTGCGCAGTGCCATTTCGCCGTAGTAGAGGTCTTTGTAGTTGTACTCGCCGCGCAGGAAGAACGAGAGGTAGGAATATGCGCTGGTGGTGTCGTCCCAGGACGAGGCGCGCGTGCCGGAGCTGATGTTCGTGAGGAAGTCGCTGGACTGTCCTTTCGTCACTACCTGGAAGCCGCTCGACTGGTAGTCCATGGCTTCCTGCCCCAGCATGAAGTTGAAGGAGTGGTCGTCGTTCAGCGCCCAGCGGTAGTTGGCAGTGGCGGTTTCGCTCAGTTTCAGCACGTCCGAGGAGTTGCGTCCGGCAGTGCCCTGCTCGTTGTTAATGACGTAGCTCGGGAACGACTGCATGAAAGTGGTGGCGTGCGAGTAGTCGGCGCCGAACTGTATGCGTACGGTCAGGTTCTGTATCGGGGTGATGTCGGCAAATACGGTGGAGAGTACCTTGTACTTCTTATAGCTCACCGGGTTGTTCGCCATCCATTCGATGGGGTTCTGTCCCGTGCCCGTCCATGTGCCGTTGTTCTCCGAGGCTATTGAGCCGTCTGCGTTGTAGGGGCTCCAGTAGGGGAGCATGAAGCGCGAGCCGGCTATCGGCGTGTAAATCGCCATTTCCCCCTCTTCCGCCTGCTGCACCTCTTCGTAGGCGGACATGGTGCTTGTGCCTATTTTCAGCCAGTTGCTGGCTTTCACTTCGGCATTGGCGCGCATGTTGTAGCGCCGGAAGGAAGAGTTCTGGGCGATACCGTCCTGGTCGTAGAACCCGCCCGATACGTAGTAGTTGAGGCGGTCGGTGGCGCGGTTCACGGAGATTTCGTAGTTCTGCAACGGTGCGCGGTCGTTGAATATCTCTTTCAGCCAGTTGACGTTGGTGCGTGAGAGCAGGTCGTAGTCCTGCCCGGTGTCCAGGCCTATTTCTTTCTCAAACTGTATGCGTTCGGGGGTGTTCATCATGGTCCATTTGCCGTCGGATGCCAGTTGCGAGAATCCGTATTGCGCGCGCAGTGTTACTTTCGCCTTGTCCATGGAGAGTCCGCGCTTGGTAGTGATTACCACTACGCCGTTGGCGGCGCGTGCTCCGTAGATAGAGGTGGACGAGGCATCCTTGAGCACAGAAATGGATTCGATGTCGCCCGGGCTGATGGTGTTGAAGTCCGAACTTGCAATGGGCACGCCGTCGAGGATAAACAGCGGCGATGTGCCTGAGTTGATTGAGTTTGTGCCGCGTATCTGGAACACGGCGGCTTTGCTGGGTTCTCCCGAATTGGAGATGACCGACAATCCCGGTGTCTGTCCCTGCAACGCCTGGTCGAAGCTGGCTGCCGGCACATTTTCCATCTTTTCCGCTTTTACGGTGGATACGGAGCCGGCTATGGTTCCTTTCTTGCGCACGCCGTATGCCACTACTACCACTTCGTCCACCATTTCGGTGTTCGGTTGCATAATCACATTGTAGCGGGTTGCCGCTGTAAACAGCTTTTCTACCGTCTTCATGCCTACGTACGAAAACTGCAAGGTGGCGGGAGACTTGCTTACCGTGATACTGTAATTTCCGTCGATATCGGTAATTACACCGTTTGTTGTGCCTTTTTCAACTACAGATACTCCGATTACCGGCAGGTTGTCTTCCGCCGATAGGATTTGTCCTGTAATCCGGAATCCGCCCTGTGCCAATAGGTACGGGATTCCGAACAGAGTTAAAAGCACAAACAAGAGAATTGATTTTCTCATCTTTGTTCTTCTAATGATTTGATTAATACTTAATGTTTCTGTTTTTTAGTTTGAAGCGGAAAGAGACATTTTTTAGGTGTATATTGCCGTCCTCTTATTTTATTTTACAGTTTTGTTTGCTTTCGTTTTTCGTAATATTAGTCCTGTATAAAGGTAAACATCGGGATTTCTCGTCGTTGGCTTTATTTTAAGGATGCTGTAATAATGTTAATTTTATATTTACAAAAAGCCCTTTGTTTAAAACTTTCTTTGGATATATTTGCAACAAATATAGAAAAAGTTCTGAAAAAAATATATATTCTATGTTGTTTTTATAAATTATTTATAATTTTGCAAAAAGATAACAGTGTGGTAACTCTCTCTTTTTCCTCTTTGTTTTTCCCATATTATCTCCCTGTTTTCTACTTATAGTATTTATCTCTATTTATTAACTAATTAATTAATAATGTATGAAAAACATTTTTAAGACAATGCTTCCCATACTGGCAATGGCTGCTTGCGTATGGACAAGTTGCTCGGACGACAAAGACAAAAACGATCCGACACCGGAAAAGCCGGCTTTACCTACTATCACGGTGAGCGAACCTGCTCTTAGCGCCGACAATACCAAAGCCGTAGTAACCGTTACCCCTTCCGATGATACGGAAAAATGGTACTGGAAGTGCGAACCGAAAGGCGAATCAGCTGCCGCATATACGGCTGTAACCGGCAAGGAAGAGACTAAACTGGAAATCCCCATCGATATAGATAAGGATTATGTCCTGACTGTCTATGCCGAGAATGAGAGCGGCAAGAGCCAGGAAGCTGTCAAGGAGTTCATCTTCAAGTATGAGGACCTGATGGACGAATTGGTGGAATTTGAAATCAAGAACCTTTCCGCTTTCTCTATGGATGTAGAGGTGAAGAAAGGGGCTAAGTGCGCCAAGTATGTGATTGGGGCGATTATAAAGGGATATATGGGAACGGATGAAACCGGACAGCCCAAATACGAAGAAATCTACAAGGAAGCGACTTTCATCGAAGATGCCGAACTTTCTTTGAATCCCAACAAGGATTATCCTATGCAGCCCTACAACTGGTCGGACGTAAGCGCTACGTTTAATGAACAGACATTGGTAAGAAGTGCTTTGCAGGATAAGGATATCAGCGAAAGCAAGGGTATTATTCTGACCGCATTGGATACTGATGAAACCGAAGTGGTTGTTGCCATTTATGCGGTAGATGCAGAGGGTAAGGGAACGGTCTTTACAAAAGAAGTCACTGTGCCCGATGCAGAACTTAACGGACAAGTGGTGGCAAGCATAGAGATTCCTGCCGGTAAGATTGCTTTGAGAAGCTTTGAAGCTACCTTTACGGCAGATGCCAATTGTGCCAAAATGATTGTGGGACAGACGGATGCAGGTGCTATTGCTAAAAACAGCGGTAAGGATTTTACAGAGATGACGGTAGCCGAAATCGAAGCCAGCATTCTTAAGTTGGGTGCAAGCGTTCCTGTTACATACACTCAACCGTTCTCAAAAGAGTTTGCCAGCAAGGATATGGTTCCTAATACCAAGTATTATGTATATGCCATACCTATCGACAAGCAAGGCAAGCTTGGTAAGATTGTTTATACCGGAGTTACAACGGGACGTCCTACTTTTGAGGGAGTAGGTAGTATTACAAGTGTCAGCTTCCCCGAACAGACTTCTCCGGAGAAACTGCTTGTAGATATCAGTGTCAATGAAAATACGACAGCGGTTCGCGTATTCTGGGAAACATCTGTTCCTGCTAACCTTGATTGGATAATGGTGGATGAAGCTTCCAGCAATGTACAGTGGACTGAATATAAAGTAGAAGATTTGGGTAAACTTAAGACTGAGGAAAATAACGGCGGATTGTATATTTTAAGTCCGGGTTCTACTTATCACTTGAGAGCTGTAACGGTTGATAAGGACGGTAAGCTGAGTGAGATTGTTGACTTGGTGGCTAAGGCAGGTCAAGGCAATGATGGTATTCAGACTAAAGCGGCAGAGGTGGAAGCACCGAAAGAAGCTGACTTCTCAGGTAATGGAGCATTGACATTGACGGTTGTGTCCGCTGAAGGAACTGCTGCGACACTAAAAGTTGAAAAAGGTGCTAATACCAAGAAAGTTTATATGCTGAAAGGAACTGATATGGTACCTGCTGGTGTTGATGCTTATGTAAAGGAACAAGATTTTTTCAAAGATTTCACTCCGGATGCAACGCCTACTGGTTTAATAAGCTTATTCTTAGATGAAAATACATCAAATAAGGAAACTGATGAAAACTTTAATTGGAGTGTGGAGGAATATCATCCTACATATGGTAGTGATGCTCGTATTTTCATAACATTGGATAATGATGGTAAGTTTAATATAGCTGATTATTATATCCATGGTTACGGAACTAAGAATGACCATAACTAAATTCATTTCCCAACCAATATCCTAAAACCAGTAAATAGTATTTTATAACTTCGGAGCGTAATGAGCAGGCGTAAACGCCGTTCATTACGCTCTTTTTCATTTCGACCGAACAGCAGATCGGTTTCCATTCAAATGTAATGGAGTTAATAGCTGATCTTTATTCCGGCGAAATAGCTTCGCGGAGCAGCCGGACCGTAAATATATCCGGAGTCACGCTCCACTCCCTGGTCGAAATCGTTCTGATAAGCATTGAACACATTCTGCACACCTGCACTCAATTGCAGGTCCACCGACTTATAAAGTTTGAAATCATAGGCCACCTTGACTCCCATATCGAAGAAATCGCGTGTATTCACCGCCACATCCTTGTCAATATAACCGGCCATGTGCTGCACCAGCATCGAGCCGGTGTACGTGCCCGACAGGGATAATGAGAGAGGCTTGATCGGCGTATACGTTGCCGTAAAGTACCCATAGGTATTCGGTGTACGGAAAATCTTCTTCTCGGCCGGTGCCGTTTCGCTCCACTTTTCCGGTTCGTCATAACGGCTCTGTTGCAAGGTGACTCCTGCCTGTAACTGGAACAAAGAGAGATAAGCCATTTTTCCCTCCATCGATAGTCCCAATACTTTGGCACCTGAACCGTTACGCCGCTCTTTGATAAGAATGCCGTCCCGCTCTCCGATGTTCTCGAGTACAAATACATCCGACAGTCTGGTATAAAAACCTTCAACCAGGAAGTTCACCTGAAAAGCACCGAAACGGTGATACATATCGGCTGAGGCGCTGAAACTCTGAGATTTTTCCTCTTTCAGATTCTTGGCACGCTCAATCATCGACACCGTTCCGCCTACATTCTCAATATGCAGGTCTTCGTCGAAAGCCTGCGGGGCACGGAAGCCCGACGAATAACTCAAGCGGAGATTAATGTCCTCGGAAGGATTGAAACGGAGATTGGCACGAGGGCTAAAGATAACGTGGTTGATTAGATTGTGCTTATCCAGACGTCCGCCCAAGAGAATGCTCCATTTTTCGTTTTTCCATTCATTCTGCAAAAAAGCACTACCGATATTTACCGTCTGCTTCGTATAACGGTTGTATCCCCACATATCGTCCTTCAGGTTATCCCGGTTATACTCCAATCCCGCAGTCAGGTCGGCAGGCATGAAAAGGCATTTACCGAAACTGTACACATATTGAGAACCGCCGATAAAGGTCAGGTCCGTTGTCTTTCCATAGGCGTTCTGGTCTTTTTTGCTGCCATAATAACTGTCGCGGTCCGTATGCTGTGCCGAAGTATAAACGGTCAGACGGTGTTTTTCATTCGGAGCAAAATAATCGAATTTCAAGCCGCCGCCGTTGATAGAGTGCTGAATCTGCTCGGCAATGTCAGCCTCGTGAGGCGGACGGTTCAGCAGGTTTCCGCCACGACGGAACTCCTGTAAGTGATGATACTCGAATGTCAACTTAGAATAAGTGCTTGTCTTGAGGAACGAACGGAAGCCGACTGTCTGGTTTTTAAGTTTCGGCATTTCGGAATAACCGTCTCCATCATGATCGTACGCATCCCGATGACGGTTCTGCCCGAACACATAGAGTCCCGCCCGATGATTATCGGTCACCAGCGATGCATTCAGCGAAGTATTATTATCGAAAGACGAGCTGCCGCCGATAGAAGTAAGGGTATGTGCCAACTGCCCCGAATTGCGCAGTGGCTCCTTGGTGATGATATTAATGGTTCCGGCAATGGCGGACGAACCGAACAGGGCAGAACCTCCGCCTCGCATCACCTCTACGCGCTCGATCATATTGGCAGGAATCTGCTCCAACCCGTAAACACCGGAAAGGGCACTGAAGATGGGACGCGAATCGATAAGAATCTGTGTATACGGACCGTCCAGTCCGTTGATGCGCACCTGCTGGAAACCGCAATTCTGGCAGTTCGTTTCGACCCGGACACCGGGCTGGAAGTTAAGCCCCTGCGAAAGTGTAGGCGAGTTTGTATTCTCAAACATCTTCATATCTACCACATTGACCAATGTAGGTGCCAGGCGCCGTTTGGTCACGCTGCGATTGGCCGATACCACCACTCCGTCAAGCGCCACGGCATCTTCTTCCAACTCAAAATTTTCTTCAAGTGTCTTTCCTTTTCTGAGACTGACATTGCGACTGATGGTTTTATACCCCACCGAACTGGCTTCGAGCACAAAATTCCCTTCGGGAAGGTTTTTCAGGAAATAGTGTCCGGTGGCATCCGTCACCGTACCAATGGTAGTTCCTTTCAGGGCGATTGTTATATAAGAGAGGTGTTCACCCGTTTTTTTATCGAGTACATGACCGATAATATTGGCATCAGACGCTTTCAGTTCCAGCTGTTCCGGTTGGTCGGCCATAGCAGGCAACAGGGCACAACACAGGCCAACGAGGAAAAATATATATTTATTCATTTTCATTTTTGGATAGTAGAATTACTAAATAAATTTTTCTAAATAATGCAGTGAGAGAGAGGTTCTATCTTCCGGCAGGAGGTGCCCGCAAAGATACCACGCCCACGACGGACGAACAGTATCCTGCCCTATCCGGACGCCACGAAAGGGTATAGAGCAGATAAGCAATAAACTGAAAAGAGAGAAAAAAGATACCGGCTCCGGTAGTCGCCACGTGGCTCAGCAAATGAATCAATTGAAATTCGACTGTGGTATGACTATGGGGAGAGTCTTTCTTAAACGGGTGCGAATGGACAATGGTCACCCCATTCACTACATGCGAGTGAGTAAAGAGTGTGATACCTGCCATGTACGATATAAATAGTACAGGCAGAAACCATCTCATTATTTTCAGGCACCCTTGTTTCATCCGTTTAGTTTTGTGGCAAAGATACAAAGTATTCCATAATGGAACAATCCCTATTTATGGGGATAATAAATACAGCCATTATCTTTCCCTCCAAAGCGCATCTTCGAGTGTTTCCTCTATAAGTATCAGGCAGAAAGCATGCAAGAACCAATCCGTTCCACCGTGGAGAAAGTTTTGTTCTGCCACGGAGTAGTTTTTGTTCCACCATGGTGGAATGAAAACTACTCCACGGTGGAACGGGATAATCTTTTGCTTTGACTTTATTGGCAGCCATCTTGCTGCTAATGAGCGGAATCAATACACCTTTCAAATACTTATAAAACCCTGCGAAACCTTACGATAGTCTTAAATTTATAAATAAATGTCTTTTTTGTGAAAAACAATCTAAAAAAGCGATGCGTTATTATGGCGTATAAATTAAAAAGTTATCAATGAGATTATTTTATTTGTCAGAGCATCGTTCCTGCTTCAATTATCAACTGAGGTATGAAAGCGGATTTTCACGGTACGAATTAACTGCACACGAAGAAGGCCGGATTGATAATGACGGTTGCTTCTGTGTACTGTTCGTGCTCAAAGGAGAGGTGTTGGTAGAGCTGGGCAGGGAGCATACCATCTCCGTGCATGCCAACAGGATGCTGCTCATACCTCAGCGGGAAGAGAACCGCTTGACGGGCATCACCCCGGCAGAATGCCTCCTGCTGTTCTGGAACAAGGAAATAACGGTGTGCGACAAGATGTATTTCGATTCCATTTCTCATGAGAAACCTATTGCCACCAACGACCACACCCTGCCCATCCGTAAACCGCTGCTTCATGCCTTGAGGCAGGTGCTGTTCTATCTGGAAACGGGACTGCTGTGCAGGCACATGCATATTCTTAAACAGCAGGAAATCATTCTGATACTGCGCGGCTTTTATGCCAAAAACGAACTGGCTGGCTTTTTTGCCGGCGCTTCCGGAATAGGAAGCAAGTTCGAGAACCTCATCCTGAACAATTACCGGAAGGTAAAGACCGTCAAGGAGTTTGCCAGTCTGTGCTGCGTTTCGGAACGCTCCTTCAACCGGAAGTTCCAGCACTATTTCAATCAAAGTCCCTATCAGTGGATGCAGGAACGGAAAGCCGAACTTATCCACGAGAAAATCTGTAACCCGGATATCGCTTTCCGGGAAATAGCCAGGGAGTTCGGTTTCAGCTCTTCCGCGCACCTCACCTGCTACTGCAAGAAACAGTTCGGCACAACCCCGACCCACCTGCGCGAGGAGAGCCACATCAAAAAACAATCGTAACACTATGAAATATTTAATGGAGAAGAAAAACCACTGCATGCACAGTTTTGAACGGCTTGTCAGGAAGATGTCCATGCAGATAAAAGACCCCAGGGAGCAGGATATTTTCTGCTCGCTGCTGACAAGGAAAGACGGCATGCAGGAACTTGCGGAGAAATACGGCCTTTCGGCAAAAGAGCTGGCCTCTATGTATGAGAGGTCGGTAGAAGAGATTATGGACGATTGGGATGCCATGGCGCAGGAACGGCAGGAGCTTCAGGCAATTAGGGTGAGATACAGGAACTGCCGGTCGCTTCTGTCCAAAAGGAACATCGACCGTACTCCGGTGAGGGTTGTCGTACCGTTCAAGGAGCGGGGCATCCCCGTTGAATACCTGAAAATGCTGTCGACGCCTCTGGCAGTGCTTGAGATAACTCCGAGAATCCTGCGCAGGCTCAGGGAGTATAACATCTATCTGCTGGAAGACCTTCTGCGCTTCGTCAAGAAAAACGGATTCAATGCCTTGGCAAAGCTGCACGGCATAGGCATGAAATCGTGCGAGGACTTGTATTCGGCATTGAAGCGGAAAGGCATCATGGAGAGTAAGGACAACTGCCATCTGTTTCAGTATATATGGGTGTGAAACAGATGTTTACCGCTTGTTTATTCTTTTTTCGGGCATTTTGTCCGAAAAGGGAAATTAATTGTCTTTTATCTGAAATGATGCGTTGTAAATGTGTATGTATTTTTGCAGACGAAATAAAAGGACTTCTGGCTGCCCGAAACTTACATCCGTTTGCCATTTGCATCTTATAAACAGTATATACAAACTATAAGCTAATTAAACAATTGAAATTCAGATGAGTAAATTTAAATTTGTACAATGGTACGGGATAGTTGTATGCCTGTTGATGGCCGCCTGTACCGATGTTGATATCACCATGCCCAAAGGGCCTAAAGGTGATACCGGGCTTTCGGCCTATGAGTTTTGGAAAGAAAAAGTAGCGGACGGAACGGTAGACTGGCCGAAAGACCGGACGGAAGTTGCGGACTTTTTCAAGTATCTTAAAGGAAATGACGGGAAAGACGGAAAGAGTGCTTTTGACCAGTGGAAGGATATGATTGCCGACGGCAGTGTGGATAATCCGCACAACCCCGGCAGCAAATGGCCTGCCGGCAACAATACGGTGCAAGATTTCTGGTATTTCCTCACAGGCGCTACCGGCGAGAGCGGCCAGACACCGCATATCGGCGATAACGGCCATTGGTTTGTTGGAAATGAGGATACGGGCATTGCCGCGCAGGGAGAAGCAGGCAAGGACGGTGCGAACGGTAAAGATGCCGTGCCGCCTACCGTAACCATCGGTGCTAACGACCACTGGTTTGTCAATGGTGTGGACACCGGCAAGAAAGCCACGGGTACGGATGGAAAAGACGGCGTGTCGCCCACGATTACCATCGGTAATAACGGCAACTGGTTCGTAGACGGTACGGATACGGGTAAAAAAGCCGTTGGTGCCGACGGGAAATCTCCGGAAGTGGCCATTGGAGAGAACGGTAACTGGTATATCAATGGTACGGATACCGGAAAGCCGTCTTTCGGTAAAGCCGGTAAGGATGGTACAAACGGAACAAATGGTACAAACGGCGCAAATGGTGCGAACGGAAAGAGTGCCTATGAACTTTGGAAAGAATACATCGCATCCGGTGAAGTGGATAATCCTCATAAACCCGACCAGAAATGGCCGGCAGACCGGAACAAGCAGACGGACTTCTGGGATTTCCTGACGGGTAGGTCTTCGGTGATTGAAATACAAGTAGGAAAATATAATGTCATTCCTGATTATTGGAACTCCCAGTTACGGGAATATGTGATTCCTACGGACGGTTCGGTGCTCTTTACCGTGTATGACAAAACGGGAAAGAAAGTAGCCGCAGGCGTGCAGGTAAGCGGATTGCCCGGAGTAGGAGCAACGGAAACCTTCACAACCGATGACAACGGACAGTTCAAGGTGACATGGGATAAGTTGCCGGACAACCAACCTTTGTCGCACCGGACAGGTAGTGTAACCGTAACGGTTGGCGGAGTGCAGGAAACAAGTGCCAATAATACGCTGGTTCCGAATAGGGTAAATGTGAGGGCTACGGTGAGTACGGTATATTTGAGCAACGCTTCGTCTGATATAAATTCTACCAGATATGCAAATATATCTTTTAAATTTGAACGTCAGATAGATGGAGAATGGGGCGATTATCCAAGTAGTCTCAACTCTTATATGATGAAGGCTGCTAAAATCAAGGACATAAACCTACCTGTAAATGAACAGAATTTGGATAAAGATAAGAGTCAAACTTATGATTACGGTTATTCATATCTCCGTATACGGCGTCCTTTGGTACTGACTCCTACGGAAAAAGCTAACGTGGCAAAGAATGATACGATTAATGGGTTGTTAAAATACGAGTGGGATGGGAACGAGTTTTATTCAGGCCTTTACTTCGGTGACGGTGCCGGTTCTTATAATGATTATGGACAGACCGTATATTTGCAGGATAAGATTCATATTCCGGAAATATATCCGGTTCCGGGTTTCAAGGAAGGAACTGTCTTTTTGGAAATCAAACAGGGAGTAACCACTTTATGGGGTGAAATCGATACAGACCAATTGCCTGATTTCTATAAAACGTATGCTTATCCGACAGGGCAAGATAAGTTTGCGAAAGACCCGGATACCGGTATCTGGAAATTTCCGGAAGGCAAGCTGCCTGCTTCCGCTTTGGCAGAAAATCGTGCTGTATTCATCCAAATGCGTACGTTCGTTAACGGAACGGGAGGTATTGTGCA
>OIHB01000163.1_pt1 | contig 18045 bp, 9 predicted proteins | sample 1582401 | NCBI WGS metagenome assembly OIHB01 (sample SAMN02674970, study PRJEB24791) | human gut metagenome, SKBSTL043 | isolation source: stool | host: Homo sapiens | place: USA | reverse complement strand
AATGTACTGGAGAAAAAAGGACAGAGGAAATGGCTACTATTATAACTGATTTAAAGGAATCGTTCCGTAGAGGAAACATCTACATCCAACTGATTTATATCAATGTAGGAGTATTTATCTTCACTACACTGACAGGAGTCATATTGCAGCTCTTCAACCGGAGCCTCGGCGGAGTGTTCGAATGGCTGGAACTGCCCGCTTCACTGCCCCGCTTCATCATCCAGCCCTGGTCTGTCCTGACGTATATGTTTATGCACGCAGGAGTCCTGCATATTCTTTTCAATATGCTTTGGCTGTATTGGTTCGGTGCCTTATTCCTGAACTTTTTCTCTGCCAGACACTTACGGGGAGTATACATCTTAGGCGGAATCTGCGGCGGACTGCTTTATATGACCGCCTACAACATCTTCCCTTATTTCCGTCCGATGACGGAATACTCTTTCATGCTGGGAGCATCGGCATCCGTACTCGCTATCGTGGCGGCTACCGCCTATCGGGAACCTGACTACCCGATACGTCTTTTCCTTTTTGGAACCGTACGCCTGAAATATCTGGCATTGGTTGTTATCGTAACAGACCTGTTATTCATCACCTCCAGCAATGCCGGCGGACATATCGCCCATTTAGGCGGAGCGTTGGCAGGTCTGTGGTTTGCAGCCAGCCTTAGCAAAGGCGCGGATATCACTGCATGGATTAACAAGTCTCTGGACGCTGTCACTGCCTTGTTCAGTTTCAAGCCCCGCAAGCCCAAGATGAAGGTCCATTATGGAACCGAAAGACAGAAAGATTATAACTATAACGCCCGAAAAAAAGCTCAATCCGATGAAATAGACCGTATCCTCGACAAATTGAAGAAGTCCGGATATGAAAGTCTCACAACGGAAGAAAAGAAGAGCTTGTTCGATGCAAGTAAACGATAATGTATGTATGAAGCATTTCGGTAATTTTGTCGCCCTGCTGATTGTAGCGGTCAATGCTTTATTCACGGGTCTTTTGCTGTTGGTGGCATACAGTCCTTACATCCAACCGGCAACGCATCCGGTACAATCCTGTCTCGGACTGACCTTTCCGGTCTTTGCACTTATCAACGGCGGCTTTCTGATTTTCTGGCTGGTTATACAACGATACAAGACAGCTTTGCTGCCGTTAACCGGCCTTCTGTTATGCTACTCGCAGCTACGGACCTATCTGCCCCTTAATTTTCACACCACCGAGCTTCCCGAAGGCAGCATAAAGCTCCTGTCTTACAACATTATGGGTTTTGACGGTGCTTACAAAAAAGACGGGAAGAATCCGATACTCACCTATCTGAAAGAGAGCAATGCCGACATCCTATGCCTGCAGGAATATGCATCCGACGAATCTCCCCGCCACCTCACGCAGAAAGACATCGAACGGGAGTTGAAAGATTATCCCTACCGCCGTATCAACGTCGTAGGCAGCGGCAGCGGCTATACCAACAGGATAGCATGTTATTCCAGATTTCCCATTCTATCCGCACGTGTCCTGGACTATGCAAGCAGCTACAACGGTTCCGTACTGTATGAACTCAAACTGAATGAAGATACGATTACCCTTATCAACAACCATTTGGAGTCCAACAAACTGACAAAGGCCGATAAAGACATTTACGAAGAAATATTGAAAGCTCCCGAAACGGAAAAAGTGAAAAGCGGCGCACGGCTGTTGCTGCATAAACTGGCGGAAGCATCCGCCATCCGCGCCCCGCAGGCAGACACCATTGCACGGGAGATAGCATCTTCCCGGCATCCGTCCGTCATCGTCTGCGGAGATTTCAACGACACTCCCATTTCATACGCCCACCGCGTCATAGCGCAAAATCTGGATGACGCTTTCACCCAGTCGGGACGCGGACTGGGAATCTCCTACAACCAGAACAAATTCTATTTTAGGATAGACAACATATTAATCAGCAAGAACCTGCGGTCGTACAACTGTACAGTAGACCGTTCCATAAGAGAGTCCGATCACTATCCGATATGGTGCTACATAGCCAAACGGCAATGACGTTCCCTGCCAAGATGAAATTATCAATAAACTACTCATTATCTAATACTCTGACTTTATGTTTAAAAGAAGTATTCTAATTTTAGCTGCAAGTTGTATGATGTACTCCTGTGCCAACCAAACGGAAAGCAATCCGTTCCTCACCGAGTTTCAAACCCCGAACGGTGTTCCGCCTTTCGACAAAATCAGGCTGGAACACTACGAACCGGCATTCCTTCAGGGAATAGAAGAGCAAAATGCCAATATCCGGGCTATTGTCGACAATACCGAAGCGCCGGATTTTGAAAATGTAATCGTTGCTTTTGACAACAGTTCACCCATACTCAACCGGGTAAGCGCCATCTTCTTCAACATGACGGATGCCGAGACCAGTGACGCCCTGAACGAACTTTCCATAAAGCTCGCTCCGGTACTGTCCGAACATGGAGACAATATATCGCTTAACCAGGCGCTATTCAATAAAGTACAGGCCGTTTACCAGAAAAAGGATTCGTTAAACCTGACCACCGAGCAACAAAGACTTCTGGACAAAACATACAAAGATTTCGTACGTTCCGGCGCCAATCTTTCTGCCGAAAAGCAAGCCCGCCTGCGCGAGATAAACAAGCAGCTCTCCACGCTGGGCATCACTTTCAGCAACAATATCCTGAACGAAAACAATGAGTTCATGCTCTTTGTAGACAAGCAGGAAGACCTTGCCGGACTTCCCGAATGGTTCCGCCAAAGCGCTGCCGAAGAAGCAAAAGCTGCCGGACAGGAAGGCAAATGGCTGTTTACGCTGCACAACGCCAGCCGTCTCCCGTTCCTGCAATATTCAGCCAACCGTCCGTTGCGCGAGAAAATATACAAAGCTTACATCAACCGCGGCAACAACAACGACAAGAACGATAACAAGAAAATCATTACCGACATCGTCAGTCTGCGTCTCGAAAAAGCCCGCCTGTTAGGCTTCGACTGCTATTCCAACTTCGTACTGGACAATACGATGGCAAAGAATTCGGCCACAGTAATGGAGTTCCTGAACAACCTGTGGAATTATGCCCTGCCTAAAGCCAAGGCCGAAGCTGCCGAACTCCAGAAGCTGATGGACAAAGAAGGCAAAGGCGAGAAGCTGGAAGCCTGGGACTGGTGGTATTATACCGAGAAGCTCCGCAAAGAAAAATATGACCTCGAAGAGGACCAGATCAAACCCTACTTCAAATTGGAGAACGTACGCGAAGGCGCTTTTGCCGTTGCCAACAAACTCTATGGCATTACGCTGACAAAACTCAACAATATTCCTGTCTATCATCCCGATGTAGAAGTCTTCGAGGTAAAAGATGCAGACGGCTCGCAACTGGGCATCTTCTACGTAGACTACTTCCCGCGTCCCGGCAAGAGCGGCGGAGCATGGATGAGCAACTACCGCGAACAGAAAGGCGACATCCGTCCGTTGGTGTGCAACGTAGCCAGCTTCACCAAACCCGTTGGCGATACCCCCTCCCTGCTCACAATGGATGAAGTGGAAACCCTTTTCCATGAATTCGGTCACGGACTGCACGGACTGCTGACCAAATGCAACTACCTGGGCGTTTCCGGCACGAATGTAGTGCGCGATTTCGTAGAACTTCCGTCACAAATCAACGAACATTGGGCCACTGAACCCGAGGTATTGAAGATGTACGCCAGACATTACCAGACCGGCGAAGTCATCCCCGACAGCCTCATCGAAAAGATACTGAAACAAAAGACTTTCAACCAGGGTTTCATGACCACCGAGCTGCTGGCAGCCGCTATTCTCGACATGAACCTGCACAACCTGACGGATACGAAAGGTATCGATGTCGTAGCCTATGAAAAAGAAGCTATGGACCAACTCGGTTTAATCCCCGAAATAGCTCCCCGCTACCGCACCACCTATTTCAATCACATCATAGGCGGTTATGCCGCAGGCTATTACAGCTATCTGTGGGCAAACGTGCTGGACAACGATGCTTTTGAAGCATTCAAGGAACACGGCATTTTCGACAAGGCAACCGCCGACCTTTTCCGCCGCAATGTGCTGGAAAAAGGAGACAGCGAAGACCCGATGACACTCTACAAGAATTTCAGAGGGTCAGAACCGCAATTAGAGCCGATGTTAAAAAATCGCGGTATGAAGTAAGAATTGTGAAAAAAAAGCTATATTTGCAGCCTTATATACAATAGAAATCAATTAAAAAGTAATCATAATAAACTAAAAGTAACATGCAAAACAAAGGATTTGTAAGGGTTTTTGCGATATTGCTCACACTGGTGTGTGTGTTCTATCTCTCCTTCTCTTTTGTGACCCGCCATTACGCCCATAAGGCTAAAGAGTTCGCAAAAGGCGATGTGAAAGTAGAACAGGACTACCTCGATTCTCTGTCAAACGAGAAAGTGTGGTTCGGCAATTGGACGCTGAAACAATGTCGTGAAATGGAGATCAGTTTAGGTTTGGACTTGAAGGGTGGTATGAACGTCATCCTGGAAGTGTCGGTACCCGATGTCATCAAGGCATTGGCGGACAACAAGTCTGACGAAGCATTCAACCAGGCACTGGCCACTGCGGCAAAACAGGCTACTACCAGCCAGGACGACGTTATCACGTTGTTCATCAGAGAGTATCACAGAATCGCTCCGGATGCTTCACTCTCACAACTGTTCGCTACCCAACAGCTAAAGGACAAGGTAAACCAGAAATCTTCCGATGCAGAAGTTGAAAAAGTATTGCGCGAAGAAGTAAAGGCAGCCGTTGACAACTCATTCAACGTACTCCGTACCCGTATCGACCGCTTTGGTGTGGTTCAGCCCAACATCCAGAGCCTGGAAGACAAAATGGGACGTATCATGGTGGAACTTCCGGGTATCAAAGAGCCTGAACGTGTAAGAAAATTGCTACAAGGTTCTGCCAACCTGGAATTCTGGGAAACATACAACGCAAAAGACGTTGCTTCGTACCTGCAATCGGCTGATGCCAAATTGCGTGCAATCCTGGCTACCACAGAAGACGCAGCAGAAGCAACAGACAGCGTAGCTGCCGAAGCTCCCGCCGTAGCGCAAGCTACCAGCACTACCGACAGCCTTGCCGCAGCACTGAAAGGTGAAAGCAAAACACAGGCTGCCGACCTTGAGCAAATCAAGAAAGAACATCCGCTGCTGGCAGTTCTTCAGGTAAATCCCAGCGGTCAAGGCCCTGTTGTAGGTTATGCAAACTACAAGGATACCGCTGATATCAACAAATACCTCTCCATGCCGGAAATTCAGGCTGAAATGCCGAAAGACCTGCGCCTGAAGTGGGGTGTTTCTCCTTTTGAATACGACCCGAAAGCACAGACTTTCGAATTGTACGCCATCAAGTCTACCGAACGTAACGGACGCGCTCCGCTGGAAGGTGACGTAGTTGTAAACGCCAAAGACGAATTCGACCACTATGGCAAACCTGCCGTAAGCATGTCTATGAATACGGACGGTGCACGCCGTTGGGCACAACTCACCAAACAGAATGTAGGTAAAGCCATCGCCATTGTACTGGACGGCTATGTATACTCCGCACCGAACGTAAATCAGGAAATCACCGGCGGTAACTCACAAATCACCGGTCACTTCACTCCCGAACAGGCAAAAGACTTGGCAAACGTATTGAAATCAGGTAAGATGCCGGCTCCTGCCCACATCGTACAGGAAGACATCGTAGGTCCGTCTTTGGGACAGGCATCCATCAACGCCGGTATCATGTCATTCGTTGTGGCATTGATTCTGTTGATGATTTACATGTGCTCCATGTATGGTTTCATCCCGGGTATGGTTGCCAACGGCGCTCTGATATTGAACTTGTTCTTCACGCTGGGTATCCTCTCATCCTTCCAGGCCGCTCTGACGATGTCCGGTATTGCCGGTATGGTACTGTCGCTCGGTATGGCTGTGGATGCCAACGTATTGATTTACGAACGCACCAAAGAAGAGTTGCGTGCAGGTAAAGGTGTCAAGAAAGCACTTGCCGACGGTTACTCCAATGCTTTCTCCGCAATCTTCGACTCTAACCTGACATCTATCATCACAGGTATCATCCTGTTCAACTTCGGTACCGGTCCTATCCGCGGTTTTGCCACGACACTGATTATCGGTATCCTGATTTCATTCTTTACTGCTGTGTTCATGACACGTTTGTTCTACGAGCACTTCATGAACAAAGACAAGTTGCTGAACCTGACATTCTCTACGGGAATCTCCAAGAACCTGATGGCGAATGTACACTTCGACTTCATGGGCAGAAACAAACTCTGGATGACGCTGGCAGGTGTAGCAGTTGTAGTTTGCATCGGCTTCCTCAGCATCCGCGGTTTGAGCCAGAGCATCGACTTCACCGGTGGACGTAACTTCAAGGTACAGTTTGAGAACAAGGTAGAACCCGAACAGGTACGCGAATTGATTTCCAGCAAGTTCGGCGATGCCAATGTCAGTGTCATCGCTATCGGTGCTGACGGCAAGACCGTACGTATCAGTACCAACTACCGTATCGAAGAAGAAGGTAACAACATCGACTCCGAAATCGAAGCATACCTGTACGAAACCCTGAAGCCGTTGTTGACCCAGAATATCACGCTGGAAACCTTCATCGACCGTGAGAACCATACGGGCGGCAGTATCATCAGCTCACAGAAAGTAGGTCCGAGTATCGCAGACGATATCAAGGTATCCGCTATCTGGTCTGTTGTGCTGGCACTGATTGCTATCGGTCTGTACATCCTGCTCCGTTTCCGCAACATTGCCTACTCTATCGGTTCCGTATGTGCACTGGCCTGCGACACGATTATCATTTTGGGCGCCTACTCCATGTTCTGGGGCATCCTGCCGTTCTCTTTGGAAATCGACCAGACGTTTATCGGTGCTATCCTGACGGCTATCGGTTACTCAATCAACGATAAGGTGGTAATCTTCGACCGTGTACGCGAGTTCTTCGGTCTCTATCCGAAACGCAACAAGAAAGTATTGTTCAACGATTCACTGAACACGACTCTGGCACGTACCATCAATACCTCACTGAGTACGTTGATTGTATTGCTGTGTATCTTCATCCTCGGTGGTGATTCCATCCGCAGCTTCGCGTTCGCCATGATTCTGGGTGTTGTATTCGGTACACTGTCTTCTCTGTTCGTTGCATCTCCTATCGCTTACATGCTGATGAAGAACAAAAAAGATACAGAACAGGCAGTAGCTGTTGAAGAAGCAAAATAATTCCTATTATATAAATAGGATAAAAATAAGAGAAAGAGGAAATCCCGGTCTGACGGGGTTTCCTCTTTCTCTTTTCTACAGAATTTTACGGATACTCCTCTACAGCAGCAGGAAGTTCCGCACAAAAAAAAGGACGTCCGTATCATAACAGACATCCTTTCGTAGCTCCGAGGGGAATCGAACCCCTATCTAAAGTTTAGGAAACTTCTATTCTATCCGTTGAACTACAGGACCAAAAACATTTGCGGTTGCAAAGATAAAGCATTCTCCCGATTTAACAAAGGCGAACGAATCTTTTATCGAGAAGTTAAAGAAATACAGTCTACACAAGATTTTATCAAAGTGTCAACCTAAATCGGCTACAAACAGTAGTATATTGGCGATCCAATCTTACATTTAGTCAACAGTTAGGCAACCAAAAATAAATGATAATATGCAACTTTTATTCGTTCAAGTCAGACACATAGTCAGAGTTTTGCTCACTCCAAATATCAAAAAACACTCATTTATCAATTCTTTTAGTACACAATCACAGATTAATTCGAAAAGATTTTGCCAAGTCGCATAACTTTCCGACATTTGCAAACGCATCTTTAAAAGCGTAGTACTTTTTGTAAGTACCCCAACCAACATAAGAACAGATTTTAAGTGATCCTATAAATTAATCATAGTAATACGAAATTATGGCAAACGACATGATGGTCAAAGAACTGGAGCAAGTGGTAGTCCGCTTCTCCGGAGACTCCGGCGACGGTATGCAGCTCGCCGGCAACATCTTTTCAACAGTTTCGGCTACGGTAGGTAATGACATCAGTACATTCCCCGATTATCCGGCAGACATCCGCGCCCCGCAAGGCTCACTGACGGGCGTATCCGGTTTTCAGGTACATATCGGTGCAAACAAAGTCTATACCCCCGGTGATAAATGCGATGTACTGGTAGCGATGAATGCCGCTGCGTTAAAAACACAGTATAAGTTTGCCAAATCTACCGCATGTATTATCATCGATACGGACGCATTCCAGAAATCGGATTTGGAAAAGGCCGCTTTCAAGACGGACAACCCCATTGAAGAAATGGGCATCAAACAGGATGTCATTGCCGCTCCTATCTCCCAAATGGTGAAAGACTGCCTTGCCGACACGGGTATGGACAACAAATCCATGCTGAAGTGCCGCAACATGTTTGCAGTGGGACTGGTATGCTGGCTGTTCAGCCGCGACCTGACGATAGCCGAAGAGTTTATCCGCGAGAAATTCGCCAAGAAACCCGAAATTGCAGAAGCCAATATCAAGGTTATCCGCGCCGGATACGACTACGGGCACAACACCCACGCATCCGCCTCTCACACTTACAAGATTGAAAGCAAAGTAAAGACTCCCGGACGCTATATGGACATTACGGGCAACAAGGCCACGGCCTACGGCTTCATAGCCGCTGCCGAGAAAGCAGGCCTGAAGCTTTACCTGGGTTCTTACCCCATCACCCCCGCAACCGATGTGCTGCACGAACTTTCCAAGCACAAGTCACTGGGCGTAATGACCGTACAGTGCGAAGACGAGATTTCCGGTTGCGCCTCCGCCGTCGGAGCATCCTTTGCCGGAGCATTGGCGGTTACCTCCACCTCCGGACCGGGTATCTGCCTGAAATCGGAAGCCATGAACCTGGCTGTCATTATGGAACTGCCGCTGGTGGTGCTCGATGTACAGCGCGGTGGCCCTGCAACAGGCCTGCCCACCAAGTCCGAGCAGACCGACTTGCTGCAAGTACTCTTCGGCCGCAATGGCGAAAGCCCCATGCCCGTACTTGCCGCCACCTCACCGACAGACTGCTTTGAATGCGCCTATATGGCATCCAAGATAGCATTGGAGCACATGACCCCCGTCGTACTGCTTACCGATGCTTTCGTTGCCAACGGCTCGGCAGCGTGGAAACTGCCCAAGCTTGCCGATTATCCCGCTATCGTTCCGCCTTATGTACGCCCCGAAATGCAGGGTTCATGGACACCCTACCAGCGCGATGAAAAGACCGGCAGCCGCTATTGGGCCATCCCCGGAACAGAGGGCTTCACCCACATCCTCGGCGGATTGGAGAAAGACAACAAGACAGGCGCCATCTCTACCGACCCTGAGAACCACGACCTGATGACCCGCCTGCGTGCCGAAAAGATTGCCAAAATCGAAGTGCCCGATGTAGAAGTGGAAGGCGACAAGGACGATGCCGAACTGCTGATTGTCGGCTTCGGCGGCACTTACGGCCATCTGCACGCCGCTATGGACGAACTCCGCGCCACAGGCAAGAAAGTGGCCCTCGCCCACTTCAAGTTCATCAATCCGCTGCCCAAGAATACGGCAGAGGTGATGAAGCGCTACAAGAAAGTAGTGGTGGCCGAGCAGAACATGGGACAGTTTGCCGGATACCTGCGCATGAAAGTAGACGGTTTCGTTCCCTACCAGTTCAATCAGGTGAAAGGCCAGCCCTTCCTGGTGAACGAGTTAGTACAAGCATTTGAGGAGATTATCAAGAACTAAAAAAGAAAAGAACTATGTGCGAATATACAGCAAAAGATTTCAAGAAAGGGCAACCCCGCTGGTGTCCGGGTTGCGGTGACCATTTTTTCCTCGCGTCCCTGCATAAGGCTATGGCCGAAATCGGCGTTCCGCCTTACAAAACAGCAGTAATCTCAGGTATCGGCTGTTCCAGCCGTCTGCCCCACTATATGAATACCTACGGCATGAACACCATTCACGGACGTGCCGCTGCCATTGCCACCGGTTGCAAGGTTGCCAATCCGGAACTCACCGTATGGCAGGTGAGCGGCGACGGCGACGGACTCGCCATCGGCGGCAACCACTTCATCCATGCCAACCGCCGCAACATCAACCTGAACATGATTCTGCTGAACAACCGTATCTACGGCCTGACGAAAGGACAATACTCCCCGACGTCTCCCCGCGGTTTCGTCAGCAAATCATCTCCTTACGGTACGGTAGAAGACCCGTTCCATCCGGCAGAACTCTGCTTCGGTGCACGCGGCCACTTCTTTGCACGAGCCGTTGCCACGGATGCAGCCGGAACGGTGGAAATCCTGAAAGCCGCCTACAACCACAAAGGAGCCAGCGTCTGCGAGATTCTCCAGAACTGCGTCATCTTCAATAACGGCACGCACGATGCCGTTGCCAAGAAAGAAGACCGCGCCAAACACGCCATCTATCTGGAACATGGCAAGCCCATGCTCTTCGGCGAGAACAACGAATACGGACTGATGCAGGAAGGCTTCGGGCTGAAAGTGGTGAAGCTCGGCGAGAACGGCATTACGGAAAAGGATATTCTTATCCACGACGCCCATTGCGAGGACAACACCCTGCAACTGAAACTCGCCCTGATGGAAGGCCCTGACTTCCCGATTGCCCTCGGTGTAATCCGCGATGTGGAAGCTCCCACCTACGATGATGCCGTACATGCACAAATCGAAGAGGTATCCGCCAAGAAAAAGTACCACAACTTTGAGGAACTGCTGATGACCAATGATACCTGGGAAGTGAAATAACCTCCACGGAACAGGAATTCAGTTTACACACATTCCCCCTTCACCCTCCACATCCCTTTATCCATAAGGGACAGCGGGTGAAGGGGGCTTTTTATATCCCGGTTGGCAGCAAAGAAACAAGCGGCATCAGCTCTCCAAAGGCAGAGGCAAAATACCGATATGCCTCAGCATAAAGGTGACAATACACTGTATAAAAACCCGTTGTGCATCTACTAAAACCCCGTTTTCCAACTGCGGGCCGTGCGGTTGCCAATTGCGGGCTGTACGGTTGCCAGCTGCGGGCCGGACAGCCCGCAACCGGAAAACGAAGAAATACATAAGGGACAAGCACATTTTACAAGGTGCATCGGGAAGTTTTCCACTAGGCATTGGCACATTATACCCGGGAGATTGCCCCGCTCACACGCGGTATAATCCTATTTTCCACACGGTCTTCCGGATGCAGGCACAAAGTATAATCCGCCGGAAAACCGCCGGAATAAGATGCAAACGCCACAAGTGTGGAATAGCAACCTGCAAGTGTGGATTTTTTCCACAACATTCCACAACCTGCATACACATATTATAAGTATTTATAAAAAAACAATGAACTGAATATCATAGGTATAAATACTTCGCATAGTCTACATATCTTTTTTGGCATACTGCTTGCTTATAACAAATACAAATAAATTCCAACAGATTTAATTGTACAAGGAAATAATCATTGTGGAAATATGAAGTCTATCAAGAAAAAACGGAGTATGGCTTCGCACAGGAAGCTGCATTTTCAAAAGGTATTAGGTAGTATGATTGTGGCATTGGCGCTTCTGTTTGCAGGAAGTGCCGGTGCGCAGGAAACCAAAACAATCAAAGGTATGGTAAGGGATGTGACGGGAGAGCCGCTTATCGGCGCCAGTGTCATAGAGAAAGGAACCAACAACGGTGTCATTACCGATGTGGACGGAAACTTTACACTGACCGTGCCTGCCGATGCAACGCTGTCCATAGCCTATATGGGCTATGCCACCCGCGAAATACATCTGGCAAAACGCAAGAAGCAGGGCGACCTGAGGGTAACGCTGAGAGAGGACTCGCAACAGTTGAAAGAGGTGGTTGTCACGGCTATGGGTATCAAGAAGGATACCAAACGGCTGGGTTACGCGGTGAGCACTATCGAATCGGACGAGATAGTGAAGGCGGGAGCAACCAACTTTGCATCCGCCATGTACGGTAAGGCGCCGGGCATCCGCATCACGCAGACGCAGGGCGGTTCCGCCGGAGCCGTGTCTATCAATGTACGCGGACTCACGTCCATCACCGGAAACAACCAGCCGCTCATCATCCTGGACGGCGTGCCCATCCGCAACGGCGGAACGGGCAAGAGTACCGACTTTGCCGAATTCGGCAACGACGGGCAGATACGTTCCAACGGTCTGGTGGACATCAACCCCGAAGATATTGAAAGCGTAAGTGTGCTGAAAGGTGCTTCGGCTACGGCACTTTACGGTTCGGAAGCGGCAAACGGCGCGGTGGTTATCACCAGCAAACGCGCCAAAAGCGGCAAACGGCGCGGTGGTTATCACCAGCAAACGCGCCAAAAGCGGCAAACTGACGGTGGACTTCACCGCGCAGGTCACCGCCAACCTGCCCGCCTATCTGCCGAAAGTACAGACCGTATACGGCCCGGGACGTTACAACACGGAATACAGCGATTACGAAAAACAGACGGGAGGTTTCTACCAACGCACCATGAACGGCGAAAGCTACAGAAGTCTGTATAATACGACCATGTCTTTCGGTCCGAAGTACGACGGCAGCGACGTGCTGTACTGGGACGGCAAGATGCGCCCCTACCTGCCGGCTACGGACAATCCGTGGAAAGAGCTGTTCCGCACGGGCTGGAACCAGACCTACAACCTCGCCATCTCGCAGGGTACGGAGACCAGCAGCAACCGCTTCTCCTACACCTTCATGGGTGAAACGCCCAACTCGCTGACGGGCAGCTTCACCAAACATAACTTCAAGCTGACGGGTTCTTACAAACCGGCAAGGACGCTGAACATAGAATACTCGCTGAACTACATCGTGCAGGACGTAAAGGACCGTCCGCAAACATCGCTGAACCTGTACGGCAGTTTCAGCAACATGTTCTCCTCCTTCATGGATATTCCCTATCTGAAACAGAGCTACGTCACCAGCCTGGGCTACCGCAACACATACGCAGGCGGCGATGCCACACTGACACCGGACGAAGCCTGGGCATACGACCCGGGATACCTGAACGGCGTATCGAATATGCTCTGGAACATGTATCACCACCACAGCAAGGAGACAGAGAACCGCCTCATCGGTATGATACGCCCCACCTGGCAGATAACCAACTGGCTGAGTCTGCGCGCCCAGCTCTCTACCGACATCACGGATACCAAACAGACGCTGGAGTACGAGACGGAACGCCCCAACTCCCTGTACGATCCCAGCGGCAGTTTCCAGAACATCAACCGACGTTATGACATCGTGTACGGCGATGTGATGCTGAACTTCAACTACAACATCCGCCGTTTCGACATTGCCGCCACACTGGGCTGGACGGGACGTTACGAAAACATGAACAACATGCGCGTCTCCACCAACGGCGGTCTGGTTACGGAAAACTGGTTCGACCTCAACGCCAGCCGCTACACCGCCAGCAGCACGCTGCAACGTATGGAACTGCTGAAAACGGGATACATGGGTACGCTGAGCCTGGGTTGGGACAACTACCTGTTCCTCGAACTCACCGGGCGTCAGGAACGTTCGTCCACACTGAAAGACCAAAGTTTCTTCTACCCCTCCGCCAACCTCAGTTTCCTGTTCTCGAACGCCTTCCGCATGCCTGCATGGTGGAATCACGGCAAACTCCGCCTCTCCTACGGCGTCGTAGGTAACGCACCGGAAACGTATGCCGCCAACATCATCTACGAGCAGGGTTCGGACAACGGCTTCACATGGAACTACGTTCCTTCTTCGTGGGGAAATGCCAATATCCGCCCCGAAAAGAAGTACGAATACGAAATAGGTTTTGAAAGCAAGTTCCTCAACAACCGGCTGGGCTTCGACGTATCCTACTACAACAACCGCGTGAAAGACCAGATACTCTCCACACCGCAACCCTCCACATCGGGTGTGAAGTACGTGCTGATGAACGTGGGAGAGGTGGCCAACGAAGGCTGGGACATCTCCGTAAGCGCCACTCCGGTACTGACCAAGAATTTCCGCTGGGACCTGACGGCCAACTACGGCATCTACCGCAACAAGGTCGTGAAGCTCGCCGACGGCGTACCGTACCTCGAAATATCCAACATAGGCGGTGGCGGAGCCAAGATACAGGCCGTAGAGGGACGCCCGATGGGTGACATCTACGTGCAAGTGCCCCAGATGAACGAAAACGGAGAGTATCTCGTATCGGACAAGGGACTTTACATGAATCAGACCGAACTGCAAAGAGTAGGAAACATCAACCCCGACGGCGTAGGCGGTCTGTTCAGCTCGTTCTCCTACAAGAACATCTTCCTGGATTTCAGTATCGACTTCCGCATAGGCGGCGACGTCATCAACGAGATGTACCAGTATTCCACCGCATCGGGTCTGACACCGGAGTCGCTGCAATTCCGCGATACGGAACACGGCGGCCTGTCCTACTACTATCCGGGCAACAACAACGCCAGCGGCGTGCCCGTGCAGGTAGACCCGTCACTGGGTGCAGGGCCTAACGGAGAAACCGTTTATCACGACGGCGTTATCCTGCCGGGCGTAGTGGCCTCCACCGGCGAGAAGAACACGCGCATCATCCCTGCCGGCTACTATTACAACCAGACCTACAACTGGGGTACCCAGCCCGAACAGCTTACGTACCGCCACTCGGTATTCGACAACAGCTATGTGAAGCTGCGCGAGCTGACCATCGGCTACCAGTTTCCGGAAAAGCTGATTTCCAAACTGGGCATGACGCGGCTGAGCGTTTCAGTGTTCGGACGCAACCTGTTCTACTTCTACAAGGCACTGAAGAATTACGATGCGGAATCTTCCGTAGGAACATCCTGGGCAAGCCAGGCGGTAGTGGGCGGCTCCACTACGGCAACACGTAATTTCGGTGTGTCGCTGCGGGCAAGCTTTTAGGAAATAGAGAATTGAAAAATAAGACTTTAGAGTGAATGACAATGGATATGAAAAAGATAAATATAGGAGCGTTCGTTATAGCGGGAGCCATGCTGATGACAGCTTCCGGCTGTACGGACTCCGACTTCGACAGCAAATACGAAGACCCCTCAAAGGTTAACCAGGTTACCATCAGCAACCTCATGGTGGGAGTTTTCCAGAAAGTGAAAGATTATGACATATATGAGTACGGACGTTTCTTCGGCTTCGACTCGCAGTTTGTGGGCAAGTACGCGCAGACCTTCGGCTACAGCTATTCGGGCGGTATGTACAGCCCCGGATATGCGCCTGCCATAGACGGGCAATGGGACAACCTGTATTCGGCACTGATGCAATACCGCAAGATGGAATCGCTGTACAATGAAGAGAACGATACGCAGAAAGCACAGGACGAAGCCTTTATGCTGGCAGCCAAAGTGCAACTGTACGACTTCTTTGCCGCAACGGTGGATATTTTCGGCGACATGCCTTTCTTCAAAGCATGCACCCTGCCGCTGACCAACGACGTAAACGGTTCTTACGCTCCCTACGACAAGGCGGAAGATATTTATAAGACAATCCTTGACGAGCTGAAAGACATCGCCCCGCGTTTCCGTTCGGCAACCGTACCGAAAAACTTCAGTACCCAGGACTTCATCAACCTGGGAGATATGGAGAAATGGGAACGCTATGCAAACTCCCTGCGCCTGCGCCTTGCCATGCGTGTAGCCACGCAGGGAGCTTTGCAGGCGGAAGGACGTGCGGTTATCAAGGAGATATTGGAAAACCCCGCCGACTATCCGCTCGTAGAGGAGCAGGGAAACAACATCTTCATCGTCAACCAGAAGTCCGGGCAACTGAACTTCACCGCCGGCCACGGATTGGGCGACTGGGTTACGAACCGTCTTGCTTCGGGCGCCATCATAGACCGTATGCTGGGCCACGGCAACTATGACATGACCAGCAGCGATCCGCTAAGCGGCGTCTACGTCAAAGGCGAAGACGACCCCCGCATCCTGCTGAACTACAATCCCGTGAGCATCACCAACCGCGAAACCGGACAGATGGACGAACACCGTTACCTGGGTACGGACCTCACGGTAGCAGACGAGCTGACGGAGTATTACAGCGCTCAGGCACAAGACGAAGTGAACACCGCCAACAAAGGTTTCTCGCAGATTACCCAAAGAGGCTTTTTCTGGGAAAACGATAAATTCGATATGCTGATAATGGCTTCGCCAGAGATACATTTCCTGAAAGCGGAAGCCTATGCCATGGGGTATGGTGTGGCGCAGGATATGGCGAAGGCGGAAGAGGAATTCAAGACGGCTGTCAGCCAATCCATCGCCCTGTATTACTATTACGATTCGATAGGCTCGGGAGAGAATTGCCGCCGTTACGACGCTCCTACCGATGAAGAGATTGCAGACTTTGCCAATGCCAAATGGAACAGTACGGCATACGTGGACAAACTGGATGCCATCATCACGCAGAAATGGCTGCACTTCGGTTTCCTCGTCAGCCGTGAGGCATGGAGTGACATCCGCCGCACAGGCTATCCTTCGGGACTGGTGTTCCCGGAAGTGTCGGGTACTATCCCCAATGTGCCGAACCGCTGGAGATACCCCAGCACGGAAGTGAACTACAATCCGTACTATAAGGATGTAGCCGGTACAGACACGTATACGGAAAAGCTGTTCTGGGCCAAGTGAACAATGAGAGCGAAGCGGGAATGGATATCCTGATGCAGTAGCTTGCAAACATAAAAGAGCCGTATCATTACTCACAAACGGAGTTGATACGGCTCTCTTTATGGTTCAATGAACAGTGCCGGGGTTCGGATTGGACGGCCGCAACCGCCCTGCTGATTACAGCTTGTCGCCGAATGCCAAGTCTCCGGCATCGCCCAGCCCCGGTACTATATACGAATGCTCGTTCATATCCGGGTCGATAGCGCCGCACCACAAGGAAACCTCGTCGCCGGGGAAGAGTTTCTGCAAATGCTCTACTCCCTGCCGGCTGGCAATGACGCAGGCAATCTGCAGTTTGGCAGGCGTGCCCTTGGTAAGGAAAGCCTTCCAGGCAAGTTCCATGCTTTCGCCCGTAGCAAGCATCGGGTCAACCAGTAACAGAGTCTTGCCGGAAAGGTCGGGAGTGGCGATATACTCGATGTGCACATCCACCGTACGGCACTCTTTATCCTTATAATAACGGTAAGCGGAAACGAAAGCATTGCCCGCACGGTCGAACACATTCAGAAAACCGGTATGCAAGGGAAGCCCGGCACGGAAGACGGTGGCAATCACCACATCATCATCGAAAGTGCTGACGGGGGCTATCCCCAACGGCGTTTGTACCTGCTTTTCGGAATAGGTGAGTTCCTTACTCATTTCGTACGCCATGATTTCGCCGATGCGTTCGATGTTCCGGCGGAAACGCATACGGTCGGACTGTACTTGCACATCACGTATCTCCGCCATGTATTGGTTCAAGACTGAGTTAGTCTCGGCAAAGTTGATAACTTTCATTATATTATCAGATTAAAATATGTATTGGTTATTCCGTATATTGATAGAACAGAAGTGCAAAGTAAACGATTTCCACTCAATTTGCAACATTCAGTTTGCAGATATTGTTACGGTTCTATAAAAGATTTCCTATTACAGAAAAATTTCTCTAATAGGATGTTTCTTTAAAAATAAAGTATTACTTTTGTAGTCGCAAAAACAAGGGCCTTACTGAACAACGCGGTTTTCCACAAACTCGCCCCCTTGCAATGAAGCATACGAATGCGAAGAGAGATTATAAACCAAATACCAATTTTAAAATCTTAAAAAGAAATGGCAAATTTAGATTTAAGCAAGTACGGTATCAAAGACGTGAAGGAAATCATCCACAACCCGTCTTATGATGTACTGTTCGCAGAAGAAACCAAACCAAGTTTGGAAGGTTTTGAAAAAGGTCAGGTAACTGAACTGGGTGCTGTAAACGTAATGACAGGTATCTATACCGGTCGTTCTCCTAAAGATAAATTCTTCGTAATGAATGAAGCCAGCAAGGATTCTGTATGGTGG
>OIHB01000128.1_pt1 | contig 19935 bp, 9 predicted proteins | sample 1582401 | NCBI WGS metagenome assembly OIHB01 (sample SAMN02674970, study PRJEB24791) | human gut metagenome, SKBSTL043 | isolation source: stool | host: Homo sapiens | place: USA | reverse complement strand
AGATAAAAAAGGCTATGACCGATTTAATCGCCACCGGGAAAGCTGGCGGTAAACAATGGAAAAGGCTTGATGAGCAACTGAAAGAAAATAATAAGACGATCGGCGAGAATAACAAGAAGATTGCCGAATGTGAGAAACGGCTGGATAAAACCACCATGAGTGCCAACCAGCTGGCAAGGAAGGCAAACGCCTTGCGGAAAGAGCTTCGCGATACGGTGAAATCCTTGCAGCCGGAAAAATATGCCGCCCTGGAGAAGGAACTGAAAGAAGTTGAGAAAGCATACGGGCAGGCCACGAAAAAGGCGGAAGGTTTCGGCGGTTCCCTTCTTTCCCTGAATAAGATAAAAACGGTTCTGGCCGGTGTGTTTGTCACTATCGGCGCAATGATAACCGGACAGATTGTCGGCGGGCTAAGGGATGCGATCAGTACTATTATAGAGTTCGAGAAGAAAAACAGTACTTTGGCCGCTATTCTGGGAACCACGAAAAAGAGTATCAAGGATTTAACAGATGAAGCGCGCCGGCTGGGTGCTACTACTTCTTATACGGCCGCACAGGTAACGGAACTTCAGATAGAGCTTGCCAAGCTGGGATTTTTTAAAGAGGATATTAAAGCGATGACGCCTTCCGTGCTGAAATTCGCTAAGGCTGTGGACACTGATCTTGCCTCGGCTGCTACGCTTGCCGGTGCAACATTGCGTATTTTCAACCTTGATGCGGAAGATACGGAACGGGCTGTTTCTACTATGACTATGGGATGTAACGCATCCGCTTTAAGCTTCGAGTACTTAAATACGGCAATGTCTATTGTTGGGCCGGTTGCTAATTCTTTCGGATTCACGATCGAGGAAACGACCGCCCTTTTGGGGGCTTTGGCAAACAGCGGTTTCGACGCTTCATCGGCAGCGACGGCAACACGTAATATTTTGCTTAACTTGGCTGACGGTAGCGGTAAACTTGCACTTGCCCTTGGTGGTCCTGTAGATAACTTAGAAGACCTTGTAAAGGGGCTGAAAAAGCTGAACAGTGAAGGAATAGACCTTAATAAGGCACTGGATTTAACGGATAAACGTTCGGTTGCCGCATTTAATACCTTTTTAAATGGTACTGATACCGTTTTAAATCTCCGTGATGCAGTAACAGGAGCCGAAGAGGGATTTAATGCCATGGCGGAAGAAATGGGTGATAATGTACAAGGTTCCCTCAATACATTAAGTTCAACTATCGAAGGGGTAGTTTTACGTTTCTATGAATCAAAGGGTATTCTTCGGGATTTAATAGACCTTGTTACGCTTATGGTGGAAGGTGTGGGCGGTATGATCGACATGTTTAATAAATGGGGTGTTGTCACTTATACCGTTACCGCTTATTTGGTTTCTTACTATGGAGGACTGAAAATCGCTACCATGTGGCACGCCCGTTTTAAAACGGCGACCCTTGCTTCGGTCGTTGCAGAGAAAGCGCACGCCGTACAGCTTTATATCAGCCGGGCGGCTACTCTGGCTTATGCGGCGGCCCAGGCATTGCTGCACCTGAATATTAAAAGATGTACCGCCGCCCTTCGGTTAATGAGGATCGAACTTTTGAAGAATCCATATACGGCCCTGCTCGCGTTACTCGTGGCAGCCGGTGTTGCTATCTACCAGCTTGCAAAGAAGACGGAACAGGCTTCGGCGGCGATGAAGGCCCACCAGGAAGTCGTAAAGAAAGTGAATGAAGAATATGCCAGCCAGGAAGCAAAAATAAAAACTCTTGTAGCTGCTATTAATGACGAGAACCTTTCCAACTACACCCGTAAACAAAGGCTCGCTGAATTAAAAGAACTGATACCGGATTATAATGCGGAATTGAATGAAGAAGGCAGGCTCATAAACAACAACAAGGAGGCTATAGATCAATATTTAGTTTCCTTGGAAAAACAAATCAAGTTGAAAGCTTACCAGGAGGAACTGGAAGAATTGTACAAGAAAAAAAGGAATCTTGAAAGCCAGGAATCAGAGCAAAGCGACGCTTACTGGGACACCCGCCAGCAAAATACATTGTCAGGATATAACCGGAACAGTCTTACCGCTAAAATAAGCCGTTTATTTGGTACGGAAAAAGAGGCTAACCAGTTGAAAGCCCTACAGACAACACAGAAGGATTTGGCCGGTATAGAATCAGCAATCGCCCAGATCAATAATGATATCTTAAAAACAGAGGCGACGGCCACTTCATTAACCGGAACCAATAAAGAAAATATAAATACTGAAACATCCCTCATAAAGAAACTGGAGGCCGAAAAGAAAAAGGTTCAGGAACAGTGGGCGGAAGACAGCGAAGCGAATATCGCCAAGAAAAACAAGGAAATAGAACGTATCGACACCGAAATAAAACGTTTAAACGAACTGGGGAAGGTCAAAAAGAAGGCGGAAGCCGGGGAGTATAAAAATACGGAAACGGACGCCACGTTAAAACCTCTGGAGATCGAGCACGAAAAACGTATGCTTCTAATCAAACAGAACCGGGAGAAGGAAAATAAGACGGAAGCCCAGTATATTCTCGAAGGGACGGCGGAAAACCTTCGCTATTACCGGGAACGTATCGACGCACTCCAGAAGCTGGAAGCAAAAACGCCGGCTAATAAAAAGAAATTACTCGATGAAATCCACAAGCTCGAAACAGAAGCACAGACGGCCATTTTTACGGAAACCGGCAAGCAGGAGGACGCCCGTATAAAACTGGTACAGGAGAAACGGGACGAACGGTTAAAGATTGAAACCGCCTATTACAATGTCCAGAAGGACACCATGGAAAAAGCGGTATTAAACCAAAGTATCACGCAGGAAGCCGCCGACGCCTATATGCTGGAAGTTGAAGCGGAGCACGCCGCAGAACTTCTGGAGATAAACCGTACTTACCAGAATGATATTGCCGCTTTGGAAATTACCGGTAAACAGAAACGTATAGAAACAGCGACGGAAGCGGCCGACGCCGTGCGTGAGTCTGAAATGAAGTTATTGCGTGATCGGGCGGCCATTGCTCAAAAAGTACGTGAAATAACTTCCGTTCCGGTAGGAATAACCGGTATGCAGGAAGCACACCGGAAACAGGTTCAGGATGTAGAAACGACTTATAATGCCATAATTGAGATAGCGAGGCAGGCGGGAATTTCTACCGTTGGTTTGGAGAAACAGAAACAGCAGGAAATTAGCCAGCTTGAATTTGAGTACCAGAATAGTTTATACCAGATTCAATCCCAGATCGGCGTATCATGGGCACAGGAATACCAGAATGAACTGGCCCTGTTAAAGAATCTGCACGATCAGGAATTAATAGATGAAAAGACATACCAGCGTAAAAAGCTGCAAATGCAGATGAATAACGCTAAAAAATACTTTGACTACTATTCCGGTCTTTCCTCTTCCATGGTGGAAGCCATTCAACAAGCCGAAATCGACCAGGTGGAAGCAAAATACGATGTTCTCATACAGGAAGCCGAGAACAACGGTGAAGATACTGCCGCCCTGGAAGAAGAGAAGGAAAATAAGAAACTGGAGATTCAAAAGAAGTACGCGGATGTAAACTTTGCTATCAAGTGTTCCCAGATCATAGCAGATACGGCCGTTTCGATTATGAAGGCGTACGCGGACCTCGGGCCGATTGCCGGAACCGTTGCTGCAGTAATGCTTGCGGCTACCGGTGTGGCCCAGCTTGCATCGGCCAAGGCAGAACGGGACAGGATTAAAAACATGTCCTTGAAAAACACCACCGGCAGCAAGACCGCCACGGCTGAACGTGTTGTTTCCGGTTCTTCCGGTGGTGGGTATTATGAAGGTGGTTACACCGGTCCCGGCGGACGTTATGAAGTGGCCGGCGTGGTTCATAAGGGGGAATATGTGGTATCACAGCCGGAAATGAATAATCCTAAAGTGATCGACGCCGTTAGCACTATCGAAGCGATCAGGCGGCAGCGTACCAGTGCCAACCCGTTACCACAGAATCCGGGTGAATATTATGAAGGCGGTTACGTGACTTCCCCTGCAGGTGATTCTTCCTACCGGGAGTTCCTGGAAGCGGCAAAGGAGCTTCGCGCCTCCTGTGAGGCTATCAAATTGATAAAGGCCTATATCGTTTACCAGGATTTGGAGAAGGCCAAAGAAACTATAGATAACGCCCGCGACACCTTTACACGCGGAAAATAAGTAATCATTATGCTAAAGATTAAGACGAACAAAGGTTATCTGGACTTAGGGGGTGACTTTACCGTACAGATCGACGAGAAATCCCCCGTCATGAACGACCGGGGATCACAAACCGTACCGGTCACGGTTCCCGTCACTGCCAACAATGCAGGGATAACCGGTTTTGCCCACCGGCTCGACATGGGTGTAAAACCGATGAATGAAGATCAGACATGTACGGTATTGGACGGGGTGTATAAACGTACCGGAAAGATAAATATCGTTTCCGCCGGCAGGACGGAAGGAATTACTTTAAATATCGGTTTTGACAATTCGGAAGCCTACAGCGCCTGGAAAGCAAAGAAACTGAACTCGATCACATTACCCAGCATAAGCGGCGGTACCGTTAGCGGTCTTATGTCCTCTATAAACTGGTTCTTCACGGATTCCCATGAAGATTTTGCCATATTTCAAATAGTAGTCAAAAATGATTCCAAGGACGGCACGTATTACCCGCAATACATAAACCGTATCACTTTGGATTCAAACGGTGAATATGCCTTATGCTATCAGGCAAGGACGGAAACACTACTGATAAATGATACCCCGACCGAAACGAGTTTACCGGAAGGGTACGGCGTGGCCCCCTTCTTATACGTGCACCGTGTCCTGGACTTTATATTTTCAGAATTTGGTTATACTATAACCGAAAATCCTTTTAAGACGGACAAGGAACTTTCCAGCCTGGTAATCCTGAACAATGCCGCCGACTGTTGCGTGACGGGTATCCTCAATTATGCCGATTTAATGCCGGATTGTACGATTGAGGACTTTTTAAACGCGCTGTATGTACGTTTCGGACTGGTTTATAATGTCTCTTCCGATACGAAAACGGCCACTTTAAGACTGATCCGGGATATAATGGAAGATGAACCTGCCGTTGATCTGTCCCGGAATCTGACGGCGGAACCCCTTATCAATTATGAAACGGCCCGTCAGATAAAGTTATCGGCCAAAACGTCTTTTACCGGTGCCGCGCCTTCGGTGGAACGGTACGAGGACTATATCAAGGGGAACGAAAAAATGGTTATCCGTGTAAGCCGTTTCGATCCTTCCCAGGCCTCCGTGTGGCTGAACTACGAGAAGACCACCGGCAACTGGTACAAATGGGATTCGGGCAACAAGAAGCATACGTTATCATCATCCAGTTTCTTTAACTGGGACCGGAAGACGGAAAACGTAGAGGACGAGGAGCTGGCGAGCGATGATGAATGCGTGTTTATGGATTTTGCCCCGAACGGCCTTCTTTCCCCGTATTACCTGGCCGGGTATGTGCACCGTTATACCTACCTGAAAACCTCTTCCGATGATGAAGAGGATTCGGAAAAGGAGGAGACGCCGCTTTCCTTCGCTTTCGCTTTTACAAAGGCCGTTACGGAAAGTACGGATTATTCCTTCGGTTCTATTTTACCATACGCTCCGGACGGCGGAGAAATTACGTTAAAAGACGGCAGCAAACATACGATATCGCTTTTATTCCAGTTTGAAGACGGTCTGTTTGCCAAGTTCTGGCAGAAGTATGACGCCGTATTAAGGCACTCTTTTAACCAGGTGGACACAAACACCCTTTTACCGGTTCACCAGCTTATGAAAATGGATGTCTTGACCCCGGTAGCCCTGCGGGGGCAGTACATGCTTCTGGACGGCCTTTCCTATTCGCTTCCTGCGGGTAAACTGGTACCGGTAAACATTACGTTGCGTTCCCTGCGTCTGATCGGTCCCTATAATCTGGATAATGAACAGGGCATTCCCGTGTGGGGCGGTGCTTCCTACGTGTGGGTCGTATATTCTTCCAATTTGCAGAGTGTACAGGCCGGAAGGGTGGAATATTGGGAAGATTATTACCGTTATCACTGGATGTATGCTGTGTACGGTTGCCGTGTATCGAATACGATATATGACGGGTATGTTACGCCGTCAACGGATGAGGATATATTAAAAAATCCGCCCACCGCACAGGATAACATCATAGAAAAAACTTACAAATGTAAGATAGAGGTTGAAATCGAGGTAAACGAGCGTTCCGGCGCGGCCAACTATTTTTGTTACGAAACGGAAGAAGTCGAATACCAGGTAAGGTTTGTCGCATCGAGGGTGCTTAGCTGATCCCGTCCTTTATTCTTCCTTTGATAAACCCAACTTTTGCAGCATGGAAAAGCAGAATAATATCATCCTTGCCCCGTCATCTTCACAGGTGACGGAGCTTTATAAGCTTTGGAGGGAAAACCATGCGGGGCGGCTCTCGGACTTTTACAAGTTCCTGACGTCTCCCACGGATCAGCGTGATCGTTTCCTTTCCGGACTTGAAAATAAGAGTGAGTTTAACGGAATATTCATCGTTAACACCTTTGAATTATGAGTTTGACAGCAAACATTGATCCGACGGAAAACGCCTTTACCGGAAACCCTGTTTATCTTTCGGTAGAAACTACTTCTATGGCGACTTACAATATAATGTATTTCGTGAACTTTGAATTTATGCGTTCCATATTTACCGGTAACGGTAATGGAAGTTTCAAGGTGAATATCGCGGAGGTCCTGGAAACGCTTTTTGTTGATATTCCCCCGTTAACGGACAGTTCCGAGATGTTGATAAGCCTTTCCGATAAACGGTATAACAAGGCGGTCGTCACGATCACCCTTCAAAATGAGGAGGAAGAAACGGCCACTTTGGTTGTTACTGCCTGGCGTGGCGGTATATCCAAACGGGCTTTTAAGAAATTGCATGAAGAAGGTAATAACATCTTTTCTTTGAAGTTCTTGAATGAATCCTGCAATTTCTTCTTTACCACCCGGAGCAATGACTGGCGTATAACGATGCGCGAGACGGAACTTTACCCGCTCTGTTTCATCTATCCGGAGCACGAGCTGAAAATAACGGAACTTCTTACCGGACAAAGCCTTGCAGTACCAGGCACGGCAGGGAATTTCTACGCCTTGAACCTGGAGGCCGTAAGACTTAAATTCTTTACCGATTACGGGGTACTGGCCAACCTTTTTGACGTGTATAGCGGTGAAACGTTCGCTCTCCGGATCGGGATCGAGCAAAGCCCGACGGTCCGCGAGCGTTACCGGCTCCGGTTCCTGAACAGTTACGGGGTTTACGAGGTGTTTTCCCTGGAAGGCGAGGCGAGCGTAACTCCCGGCATGGATGAAGACGAAGACGCTGTTTTCCGGCGTTACGATGAAATTACCGATGATTATTATTCGGATCGCATACGTACGGAGATACAGGAAGCCGTAACGGTTAAGACGGGATTCAAACGCCCGCAGGAAATACGCTTTCTTCTTGACCTGCTTTCCTCCGATGATGTCTACCTGGCAGGTTACGGCCGGGAAGAGATCAAGGTAATTCCTTCGGCGGAAGAGTTTTCTTACCGTGTCCGTCCGGACGCGCCGCAGAACGTGACGTTAAAGCTCACGTTTGCCGAGAAGGAGTCCAACTGGACGGGAGAAATCACGGAAAGCGGCTACCGGAAACCGCGGGTTCATTCCAAAGAGTTCAGTAAACAATTTAATTAATGTATCTATATGGCAACACAGGAGTATATCGATGATCTTATTATAGTCATTGAAACCGCGGAGGACGCGGAAAGCGTTACCAACCAAATGGTGGCGGCGGTTCTTGGCTTCTTGAACGAACACCTGAAACTGGTTTCCCAGGGTAAGGAAATCGAGGCGGAGGAAGCCGCCCGCATTGCCGCCGATGCAGCCTTGCAGAAGGCTATCGACGCCGTTTCTCTACGTATCGACCGGCTTGTCGGCAACAACGCTTCGCAGGCAATCGACAACTTTAACGAAATTCTTGCTTTTCTGGACGGGCTTAAAGACAGTGATTCGCTGGCCGCATTGCTGGCCGATATCAACGCCCGTATCGGCAGCGAAGACGGTTCACAGAGTGAAGACGGTTCCCTTTGGGGAAAGCTGAAAAGTCTGTCCCAGGATATTAGCAGTTGTTCCGAGGACATAAGCACGTTGCAGGCAGACCGTGACGAAATGAAACAGGAGTTGCAGGAAACTGCCGGGCGTCTGTCTTCCACCTTTACCAATGTAAACAACCTCTTGAACGCCGGCAGCGTTTATAGTGATCTGTCGGGGGTGTTTGCAGCATTGAAAACGGCGGGGAAGATTGACGATGTCCGGAAAAACGGCGTGATCCTTTCTTTCCTCACTGCCGACGGCTGGGTGACGAAACAATTTAAAGGCAATCCGGACACGGATTTTGAGAATGTCGAAAAGTGGGAGGATTTCGGCAGCGGCGGTTCAGGCGGCGGGAATACCTATAATGTAACCGGCAGTGTGCCGCTTACGGAAGGTTTCTATACCCTGGCTTCCGCCATTGCCGCGGTACCGGAGAAGTGGCGCGGCCGGGGGCGTGTCATCACCTTTGAAACATCGCTCGGCAAATGGGAGACGTACCAGTTTACCGGAACCGCCCTGGATGCCTGGGACCAGGAGGCGAGCTGGGAAGAGTTCGGCGGCAAAGGAACGGTAAAGAGCGTAACGGTAAACGGCGAGAAGCAGACGCCGGACGCGGCCGGTAATGTGAATGTAAACGTGGATATCCTGGAAGTGGACGAGACTTTGTCCGCCGATTCCACCAATCCGGTAGAAAACAAGGTAGTAACCGCCCGTTTTAACGAGGTGGACGCTTCCACGCTGTTTAACGTAAATGCGGAGGTAAGCGAGGATGAAACATCCGTCCGTCTGTCTTTCCAGAACAAAAGCGGCGCGGAAATTACCGCCGTGGATATCCCGGCCGGTTCCGGTGGAGGTTCCGGCGAAACGGTGGCTACTAAAATTGTCTTGAATGCGGCTGTAGATAACGCCATAATCAAGGAAGGCGGAAACGCCCGTCTTACTTATACATACGATCACCAATACACCACGGGGGATGAAAAGGGGGAATCTACCGGGCAAAAGGCGGATATCACCGTTACGATCAGGCGTGGAACAACTACCATGTATTCCCAGACGGTCAGCGATGTTTCCAAAGGCAGTTACGAACTGGACCTTTCAAGTTACTTGCTTGTTGGGAATACCGATATTTACGTAGTGGCAACCACAACCGATCCGACTACCGGCAAGAAACAGACCCGACAGGCGTTTACATCCGTGAAGGTTGTCAGCCTTTCCCTTACCAGCTCTTACAATCTGGCCGGGGCCATAGCCGCAGGCGGTTATACCCTGGCCGACACGATTAATATCCCTTATGCCGTGAGCGGTTCCGGAACAAAGGTCGTCACGCTTTATCTGAACGGCCGGCAACAGAACGCGCACACCATTACAAGATCGGGAACGACAAACGGCAGTTTCAGTTTGTCCCCCTCTTCGCTTGTAACCGGTCGGAATACCGTTCAAATGGTTGCCGAAATGGAGGCTTCCGCCGATCTTGTGTTAAAATCCGAAAGTATCTACATTGATATCCTGAAATCCGGAGGATCGGCACCGTTCATCGGCACGATGATAAGTTTTCCGGACGGCCGTATTTTTACGGAGGATCATCTTGTTCCGCGCCTGGAAGCGGGGCAGTACGAACAGGTGAAATTTGACTTTGTGGCTTATGATCCCGACGCGACGCCGGCCCAAATGGACGTTTGCCGGGACGGGGTGAAAACGCAGTCTGTCAGTGTGGCCCGTACTACACAGACATACACCAACCGTTTTACGGAGCAGGGCGAGATCACTATGAAATTTAAGACGGGAGCCACGGAATACCCGTTTTATATCGACGTGACGGAAAGCGGGATCGACTTGCAGGAAACTACCGCCGGGCTTGTACTGAAACTTTCAGCAGCCGGGCGGAGTAACAGTGAATCCGATCCGGGAGCCTGGGATTATGGCGACATACATACAACGTTTGCAGGTTTCGACTGGAACAGCAACGGCTGGACGGGTGACGCCCTGAAACTTACGGGAGGCGCGAAGATTGAAATCGGGTACCGGCCGTTCTCCACAGATGCGACCACTACCGGGGCTACCTATGAAATGGAAATTCTTTGTTCGTCGGTAACGGACCGGCAGGGAGTGATACTGGACTGTATGGCCGGCGATATCGGTTTACAAATGACAACGGAGCAGGCCCTTATGCGTGTTTCTGGCGGTACGGAAGTAAGTACAAAGTTTGCAAGTGATATGAACCTGAAAATAGCCTTTATTGTCGGGTCCAAGGCTGGCAAACGGTTGCTGGAACTTTATGTAAACGGAATCCGTTGCGGGGCTGTACAGTATGGGGCTACCGAAGGACTACTGCAGGCGGAACCGGTGAACATCCGTTTGTTCAGTGATACGGCGGATGTGGAGATCAGGAATTTCCGTATTTATAACCGTGCGCTTACGGATGATGAAGAATTAAATAATTACATGGTAGACCGTACTACGTCGGACGAAATGGTCCTGTTATTTGAAAAAAACGATGTTACGGGGGACAACGGTACGGATATCGACATAGACAAGTTACGCGCCCAGGGAAAGGCGGTTATGCGAATTGTCGGCGATGTGAACCTTGTCAACGCCACCAATAACAAGAAATTCGAGGTACCGGTCGATATCTATTTTTATAGCCCGTACGGTAAGGAGTATGATTTTGTAGCAAGGAATGTCGGTCTAAGAATACAGGGTACATCATCCACCACTTATCCGCGTAAGAATTACCGTCTTTATTTCTTGCGCCTGGAAAAATACGGTACCACGCTGGAAGTTAACGGCGTGGATGTGCCGTCTCTTGAATACAGTTTCAAACCGGGAGCACGGCCGATCAGTATATTCTGTTTGAAAGCGGACTTTTCCGATTCTTCCGGTACACATAATACCGGTGCGGTGCGTATTGTGAACGACGTTTGGAAGAAGTGCGGGTGGCTGACACCGCCGCAGGCTGCATATAAGGGGGAATATGACGTGCGTATAGGCGTAGACGGTTTCCCTATGGACCTGTTTTATGACAACGACGGCACCGGTGCGAATACTTATCTGGGAAAATACAATTTCAATAATGAGAAGTCGGAAAGTGCGATTATTTACGGTTTTGAAGGAATTGAAGGATTCAACGACGAAGCGGCCCTGAACGGGCAGCGTAACAAATGTATCTGTCTGGAGTTCTTGAATAACTCCGAGGCCCTTTGTCTGTTCGGGACTACCGATATGTCTTCTTTTGATGATGCGCTGGAATTTCGTTTCAAGGCAGATACTACCTGGGCGGATGCACACGAGGACGACAAGGCGGCAGTTACAAGGCTTTGGAACTGGATCAATTCATGTAAAGGTAATTCTGCTAAGTTTCTGGCGGAATATAACCAGTATTTCGGTAATGACAGCCCGTTTGCATGGTATCTGATTACCGATTACTTTATGGCCGTGGATAACCGGGCAAAAAATATGATGCTGGCAACTTGGGACTCTCTGATCTGGTATTTCCTTCCTTACGATATGGACACTTTGTTCGGTGTGCGTAATGATTCGGTACTGAAATACGAATATACCATTACCCACGAAAGTTTTGACAACAGTATAGGTTCTTATTCGTTTGCCGGCCATGATTCCGTTTTATGGGAACTGGTACGCAGTTGTCCGGACAAATTGCGTGAAGTAGCGGAAACCTTGCGTAGCAATATGAGCCTTGAATATGTTCTGCAAGTATTTAACGAGGAGCAAATGGGTAACTGGTGCGAGCGGATTTATAACAAGGATTCGGAATATAAATATATCCTTCCGCTTACCGAAGGGGTGACAACCAGCAGCGGAACCAGTTATTATAATTATCTGTATGCCTTGCAGGGCAGCCGTTACGCACACCGTACTTATACCATTCAGAACCGTTTTGCCCTTCTGGACAGTCAGTACGTGGCCGGTACTTACCGCCGTGACAGCTTCGCGGCTTATTTCGGGTATAAGTTCGGCAGTGATAACCGGAAAATTCGGATTACGGCCTCCGAACGGTATTATTACGGGTACGGGTACACGTCCGGAACACCGCACCAAAGCGCGGTACTTGCAGAAATGGCCGGTAGTGTGGTGGAACTGACAATGGACACGGATTTGATTGTAAACGATCCGCAATATTTCTACGGTGCAAGCCGTATTCGCGGGCTTGATCTGACGGATGTAAGCCACGCCATTGTCGGCACGTTGAACCTGAACAACTGCACGGCCTTGCGTGATCTGAATGTTAGTTGTGAGGCCGGACAGACGACATTTAACGCCCTTCTGGTGGGTAATTGCCGTAATCTTCGAAAACTCGACATATCCGGACTTAAATCTTCTTCCTTTACCGGTATGGACCTTTCAAGTAATACCAAACTTGAAACCTTCCTGGCCGGTGATACATCCCTTACCGGTGTGACATTTGCCGGCGGTGCGCCTCTGGCCGTTTGCGTCCTTCCCGGAACTTTGCAGACGCTCGAACTCCGGTACCTGAACAAACTAACCAATGCAGGGCTGCAGCTGGAAGGTACGGCAAATATCACGCGCCTTGTGATTGATAACTGTAGCCTGATCGACTGGAACACGTTATTACAGCAATGCAGTGCGACCAGCTATCTACGAATTACCGGTATAGATATGGACGGGAACGGTAATTTGCTTCGCAGGCTTATGACAATGGGCGGCGTTGATGAAGACGGGGGAAACGTGCAGACGTGCCGCCTGGTAGGTACGTACCGGCTCACCCAGTCCATGTCGGATGAAGAGTACGCCGCCACCTGTGCACATTTCCCGGAACTGAATATCATTCAGCCGCAGTTTGTCGGTATAAAAATAGATCAGACGGTAGGAGACGGGGAAAAGATTACGAATCTGGATAACTCTACCGGATATGACTATAATACTGAATTTACCCCGTCTTCCCATATATTGGAAGTGTTGTCGAAAAGACGTTGTATTCTGGCTAAAAAGACGGCGGAGGGTGAAATGACCTGTTACCCGCTTCATGATGAGAACCGAAATAAATACGCGGATAGTGACAGCGTGGAGAACGCCACGGATGCAGTATTAACCGGATCGGAAGGTGAAGTTTACATATATGAGCCTCATTACTGGTACAAGGGAGTAACGGACGTGCTGAATCAGTGCCTTTACGGTTTTATTTCAAGTAATGAGGATGCGCCGGCAGCAGCAGGGTACACCAGTATAAGATTTACCCGCGAGGAACTGGATGTGACGGAAGGGATCGGGATTCGTAAGAATACGGATTACACAACCATTGAAGAGGCGAAGAATGAATACGAATCCGGATCGTTCGCCCTGGTGGACGTCCGGGATTACAAGCAGGTTCGTTTTCCCGGTTTTGCTTCTACTCTTTACGGTGCTGTATTTATAGATGATGCCGGGAAAATAGTAAGTCGGATCAGCGTTTCAAATGCGAACGGTTTTATCAATGGTATGTATCTGTTTTGTGCCGTTCCTGTAGGGGCTACGAAACTGGCCTTTACTTTCCTTAATTCGGCGGCCTTCGATTTCGTTTTACTCACAACATCGGAAAGTGTGGAAGCGATCGAGCCGGACTGGGTAGAGCATACGGAATGCCTGGGCGGTGTTTATGAAGCCTATCTGATTGATGATGTGCTGCGTTCTGTCAGTGGTGTTTCAAGTGTAGGAACTATTTCACAGAGCCAGGCAGTCAAATACGCCCAGAACAGGGGCAAAGGTTTCCAGCTGTTCGACTGGGAGATGCACAAGGATGTGGGTAATCTGCATTTCTTTAAATACGGTAATACCGATTCGCAGGGAGTTTGCGGATATGGAACAAACAATTACCAGAAAGTGACAGGCCTTACAAATGCGCTGGGGATGCGTGATACGGTTTCTTATTATAAGGAAAAGGGCGGTTCCAATCCACAGGCGGAAGGTGCTTACCGGGACGGTGTAAATTATCAGTCCGTCAATGTGCTGGGATATGAGAATTTCCAGGGAAACAAGGCGGAATGGTTGCAGTATGTCACAGTAAACAAGACGGCGGCGGACGGAAGGTGGTTTATTACCATGCCGGACGGAACGGAACGCGTTGTACAGGGAATTACTGTTTATAATGCGGATATTTATCCTACCCACATGGTTTGGGGCCGGTATATGGATTTGATTGCGGCCAAGGAAGGCGGTTCCACTTCCTCTCATTGGTTCGACAGGTTCTATGTGGGTACCGGGCTTTCTCGTGTGGTGTATCGGTCGTACTACAACGCGAGCGCGTTAGGCGGTGTTTCGTGTGCGAGCGCGGGTTACGATTCATCGATCACGTTTGCGAACGTCGGCGTTCGGCTTGCCTTCAGGGGCATCATACGCTGGGCGGGTAGCGTCGCGGCCTTTAAAGCCATAAATCAGGCAGATTAAGATAAAAAATAGCAACGTAAAACGTTGTGCGGGTAGCGCAGGCGTCCGGAAGTAAGACGGGTGCCGGTGCTTCCTGAAAGTACAAAGGCGGATTTCCTCATATACACTCGTGTGGTGTATCGGTCGAACAACAACGCGAACGCGTTAGGCGGTGTTTCGTATGCGAACGCGAATAACGATTCATCGAACACGAATGCGAACATCGGCGTTCGGCTTGCAAACAATTAGGATAAAGAAAAAGCGCATAAGCCTTAAAGATTGGCGTACAACAGTGGGGACGTGTCCCCGGCGTGGAGCCAAGAGGAATGAGCCTCGCCAACAGCAGCCGTTTACGGCTGGAAAGGGGAAAAATAAAGCGCAGGGCAATGGGGTTTGGTAGGAATTTTTTTCGAAGAAGCCCGGCCCGGGGAATTGAAGGCTAATTTAATTATCATGTGGAGAGAAGATAATATTATAGAAGAGATTGTCGAGGACTCCAATATAGAGGACGCCATAAAAACGGTATTGCGCAAAAGAAGACGAAAGCGCAGCTTTGCCGGGCGTAGAATACTGGCGGATGTCCCGAAGGCAGTAGAGAGGATCAGGCAGCGGATCAGGAGTGGGCGGTTCAAGCTCGGAGGATATCGGGAAATGACCGTAGACGACGGGCCGAAGGTAAGGACCGTACAATCGGTTTCCCTGGAGGACAGGATCGTTCTTAACGCTGTTATGAATGTGGTGGACCGGCATTTGAAAGTACGTTTTATCCGGACTACTTCCGCATCCATTAAAAACAGGGGAACGCATGACCTTTTACAGTATATCGTTAAAGATATAAAGGATGATCCCGAAGGAACCCTGTTCGGGTACCAGTTCGATATAACGAAATTCTATGAAAGCGTAGACCAGGACATTTTGCTGGATGCAGTGAAAAAGATGTTCAAGGATAAAATATTAATCGGAATCCTGGAAGAGTGCATCCGCATGATGCCTAAAGGCGTAAGTATCGGGCTAAGATCATCACAGGGGCTTTGTAATTTGCTTCTATCCATTTACCTGGATCACCGGTTAAAGGATCAGGAGGCAGTAGCACACTATTACCGGTATTGTGACGACGGTCTGGTGCTTTCCGGTAGTAAGAAATACCTTTGGAAGGTTAGGGATATCATTCATGAACAGGCCCGTAAAGCCCGCCTGGAGATTAAAAGCAATGATACCGTTTTCCCGATCACCGAAGGTATCGACTTCCTGGGATATGTAACCCGCCCGGATCATGTACGGTTAAGGAAGCGTAACAAACAAAAGTTCGCCCGCAAGATGCACAAGGTTAAAAGCAAGAAACGCAGGCAGGAGCTGACCGCCTCATTTTACGGGCTTACAAAACATGCCGATTGCAAGAACTTATTTTATAAACTAACAGGAAAGAAAATGAAAAAATTAAAAGATCTGGGCTACAAGTACAAGCCTAAAGACGGACGGAAACGATTTACCGGGGCAAGGATCAAGTCGCCCGAACTGATGAACAAGGATGTGATCGTACTTGATTATGAAAAGGATGTTCCGACGAAAAACGGAAACCGGACTGTTATAAAGCTGGAACTCGACGGCAAGGAGAGAAAGTATTTTACCAGCCTGGAGGAAACACTTTTCATTTGTGAATCAGCGGCAAGAGACGGAGAACTGCCTTTTGAAGCACATTGCGAAGGTGAAGTAAGTGAAAAAGGATTGATAATTATACATTTTACTTGAAATGATACGAATTTATGCAGACAGCAAGGCGGAACCGGTAAGATGTACCAACCGCCGCCGGGGAATCTGGCGTATTACGTGGGATTACCAGGAAACAGAGACAGCAGAAGGAGTGCAGCGTAGTTACATGGAAGAGACGTTCGATCATCTACCCGCACTGGCAGAAATCAAGGCGGTTATTAATGAATGGTATAACCGGAAGATAACCGACACGATCGAAAGCGGGTACGTATGGAACGGCCTGAAAGTCTGGCTTTCCATGGAGAACCAGATGAATTATAAGACGGCGTACGATCTTGCCTTGCAGACAGGCGGGGAAAACCTTCCTGTTACTTTCAAGCTCGGGGAAGAAGACAACCCGACGTTTTACGAGTTTGCAAGTATGCAGCAACTACAAGAGTTTTACACCGGTGCCGTGAAACATATACAGGAGACACAAAAGGAAGGCTGGGAACTTAAAAAGGCGATAGACTGGAGCGTTTATACGTTGGAGTAGAAAAAGTGAAGGGGGAAGCGGGAAACACGTTTCCCCTTCACTCTTTTAGTTATAACATATCATCAAAGGCGTGTATTCCCGCTTCGCGTTCATCTTCCAGAGCATGTGCGTAAACCATTGTCATAGTTATAGAACTATGTCCCAAAAGGTGGGATAGCGTTACGATATCATGTGTTTTCTTATAATACAAGGTAGCGAATGTATGCCGCCCGGTCTTTGAACTGATATCCTTTGTTATTCCTACTTTACCGGCTATTGTTTTCAATACCCGGTTTATATCCTGATCCGTGGGAAGGTTCATAAACAAGTTACCTTTTGTACGTCCGGCCCGGTAATATTCATAGATATAACGTGCCGGGTCCGATAAGGGTACAGTTACCGGTATTTTTGTCTTACCTCGTGTGTAGTGTAGTTCATTCCCTATGAACTGGTTTATCTGCAATGCTTTTGCATCGCCTATATGCAAAGAAGTAAAACAAAGAAACAGAAAAAAACGGAGTACGTTCTGGGTACATTCTTCCAGGCGGCCGGACCGGTACAAGGCGGTCAGACGGAGGAGTTCTTCTTCCGTCAGGTATATAACTTCACTTTTGGGGCGACGTATCTTTATGGCCGCGAACGGGTCCTGGTCCATATAACCGCCGCGTATGGCGGCACCTACATATATTTTGATAGTAGCCATGTTACGCCATGCCGTAGAATCCATGTTACCTATTTTGCGAAGATATGCAAAGAAAGACAGGAGAAATTCGTGGGTAATCTCTGAAAATACAAGGCCGGGTGCGAATGTTTCCAGTTTCTTGATGATAGAAACGTGATGTTTCCAGGTACCGAAAGAAATAGTTTTGCTAATTTGTTTGAGGTAAACCCGTGCAAAATCAAAGAAGGTACCAAAATCGGAGGGATTGTTATACTGGCGGAAGAAACTTTCTTTTGTCAGCGTCTCATTTTTAAGACGGGCACGGACAAATATATCGCTTACTCGTGAACGGATATTGGAGATGATTAAATTTTTATCCTTACTTTCTTTGTCCCGGCCTTTTATCACTTCGTTTTGCTCATCCCATTCTTTAGAGGTGACACTTAACCTTACCGCGATCCTTATTTTCTCGCGGTTGATATAAAATTCCACATACAGGGGGAGCCGGTCGGTTTTGCCTTTTTTGCCTTGTCTTACAACTCTTATTGCCGTCATTTTTATATGCCTATTTTATGCCTGTAGAGGGGATATGCCTACAAATATGCCTACACAGGCAGGTTATTAAAAGTTAAACGGGGCGAAAGTAAAACGTTTAATATCAGCTATTTAAAAGAAAAATCCGATAACATTTAACTGTTACCGGATGTTAATAGTGATTCCGCTGCGATTCGAACGCAGGACCCACGCCTTAGAAGGGCGTTGCTCTATCCAGCTGAGCTACGGAACCAGCCTTATTTGCGGATGCAAAGGTAGTGCTTTTTATGAAAACTCAAAAACTTTCCGGCACTTTTTTATTCATATTTTTCTTTATGGCTATGAATCAGTAATTTATAAAAGAGAAATATTTTGTTTACTTATATGATTGGGGAGGAATGAATAGGAAAACGTCATTTTTACGAAGAATAACGAACGTTATATAGGTTTCAAAAAGGTCAAAAAAATAAAATACGGTTGTGTTTTTCTATTATAACTTCTACTTTTGAACGATAAACAACTAAAAAACACATAAAGTTATGAAGAAATTGATTTTTTTATTTGCATTTTGTATTGTAGTGACTAATGTTTTTGCACAAACCGCCCCAGAGCAATTGAAAAAAGAAGGAAATGATGCATTTAATGCTAAAAATTATCCAGTAGCGTATGCGAAGTTCAGCGAATATCTGAAACAGACTAATAATCAGGATTCTGCAACAGCTTACTATTGTGGTATAGCAGCAGACGAAGTGAAAAAGTATGCGGAAGCCGTGACCTTTTTCGATATTGCTATTCAGAAAAAATTTAATATAGGAAATGCGTATGCTCGTAAAGCTTTGGCTTTAGATGCACAAAAGAAGACTGCTGAATATGTAGCTACATTAGAAGAAGGGCTGAAAGTCGATCCTAAGAATAAGACAATGGTGAAGAATTATGGTCTTCATTATCTAAAAGCAGGACTTGCAGCACAGAAAGCAGGAAAAGCAGAAGAAGCTGAAGATTGTTTTAAGAAAGTAATTCCTTTGGATCACAAGCAATATAAAACAAATGCATTGTACAGTTTAGGAGTTCTGTGCTATAATGATGGCGCTAATATCCTGAAGAAAGCTGCTCCTTTGGCAAATTCTGATGCAGATAAATATGCTGCAGAAAAAGAAAAAGCTGATGGTAGATTTAAAGAAGCATTAGACTATCTGGAAGAAGCTGCTAAGATCTCTCCGGAAAATGAAAATGTGAAGAAGATGCTTCCTCAAGTGAAAGCTGTTATGAAGTAATTTGACCAATTTTATAAATGATAAAGGGTTGCCGATATGACACGTCGGACAACCCTTTTTTATTGCTATCTTTTTCTAATCTATACTTTTTGTGTACATTTGCCTTCCCTAAACGTAGAAGTATTTTATATGCACTTATATAATAAGGAACAGGCTATTAAACGAATGAACCAGTTGGGACAACTCCACCGTCCTTTCATTTTCATTATAAATTATCTACAAGATGTATCTTATATAGAGGAGGTTGCCGCTGTTGATTCCGCTGAAGTTTTGTATAATTTGAATGGATTTACCAATCAGATTATATCGGCTGAAGATGATATAGCTACTTACTCCGCAAAAACAGTGCCTTCACTACATTGGCAGCCTTTCGCAGAATCTTTTTCTTCTTATCAACGTTCGTTTAATATCGTGCGACGGAACATCCTGGCAGGAAATAGTTTCCTTACGAATTTGACGTGTCGCACTCCGGTAGAAACCAATCTCACTCTGAAAGATATTTATTTTCATTCAAAAGCGATTTATAAGCTATGGATTAAAGATCGTTTTACGGTTTTCTCTCCTGAAATATTTGTTAGAATTCATCAAGGAAAAATTAGCTCATATCCGATGAAGGGAACCATTGATGCTTCAATTCCCTCTGCTGCTCAATTATTGATGAATGATCCGAAAGAGACTGCCGAACATGCTACCATTGTAGATCAGATCGGAAGAGCGTCG
>OIHB01000125.1_pt1 | contig 20145 bp, 19 predicted proteins | sample 1582401 | NCBI WGS metagenome assembly OIHB01 (sample SAMN02674970, study PRJEB24791) | human gut metagenome, SKBSTL043 | isolation source: stool | host: Homo sapiens | place: USA | reverse complement strand
GCCTCGAAGAGGCAATGTCCTGGCGAAGCGTTGTTACTTGTTGTAAAGGTTGTTTGAGTTGTTTTCTTAACTTATCCTAATGACAATGAGGATATTGAGTGGACAAAGCAAACTTGGTTGTAAAACGTTGTAAAAGTTGTTTTAGTTGTCTTCTTCTCTTGTCCTCGCATTGCCACCGAAAGCAGAGAGAAAAGACTTCATTAGTTAAACCCTTAAACGAAAAGAAAAATCATGGATGAAAAGAAAAGACAGGTATGGCGCTTCGTCATTCAGACCGCCATCTCGATCCTCACGGCCATCGCCACGGCCCTCGGCGTGACGAGCTGCATGGCTGCCGTGTAGCAAGCAGAAATACAGAATTGTTTTAGAAAATGGGATTTTAAGCTAGTTAATTGCTCCCCCGCTAAGATGGGAATCTTGGAGGGGGAGGCTTGGATGGCCCCATTCTATCGCGTGAGGCCCATCTTTCGGGCACAATTGGGACAGATGCCCCTGACCAAATGGGATTCGGAACGGGTGAGGAAGCCTTCGGGAACGGCCACGGACGGGGTGGGGACGTGGTTCAGGCAGATGGTGCGGAGACATTGCTCGCAGAAGAAGTGGACGTGGACGTCCTCGTCGTGGTCGTCGTCGTGACTCAGACAGAGTTCGTAGCTCGCCACGCCCGTTCCTCCCTCAATGACATGGACGAGGTGGTGGGAGCGAAACAGGGCCATCGTGCGCGAGATGACCGACTTGTCGATAGACAAGAGGGCGGTCTCCAGTTCCTTCATCGTCTTGGGCCCGTCGCCCTTCAAGAGCGCGCTGGCGATCAGCACACGGTTGGCCGTGGGCCGGATGCCGTGGTCTTCCATCAATGCATAGAGAGATTGCTTGTCCATATCCTTGGTTTTGCTTTTCAACTGAGTTTTTCTATCAGGAGGATGCGACGGGTGGAGTCGGTGATGCGCACCCGGTGGTCGATCCTGTTGCCGACGATCCATAGTATCTGGTCTTCCGCGTCGCAGAGCACGACCTGATGGCGCTTCTCCCACACGCTCTTCTTCTGGTCGGTAAGGAAGTCGCTGACCAGTTTGCCGCCCTTCATGCCGAGCGGGACGAAGCGGTCGCCCGGTTGCGTGCGGCGTATGATCAAGGGAAACCTCACCTTGTCTGCGTCCAGCGCCACGGTCTCGGGCGAGGTGGGAAGGACGAAGCGGTCGTCCCTCTCGGCCCGCGAGAGCCTGATCGTCACCTCGTTGGCGTAGGAGTAGCGTCCCGTTTCGGGAATGCGCATCGGGCGCGGCGCATCGGCTTCGAGGGGATGGATCGTCAGGCGTCCACGGTCGGAGAGCAACTCGTGGGTGGGAGAGATCCACCGGCTGCCGCTGGAGGTTGCGAGACGGTCGGCGATCTGTCGGATCTGCGACGGATTGAAATGGCGGGGCTGGAGGAAGTAGTAGAGGGCCAGTTCGGCAGAAGGCTCCTGCTGGATCGCCTCGATGGAAAGTTCGGTTGCCTCGGCGTAGTGGGCCAGTTGGGTATCGACAACCTGCTCTATGCCCTCCAGCTCCGCAGCCATCGTCAGGACCGTGTCGCGAAAGGAGGGATTGATGGCCTCGATCATAGGGAGGATCTGCAGGCGGACCTTGTTGCGCTTGACGTCGGCCACGAGGTTGGAGCTGTCCGTGACGTAGGACCGTCCGAGACCGTCGAGGTAGCTGACGAGGTCGGCGCGGCTGACGCACAACAGCGGGCGCACCACGTCGCCCTGGCGGGGTTTCATGCCCGTCAGCCCATGGATGCCCGTCCCCCTGATGAGGTTGAGGAGGATGGTCTCCACGGAGTCGTCGCGATGATGGGCCACACAGATGGCCTCGGCCCCGATAGCCTCCCGGAGCTGGCGAAAGTAGGCGTAGCGCAACTGGCGTGCCGCCATTTCGATACTGATGCCATGCAGCTGGGCGTAGGCGCGGGTGTCGAAGTGGGCACGGTGGAGCGGGATGGCCAACTCGTCGCACAACGACTGGCAGAAGTCCTCGTCGCGGTCGGCCTCGTCGCCCCGCAGCTGGAAGTTGCAGTGGACGGCCTCCAGGCGGTAGCCCAGGTCGCGCAGCAGCAGCAGCAGGGCCACGCTGTCAGCGCCACCCGACAGGGCGACGAGCTGCAGGCGCGACTTGTCCAGCAGTCGGCGGTCTTCGATATAATGGGCGACAAGCGTCTTCAAACCTGTGGCTTTCATTGCTTCAACAGCGTTTCTTTTTGCTTCAACCAGTGTTTTTATTGCTTCAACCAGCGTCTTTTTGCTTCAAAAAACAAGTGTCTTTGCTTCAAACAAGTGTCTTGGTTTCAAAGGGACCAGTCCTTACTCCACGTAAAGGACGAGGCCCTTGAGATATTCGCCCTCGGGATGGTAGATGTTGATGGGGTGGTCGGCGGGCTGGTGCAGCTGGTGGAGGATGCGCACCTTGCGTCCTGCCTGGGCTGCCGCCGTGAACACCGCCTGACGGAAATGCTCCTTGCTGACCACCTGCGAGCAACTGAAGGTGAAGAGGATGCCGCCCTTGCGGATACGCTGAAATCCCTTGACGTTGAGGCGCGTATAGCCTTTGAGGGCGTTGCGCAGCGCGCCACGGTGCTTGGCGAAGGCGGGCGGGTCGAGGATGATCAGGTCGTACTTGTCGTCGTGGCTGTCGAGATACTTGAAGGCGTCCTCGCAGAAAGCCTCATGGCGATGGTCCTCGGGCGGAAAATTGAGCGCCACGTTGGCGTTGGTGAGCTCCACGGCCTTGGCCGAGCTATCGACGGAGTGGACCTGGCTGGCTCCGCCCCGCATCGCATAGACGGAGAAGCCGCCCGTGTAGCAAAACATGTTGAGCACCGTCCTGCCCTTGGCATAATGCTCCAGGAGCGCGCGGTTCTCTCGCTGATCGACGAAGAAGCCGGTCTTCTGTCCGCGAAGCCAATCGACATGGAAGCGAAGCCCGTTCTCCGTGGTCAGGTCCTCGTCGGTGGGGCCGCCCAGGATAAACTCGTTCTCCTGGCCAAGGTTGGCCTTGAAGGGCAGGGTGGTCTCGCTCTTGTAATAGACGTGCTCCAGGCGGTCGCCCATCACTTCCTTCAGCGCCTTGGCAATGGCCATGCGGCTGACGTGCATACCGACGCTGTGGGCCTGCATGACGGCTGTCTTGCCATAGCAGTCGATGACCAGTCCGGGGAGGTTGTCGCCCTCGCCGTGTACGAGGCGGTAGGTCGTGTTGACGCCCTGGCTGAAATGTTCGCCACCAAAGGAAGCCTCCTCCGTGCGATAGATGCCGATGGACTGGCGCACCTGCCAGGCCGCGGCGAGGCGGCTCTGCCAGAAGTCGTCGTCGATGGCCACGTCGTGGAACGAGAGGATGCGGACGGCAATGGATCCTACCTGAACGTGGCCCACGCCGAGGAAACTGCCGTCGAAGCCTATCACGCGCACCACGTCGCCCTCTTCGAGCCCGTCGTCCATGCGGGCTATGGCACCACTAAACACCCAAGGATGGAAACGGCGCAGCGACTCCTCCTTGCCTTTCTTCAAATATACCGACTTATACATGCTGATCTTCTTCGTCTGTTTTTACAAGTTCATAATCGCCCGTCTGCCGAAGCTCGGTCAACGTCTCATAGAGGTTGATGCAGGTCCAGGCATCGGTGGCGGCGTAGAGCTGCTGCTTGGGGTTGAGCTGGTCGCTCTCCCAGTTGGAAAGCTGCTCGCGCTTGGAGATGCGCTCGTGGAAGATGTTGGCGTAGAGCTTCTGGAGGCTGAGGTCCTTGATGCCGAAGTCGCTCACCATCTTCTGCAGATCAATAAAGCGGCCGGGGGAAAACTTGACGCGATGGTGGAGCATATTCATGTCGTCGCCCAGGGAAAGGCCGATCTTCGGCACGGTCGTGTCCTCCAAGAGATGGATGATACACGAGGGCACGCCCATCTTGTTGAGACGGAAGAGGTAGCACTTGTCCCGCCCGCTCACCTGGAGCAGGGCGACCAAGTGGTGCTGTCCTTTGTGGAAGACGGGGCGCGTCTCCGTATCGACGCCCAGGATGGGCTGGTGGAGAAGTTCCTCTACCGCTTTCTCCGCCTCCTCCTCGCTCGTGACCGTGACGATTTCGCCAGGAAACGTCACGCGCGGAAGCTCAGAAATGGCAGACTTGTCAAACTTGCTGTATATGATTCTCTTCATTGATTCTTATTAGACCGTGCAAAATTAGGAAAAAAGTTTCAAATCTATGGCCGAATTATCCTCCTTTTTTCTTACTTTTGCAGAAATAAACGGGGAAGTGGGGGCTTTCGGGCCACGCATTTCCCAAATAATCAAGCACATAAGCGCGGGAAGCCCCTCTCCACCGAGAGAGGCCGCCCCGTCACTATAAGAACAAACGACAATATGGCTAAAAAGAAAACCGCCACTAAGTCTAAGACTTTCTGGGACGCAATCGGATGCAACAAGATACTCAACGAGACGACCAACTTCGTGCTGGGACTGACCCTGGCCGCCTTGGCCCTGGTGGCGATCATCTCCATGGTCAGCTACTTCAAGACGGGTGCCATCGACCAGAGCATCCTCGTAAGCTTGCGTCCAGGGGAGTTGTTGAACCGCAATCGTGAGTTTGCCAACTACTGCGGCAGTCTGGGTGCGCTGACCTCCTATTATCTTATAGGGCGCTGCTTCGGCATCCCTGCCTTTCTGATTCCCGCCTTCCTGTTGCTTTGCAGCCTGCGGATGATGGGCGCCTTCCCGCGGTTGAACCTCCTGAAATGGTTCTTCGGCATGGCGATCATCATGGCGTGGGGCAGCGTCACCTTCGCCAAGTTTCTCTCTCCCCTGATGGGCGAGGAGGTGTTCAATCCGGGCGGCGACCATGGCGCATACGTCTGCCAATGGCTGGAGAACGTGGTGGGCGCGCCGGGCCTTGTCGCCATCCTCCTGGTCGTGGCCATCTCGTTTATGACCTACGTCACCACGGAGACCATCAACGTCATTCGCAAGATGCTCAACCCCATAGACTATCTCTCGCGCAAGGTGAAGTTTACGGTCGAGGAAAACCGCCACCACGACCAGTACGCGCGGGAGGAGGACACGGCAGAGAATCCTGCTGTCAGTCCCGCCGAGAGCGAGGATCCGCAAGTCTTTGACGACCCGCAGACGCAAACGGTGGAATTTCTGGACGACGACCTGCCTGGCAAGGACACCGACGAGCAGCCGCTGAATCCCTCCCACGATCCTGAGACGAAGGACGAGGAAAAGGCTGCCGGCGAGAAGGAGGTGAGCATGCGCGTCGAGATGGCCAAGGGCGACGAGAAGGCCAGCGGGACGACCGTGGCCAGCACGGCAGACCTCTCTACGCCCATCAACCCCCGCGAGCCCTTCGTGTCGTGGAAGTTTCCCACGCTCGGCCTGCTCAAGGAGTATGACAGCGACGCCCGCCCGAGCTTTGCCACCAAGGAGGAGCTGGAGGCCAACAAAAACCGCATCATCAAGGTGCTCGACGACTTCGGCGTGCAGATCAGTTCCATCCGCGCCACCGTCGGCCCGACCATCACGCTCTACGAGATCACGCCGGCCAAGGGCGTGCGCATCGCCAAGATCAAGAACCTGGAGAACGACATCGCCCTCAGCCTGGCTGCCATCGGCATCCGTATCATCGCCCCCATCCCCGGCAAGGGCACGATCGGCATCGAGGTGCCCAACACCACGCCGAGCGTCGTCTCGATGTATAGCATCCTCAACTCCAAGAAATTCCAGGAGACCGACATGGAACTTCCCGTCGCCCTGGGCAAGACCATCTCCAACGAGGTCTTCATGGTTGACCTGGCCAAGATTCCCCACCTGCTCGTGGCGGGTGCGACGGGACAGGGTAAGTCGGTGGGCCTCAACGCCATCATCACCTCGCTCCTCTACAAGAAGCACCCCAACGAGCTCAAGATCGTGCTCGTCGATCCGAAGAAGGTGGAGTTTAGTATCTACAGTCCCATCGCCAACCGATTCATGGCGGCCGTGGAGGAAAACGAGGAGGAGCCCATCATCACCGACGTACAGAAGGTGGTCAATACGCTCAAGGGCCTCTGTGTGCTCATGGACGAGCGCTACGACAGGCTCAAGGCTGCTGGTGCGCGCAACATCAAGGAGTACAACAGGAAGTTTCTCAACCACCACCTCAATCCCGAGGAGGGCCATGAGTACATGCCCTATATCGTGGTCGTGATCGACGAGTTTGGCGACCTCATGCTCACGGCGGGCAAGGAGATAGAGCTCCCCATCACCCGCATCGCCCAGCTGGCGCGTGCCGTGGGCATCCACATGATCATCGCCACCCAGCGCCCGACGACGAGTATCATCACGGGCAATATCAAGGCCAACTTCCCGGGCCGCATCGCCTTCCGCGTCGGATCCATGATGGACTCACGCATCATCCTCGACCGGTCGGGAGCCCAGCAGCTGGTGGGTCGCGGCGACATGCTCTACCTCAATGGTGGCGAGCCCGTCCGCGTGCAGTGTGCCTTTGTCGATACGCCCGAGGTGGTCAAGGTGTGCCGCTTCATCGCCGACCAGCCTGGCCCCGTCACGCCGCTGCTCATCCCCGAGCCGGCTGCCGAGGATGCGCCGGGCATCGGGGGCGGATTCGACACCGACAACCTCGACCCGCTCTTTGAGGAGGTGGCACGCTATGTGGTCATCAACCAGCAGGGATCCACGAGCAAGATACAACGCGAGTTTGGCGTCGGCTACAACCGCGCGGGACGCTTGATGGACAAGCTACAGAAGGCGGGCATCGTCGGCGAGGCCAGGGGTGCCAAGCCACGCGAGGTGCTCATCGGCGACGAAAACTCGCTGAGTAGGATCCTGTCTTGCATCAAGGGATAGTATAGAATAACTATAAAATAATAAAACAATGAGAAAACTTATCACTTTGTTTTTATTAGTCGTGGCGGTAGCCGTCCACGCCCAGTCCGCCGCCCAGGCGCGAAAGGTGCTGGACAAGGTGGCGGCGGTCGTCGGGCGCCCTGGCGGATGCTCGGCACAGTTTAGCCTCAGCGCAGGCAAGGGCCGATCCTTCTCGGGCACCATCGCCATCAAGGGTCGCAAATTCTACGCCTCCACCGCCCAAGGCAAGGTGTGGTACGACGGACGCACCCAGTGGAGCTATCTGAAATCGACGGGCGAAGTCAACATCAGCACCCCCACCGAGGCACAGCAGGCGCAGATGAATCCCTATCAGTTTCTCTCCGTCTATAAGTCGGGCTACAACCTGAGCATGAAGCGGGCAGGCCGGGGCTATGTGGTGACGTTGAAAGCCACCAACCGCGCACGCGCCATGAAGACCATCGTCGTCACGGTGGGCAGCAACTACGTGCCCAGCAAGGTGCAGTATCTACAGGGTGGGCGATGGACCACCATCACGCTCTCCCGCTTCCAGGCCAAGAACCAAAGCGACGCCACCTTCCGCTTCAACAAGCGGATGTGTCCCGGAGCAGAGATTATCGATCTGCGATAGCATCGGTCTTGCAAAAAACGGGAGCGGCCTCAGAGGGTCGCTCCCGTTTTTGTAGTAGTATGCTCGTCATAAGCATGTTTTCTCCTGCGCGAATAGCGCGTAGGGTATTCTCTACATTCTCTACAGAAGATGCTTAGAAGGGCAGGTCGTCGGTCGATTCTCCGGCAGCATCGGGCTGAGCGGGAGGGAACGGAGCCGGTGCGGCCTGTGTCGTCTGTGGGTCAGCAGCGGCAGCCTGGCCAGCAGCAGCTCCAGCGGCAGCATCCAACTGGCGCACATCGAATGCGCGGATGTTGTTGAACCAACGGCCCTGGTATTCGTGGGCGTCAATATCGAAGAAGACCGTCACTTCGTCGCCTGACTTGATATTGAAACGCTGCAAGCGCTCTGCGCCAAACACGTCGAAGACCATCTTGCGAGGATATTGGTCATGCGTCTCTATGACAAAAGACTGTGCCTTCCATTCCCCGCGAGCCGACGTTCCACTGCGCTCGGGGAGCACATAAGTGATTTTTCCTGTTATTTCCATGTCTGATATATAGTTGTAAATATTTTCTGATATGCGTGGATATGATTTCCAAGGCGAAATAGACCTTCCCTCGTTATCGGGTGAGCAAAATTACGAATTTTAGGGCGAATTGAGAAACTTTTAGCCCCAATTTTTGCCAGAGCGGGTATATTTTCGTATTTTTGTGCTTGGTTTTCGCCCGCTTCTCGGCGCTCCGTCGAGCGGGACGCATAATCGGTTAGGAATAAGAATAAACAAATAAAAGAATATAGTACCCATGAGATTTAGCCTTTCCAGCTCGGCGCTCAGCAGCCGCCTGCTCTCCCTCTCGAGAGTCATCAACAATAAGAACTCGTTGCCCATCCTCAGTTGCTTCCTCTTCCAGGTGAAGGACAATGTGCTGACCATCACCGCCTCTGACAGTGAGAACGTGATGAAGACGACAATCGAACTGACGGAGCATGACGGCGATGGCGAGTTTGCCGTGCAGAGCCAGACCATCCTCGACGCGGTCAAGGAGCTGCCCGAGCAGCCGCTCACGCTCAATGTCAACCTCGACGAGCACGTCATCTATCTCACCTATCAGAACGGTTCGTACCACTTCCCCGTGCAGAGTGCCGAGGAGTATCCGCGCGAGCAGGAGATGGGCGAGAACGCCTCGAAGTTTGCCCTCGACGCCCAGGTGCTCTCCAGCGCCATCAGCCGATCCCTTTTCGCTGCGGCGCAGGATGAGCTTCGCCCCGTGATGAACGGCATCTACTTCGACCTGAAGCCCGACTGCCTCTCGATCGTGGCCACCGACGGCCACAAGCTCGTGCGCAACAACATCCTCTCCCTCCAGTCTGAGACGCCTGCCTCCTTCATCCTCCCCAGGAAGCCGGCCACGCTCCTCAAGGGCGTCCTGCCGCAGACGGAGGGCGAAGTCACCATCGAGTTCGACAGCAAGCAGGCCACCATCCGCTTTGCCGAGGGCTACCTGGCTTGCCGCCTCATCGAGGGCCGCTACCCCAACTACAACGGCGTCATCCCGCAGACCAATCCCAACGTGGTCACCATCGACCGCAAGAGCTTCGTCGGCGCAATCCGCCGCGTGCTCCCGTTCTCCAGCAACTCCTCGCAGCTGGTCTGCTTCCACTTCGAGAATGGCAATCTGGAGCTGCGTGCCGAGGACATCGACTTCGCCACCAATGCCGTGGAGAACGTGGTCTGCTCCTATAGTGGTACGCCCATCTCCATCGGTTTCAAGGGATCGAGCATGCTGGAGGTGGTCAACAACCTGGAGAGTGGCGACATCACCATCCAGCTGGCAGACCCCTCACGCCCGGGTATCATCATCCCCGTCGATCAGCCGGAGAACCAGGAGGTGCTGATGCTGATCATGCCGATGCTGCTCAACGATTAGTTTGCAAGCAAGTACAGACGATTAGTTTGCGAGAAAGCACAGACGATCAGATTACGAAAAGTATAGAACCACACGCTGACGGCCATGGCCTGTCGGGACGCCAAGAGGCGGACTCCGTCGGGCGATGGCCCGTCTGATTGGAATATAACACAGAAAAAAGAATGGAACTCAACCTCAAGCGTCCGCTCATCGTCTTCGACCTGGAGACGACGGGCCTGGACCTGGTCAACGACCGCATCATTCAGATCTCTTATATCAAGGTCTTCCCCGACGGCAAGGAGGACCGGGAAAACCTCTTCGTCAACCCGCAGAAGCCGATACCGCAGGAGGTGCAGGTGCTCACACACATCGCTCAGTCAGATGTCGAGGGGGCGCCCACGTTCAAGGAACTGGCCCCGCGACTGGCCGAGACTTTCCGGGGCTGCGACTTTTGTGGTTTCAACTCCAATAAGTTTGACGTGCCAATGCTCTCCGAGGAGTTTTCGCGCGCCCAGGTGCCTTTCGATTTCTCCGAAAGCCTGCTTGTAGATGCGCAGAATATCTTCCACAAGATGGAGCGCCGCAACCTCGCAGCAGCCTACAAGTTCTATACGGGCCACAAGATGGAGGACGACTTCCAGTCGCATCGTGCCGACCAGGACGCCGAGGCTACGCTTCGTGTGCTCAAGGGCCAGCTGGACATGTATGCTCCCGGGGTGCAGGACGAGGCCGACCGTGTGCTCAACAACGACATCAAGGAACTGGCCGAGTTTTCGAAGATGAACGACAATGTCGATTTTGCTGGCCGCATCATTTGGAAGGAGTTTACCGACGCCGAGGGCAAGGTTTGCCGACGCGAGGTGTTCAACTTCGGCCAGCATCGTGGCGAAGCCGTCGCCGACGTGGTGCGCAACGATCCGGGCTTCATCTCCTGGATGCTCTCCCGCGACTTCACCTACGATACGAAGAACGTGGTCAACCGCATTCGCCTGCGCGAGGCTTACAAAAACAAGTAGAGAGAATAGGGTGGAAGTGACTGCGTGTCAACCACTTCGCCCTGTCTGTCTCAGCTGAAGGTTCAACACAAGGTTCTGTATCAAGGCTCAACACAAGGTTCAGTATAAGGTTCAATAGAAGTTCAATCTAAACATACCTGCTCAAAATTGGTAAATCCTCAACATCCATCCCCGACCCATCCTGCCGCGGGCCCATCGCCCCTGTCGGGTAAGCATATCGTCCTGGGCATCACGGGCAGCATCGCCGCCTACAAGTCGTGCCTCATCATCCGTGCCCTCGTCAAGAGAGGGGCGGAGGTGCAAGTGGTCATCACGCCTGCTGGCAAGGAGTTTATCACGCCCATCACGCTTTCGGCCCTCAGTCGCCATCCGGTCATCAGCGACTTCTTCTCCCAGCGCGACGGCACCTGGCACTCTCATGTCGATTTGGGCCTTTGGGCCGACGCCATGCTGATCGCCCCTTGCACCGCCAGTTCGCTGGGCAAGATGGCTCATGGGGTGGCCGACAACATGCTTGTGACGACCTATCTGTCGATGAAGGCACCCGTTTTCATCGCCCCTGCCATGGACTTGGATATGTACCAGCACCCATCCACGCAGGCCAACATCAATACGCTCAAGGGCTACGGCAATCGCTTTGTCGAACCCACGAGTGGTTTCCTGGCCTCGGGCCTGGAGGGCAAGGGCCGTATGCAGGAGCCCGATCTGATCGTGGAGGAACTGGAGCGCTTCTTTGCGGATCCTTTGAAGGATACGACGCAGGAGGGCGCTCAGGGCCAGGAGGAAACGACGCAGAAGGGGGCACAGGACCAGGAGAAAATGACCCAGGAGGCCGCACAGAAGGAAAAAATGCTTCCCTTGGCGGGCAAGCACATTCTGATCACGGCTGGTCCCACCTACGAGCGGATCGACCCCGTGCGCTTCATCGGCAATTTCTCCAGCGGCAAGATGGGATTCTCCATCGCCGAAGAGTGCAGAAGGCGTGGCGCCGAAGTCACCCTGGTGGCGGGCCCGACGGCCCTGCAATGCGATGCGGCCATCCGGAGGGTCAATGTCGAGAGTGCGCAGGAGATGTACGAGGCCTGCCTGCCAGTCTTTGACACGGCAGACGCTGCCATCCTCAGTGCGGCTGTGGCCGACTTCACGCCGGAACAGAAGGCGGAGAGCAAGATCAAGCGGGAGGCCGACGATCTCGTCCTGCGCTTGCGTCCGACCCACGACATAGCCAAGACATTGGGCCAGCGCAAGCGTCCGGGCCAGCGCCTCGTCTGCTTTGCCCTCGAAACCAACGACGAGGAGGCCAACGCACGCGGCAAGTTGGAGCGCAAGAACGCCGACTTTGTCGTGCTCAACTCCACGCGCATTCCTGGGACGACGTTCAACGCGGACGACAACCAAATAGCCGTCGTCACACGCGAGGGCGTCCGGTCCTATCCGAAGAAGAGCAAGCAGGAGGTGGCCTCCGACATCATCGACGTGCTCCAGGGGCTTCTCGCCGACACGACAACCCTCAGATAAGAAAAGGATCATGAAAAGAATCATATTGGCAACGGTCTGCCTCCTCGGCCTCTCCCTCGTACTGAGGCCGACGGCAGTCCACGCCCAGGAACTCCAGGCGAAAATCACCATCAACCACAACCAGGTGCAGGGTACGGACGCCTCCATCTTCGAGAACCTCCAGCAAACGCTGGAGCAGTTTGTCAACGAGAAGCAATGGACCAACCTCCAGTTTCAGCGCAACGAGCGGATCGTCTGCAACTTCAACATCACCGTGAAGAAGTATGACCAGTCCTCCAACCTCTTCACCTGTTCGGCCCTCATCCAGGCCAACCGTCCCGTCTATGGGGCTTCCTACAGTTCGACGCTCTTCAACACCCAGGACAACGACTTCAACTTCGAGTTTGCGCAGTTTGACCAGATAGAGTTCAACGAGGAGACGGTTGACAACCAGCTCACGGCCCTCATGGCCTACTACGCCTACCTCATCATCGGCATGGACCTCGACTCCTTCTCGCCGATGGGGGGCGAGGACGTGCTCCAGCGCTGCCTGAACCTGGCCAACAACGCGCAGAACCTCAATTTCACGGGCTGGAAGGCTTTTGACAGCGACCGCAACCGCTTTGCCATCATTAACGACTACCTCGATGGCGGTCTCAAGCCCTTCCGGCAGCTGCAGTACGACTACTATCGGCTGGGACTCGACGAGATGTCCAACAACGTGGAGCGAGGCCGCACCAATGTCACTACCGCCCTCGAAACCAATCTCAAGAAGGCTCACGAGGACAAGCCGATGAGTCTGCTGCCACAGATCTGGACGGACTACAAGAAGGACGAGCTGGCCAATATCTATAAGGGCAAGGGCACGCAGAAGGAGAAGGAGTCGGTCTATGAGATCTTGTTTGCCATCAACGCGTCGCAGAATGCGACATGGGAGAAGATCAAGCAGTAGAATGCGACATGGGAGAAGAACAAGCAGTAGGATGCGACATGGGCAAGGATCAAGCAGTAAGCCCACTTGTGGGACTGCTTGGGTTGCCTCTCTCCGTACAATGATTTATCCATAAGCAATGCTGAAACATTTATATATCAAGAATTTCACGCTGATTGACCAGCTGGACATCGACTTCCACCCTGGCTTCTCCGTCATCACGGGCGAGACAGGAGCGGGCAAGTCCATTATCCTCGGGGCCATTGGCCTCTTGCTGGGCAACCGGGCCGACAGCAAACTGGTCAAGCGTCCGCAGGGCGACGACGGGCGGACGGTGAAGTGTACGATAGAGGCCCATTTCGACCTCAGCCGCTACGACTTTGCGCCGTTCTTCGAGGAAAACGACCTCGACTTCGACCCCGACGACACCATCATCCGCCGCGAACTGACCAGCACGGGCAAGTCGCGCTCGTTCATCAACGACATGCCCGTTTCGCAGCAGTTGATGCGCCAGTTGGGCGAACAGCTCATCGATATCCACTCGCAGCATCAGAACCTGCTTCTCCAGAAGGACGACTTCCAGTTGAACGTCGTCGATATCATCGCCGACAACGGCCAGGATCGGGCAGCCTTCTCCGAGGCTTTCACCCGCTATCGCGAGGCCGAGCAGCGGTTGCGCAGTCTTGAGAAGCAGATCGAGGCGAGCGAGCAGAACCGCGATTTCCTCCAGTTTCAATACAACGAGCTCTCCGCCGCCCAGTTGGTGGAGGGAGAGCAAGAGCAACTGGAGCAGGAAGGGGAGACGCTCAACCATGCTGGCGACATCAAGACAGCCATCTATACGGCCGACAACCTTCTCTCCGGCGACGACCGGGGCGCCGTGATGCAGGTCCGCATGGCCGCACAGCAGTTGCAGTCCATCGCCAGCGTCTATCCGAAGACGCAGGAACTCGCCAACCGCCTCGACTCCGTACATATCGAACTCGACGATATCGCCCACGAGGTGGCAGCCGACATGGAGTCCATCGATTTCGACCCCTCACGCCAGGATGCCATCATCGCGCGCCTCGATCAGATCTACTCCTTGCAGCAGAAGTATCGTGTCAGCACCGTGGCCGAGCTCCTTCAGTTGCAGGCCTCAATCCAGCAGCAGCTGGAGTCTATCGAGAATGCCGACGGCGACTTGGCCCTCCTGCGCCAGGAGGTGGCCGAGCAGGAGAAGCTATGCCGGGAGAAGGCTCAGCAGCTTACGTTATCGCGCACGGCCTCGGCCCGCAAGGTGGAGGCCGAAATGCACGCGCGCCTCGTCCCGCTGGGCATTCCCAACGTGCGCTTCGAGGTGGAGGTCAAGCCGGCTCCGCTCTCTGCCAGTGGCGCCGACCATGTCGTCTTCCTCTTCTCCGCCAACCGTGGCACGCCATTGCAGCCCGTCTCCCAAGTGGCCTCGGGCGGCGAGATCGCACGCGTGATGCTCTCGCTCAAAGCGATGATCAGCGGCACAATCAAGTTGCCCACCATCATCTTCGACGAGATCGACACCGGCGTTTCGGGCAAGATAGCCGAGAAGATGGCCATGATCATGGAAGAGATGGGGGCAGGAGGACGCCAGGTGATTTCCATCACCCACCTGCCACAGATTGCCTCACGAGGTCTCCATCACTACAAAGTGGAGAAGACCGACACGCCCGAAGGCACGGAGAGCCACATGAGGCAACTCTCGGCCGACGAGCGGGTAGGTGAGATCGCCATGATGCTCTCGGGCGAGAACGTCACCGAGGCTGCGCTGGAGAACGCCAGGGCTCTTTTGTCCACACATTGATCGCGTCCACACATTGATATGATGCTCACGCGTTAATATGATGCTCACGCGTTAATATGATGTTCAAACATTGTTCGTGTCCACGCGCTAATGATGCGCTAAAGATATATGTTCACGCGTTCCATAATATAAATATATTGCGTAGAAGATGACGCTTCCGCAGTCTCTGTCCTCCTTGCGGAGGGGCGAAATGCGCAGATAGGAAATAAGAAAAAGAAAGAACAAAAACTGATGAGAAAGAATAGTTTGATCGGCTGCCTCCTGCTCTGGGCCTCCATGGCCATGGCGCAGCCAGCAGCTGTAAAGAATGTAGTCAACAGCACGTTGACCCTCACCACCTACACCGCCGATGGCATGCAGCGAGACGTGGTCCCCGCCGTCTTCATTGGATCCGATGGCGTGGCCGTTTCGGCCTGGAAACCCTTCGAGGGCACCGACTCCGTGGGCGTGAAGGACTATAGCGGGGCGTCCTGTGCTTTCCAGGCGCTTTTGGGAGCCGACGATATTTACGACTTGACGAAGTTTAGCGTCTCCGCCGCCAAGGTGCAGCCCCTTTCCCTGGGCAAGGCTGCTGCCAGCGAAGAGGTCTGGGTAGTGCCTCCCAAGCAACTGGGCGCTCCCGTCAAGGGCAAGGTAAAAGTCGCCGACCACTTCAACACCTCCTACAACTACTACCAGCTCTACGTCGGCGGAGCCTCCGAGAAACTCAATGGCGCAGCCGTCGTCAATCTCAAGGGCGAGCTGATCGGCCTCTTCTCCCAGTCGGGTAAGCAGCAGAGTGCCACGGACGCCGCCTATGCGCGCGACTTCGTGGTGACGGGACTCTCCCAAAACAACCCCGTGATGCGCCGCGCCCGTCTCCGCATTGCCCTGCCCGAGAGCGAGCGCGAGGCCGTGGTGGCCCTGCTTCTCTCCAATTCCCAGAAGCCCTCCGACCATGCCGCCACCATCCGCGAGTTCATCCGCAAGTTTCCGCATCTCACCGATGGCTACTACGCCATGACCATGCTCGCCCTGGGCAAGGGAGACAACGCCGAGGCCGACCGGATGCTTCAAGAGTCGGTGGCTCAGGCGAGCAAGAAGGGAGAGGCCCACTTCAACTATGCCAACGTGATCTATCTCGTGCTGACCGGCCAGCAGTCCATCCAGGGCGACGCTCCGGCCACATGGACCCTCGACAAGGCGCTCTCCGAGGTGCAGCAGGCCAATGCCGCCGACCCACAGTTTATCTACCAGCACCTGATGGCACAGATCATCTACGCCCAGGCCCACTATGCCGACGCCCTCACCCTCTTCGAGAGCCTCGCCCGGATGGAGCCACGACTGCCTGAGACCTATCTGGAGATGGCGCAGTGTAAGGAGCAACTGGGTGCTGACAACGCCGAAGTGCTCGCCCTTCTGGAGAAGAGCGTGGAGGTCTGCGACACACCCTACACCGCCACTTCTGCCCCCTATTTCTATGCCCGTGGCCTGCAATATGCCAAGATGGGCGAATACCGCAAGGCGATGGTTGACCTGCTGCGCTACGAGTATTTCAACCAGGGACGCCTCGGTGCCGACTTCTACTACCAGCGGGAGCAGATCGAACTCCAGGGCAAACTCTACCAACAGGCCCTGGGCGACATCCTCACCGCCTGCCGACTCGCTCCCGAAGAGGTGGAGTATCATGCCGAGGCGGGCAGTCTCTACCTTCGCGTCAACCGTCCGCAGGATGCTGCCGAAGCCGCCAAATACTGCATCAAGATCAATCCCGACTACGCTGATGGCTACCTGATACTCGGCATTGCGCAAACGCAACTCGACCAAAAGGCCGACGGCATAGCCAATATCGAGAAGGCCAAGGCAATGGGCAACACCCAGGCCGACAGTTTCCTGAAGAAACTCAAGTGACGGGGGCTCACGACGCACGCAGCTCTGTCCTATAAGCGTTCTATAAGTGGTTCTATAAGTGTCTATAAGTGCCTTGTAAGCGTCCTATAAGCGTCTTGCAAGCGTTCTAAAAACGTCTTATAAGCGTTCTAAAACTCAAAAGGTTGTTTATGTCATTGCGACACAAACAACCTTTTGTCTTTCTCTCTCATGATTTCTACCAATTCGCAAGGCGACCGATCATCTGCAGGCGATTGGCCCCGTGTTGCGGTTGCAAAACCTAAACGTTATTTTGTTATTATGTTATTATGTTATTATGGCGTTTTTCTGCTGAACCCAAAAGAGCTGGACCGTCGTCTTCCACGGAGAGCAACTGCTCCAGGCGGTGGATGATGATGGTCTGTCGGGCGAGCGCCACCAAGCCCTGGGTTTCGAGGCCATGAAGGGATCGCGAGACATTGAGGCGCGACTCGCCGATGGCAGATCCCAGGTCTGTCAAGCGGATGGAGAGCGTCTTGGGGCCAGCAGGCCGGAGACTGCGGTGGGCCACGAAGGTGGCGATCTTGCGGGGAATGGTCGTGGGTGGCGTGCGCCAGAAAGCCGATCCTGCTCGCTGGGCAGAAGTGCTGATCGTGTTGAGGACATTGAGCTCGAAGACGAGGCTCTGCGCACAGAGGCGCAGCACGTCGTCCTTCTGCAGTCGCAGGACGTTGCAAGGAGTGGTGGCCCGGTAGCCTCGCGCCAGGTGTTGCCGGAGACCGAAGATCCGTTCCGGTTCGATGGCACAAGGCGCGTCGATCTGCTCCCGCAGACTGTAACTGTGGTCCGCGCTGATGGCCTCAGCCTCCACACTGCCCGTCATGACCAGCGTGAGCGTGGCGCAGCGATCGTTCTCCCGCGCTATCCACGCTCCCTCGTCATACTTCTGGAAGTCGAAGCGGATCTTGCTTGCCATGGCCTCCAGTTCGTCGCGGTCAATGCCCTGGAAGAACGGCAGCTGCAGCAGTTTGGCATAGATCGTCATGGCCTCGGGTGCCTATTTGCGCTCGTCGAGTCCCTCGCTCTTCCAGACGCTCAGTCCTCCCTGCGCATTCTGATAGATGAAGTAAGCCTTCAGTTGCTTTTTCCGCTCCAGCACCTGGCGCGCCTTGTCGAGGCCCATGACCATGAAGGATGTGGCGTAGGCGTCGGCCTCGGCACAGGTAGGAGCCAGCACCGTGGCCGAGAGGAGGCTATGCTGCACGGGGCGTCCCGTCTTAGGATCGATGGTATGGGCGTATTTGCGTCCGCCCTTGTAGTAGAAGTTGCGGTAGTTGCCTGACGTAGCCATGGCCTGGTTTGTGACGTTGAGCACCGTCTCCAGCTCCTGGGCGTCGTTGTCGGGATCGTCCACGGGCTTGCTCACGCCGATGCGCCATGGCAGGCGCTTCTCGCTATTGCCCTTCGCATAGACCTCGCCACCGATCTCCACCATGAAGTTGGCCACGTCGTGGGACATGAGCAAGCGCGCCACGCGGTCCGTGCCGTAGCCCTTGGCGATGGCGCTGAAGTCGAGCATCATCCGCGGCCGCTGGAAGCGCACATACTGACTACCCTTCGCCCCGGCCAGGATGACGAGCTCCATGCCGACCAGTCTTCTGAGGCTGTCTATCTGATGGTTGTTGGGCATCTGCTGGTTTTTGAATCCGAAGCCCCACGCGTTGACCAGCGGAGCCACGGTGATGTCGAAGGCGCCGTCGCTCTCCTCGTTGACCTGCTGCGCCAGTTGATAGACCTCCAGGAAGTCGTCGCTGAGCGTGGGCCGCTTGCCCTCGTTGATGAGGGCGACGGTCGATTGCGGGTTGAACATCGAGAACTCCTGGTCAACGGCCTTCAGTGTCTCCTCTATCTCCTTCTTCAGATTGTCATCGCTCTGGTAGGTGATATGATAGGTCGTGCCAAAGATGCGTCCCTCGTCGTGCTGGTAGGGCACGGACTTCTGTCGTCCCACGATGACCACCGTGCCGATGATAAGGAAGGCAAGGAAGGGCAGTTGCCAAAGCAGTTTTTTCTTTTTCATAACTCAAAACTAAGGTTGAACGTAGCTCCGATTCGGCTGCTGCCATTGCGTCCGAATCCCGGAATATAATAAGGTTCTCCGACCGTGCCGTGGCTTTGGCTCAGCCGTGCGCGATACCTCACCATCCACCCCATGTGGACGAAGCGCCATATCGTCACGTCGATACCGCCGCAGACCTCCGCCCAGCAAGCCTTCGCCTCGACATCCGTAGCGCTGTAGGAGGCCGTTCCGCCCCAGACGGGGTCGGGGACGGGCGCAGAGGTCGTCACGTCGTAGTGGAAGGAGGTGTAGGCCAGTCGCGCGCCAGCATAGAGCCTGTAGAGGTCGTGCTTGTTGCGTAGCAGGTTGAAGTCGCAGCCCACGCGGCCATAGGGCGCACGGGTCTTGTAGCGCACGGAGGTCGTCACGTCGTCGACGTCGGCCTCGCCAATGCCCAGTTCGACAACGGGGAAATAGCGTCCCCGGAGGTTCAGGCGCAAGGAGGCCTCATACTGTCCGTAGTCGCTCAGGACGCGCTGTCCCGCCCCCAGCAAGTCCACCCCCACACTCACGCCCTCGAAGAGGCGGGTGGAGTCGGCGGATGCTGTCTCCCGTGCCTGCTGCGCCCCCGCCTGGCAGGGAGCGAGGAGGCTAACGGCGAGGATGGAAATAGATAAGCAGATTCTCTTTCTCATCGTAGTCTATGTTAGGATGGGCAATGACAATGGAGTCGATGGCGTGGTGGGTGGTCGTGACCTCCGTGAGCGTATGGAAGAAGCGGGCAGGGCAGTCCACCGACTCGAAATGGGGATCGTTGGTCTTGAAGACCGTGACCGTGTCCGTGCGCGTCGTCCCCAGCGTGTCGGTCAACTGGAATACCAGCTGGTCGCGGTCGGCGCCATAGCTCATGGGGACCGTGAAGGCCTGAGGCTGCACCAGCCGGTTGACGAGCACGCTGTCGCTGCTGCCGGGTCTCACGGCGAGGATGGTCAGCGTGTCGTGGACCGTGTCGCCGCGCAGGGCGTAGCGACATCCCACGGCCGTGGTCATCGCACAGTCGATGCTGGCGCAGGCCGCCATCAGCAGGATCGGAGCCGCCACCAGGGCTGCTGGCACGAGGCGGCGGAGAAAAGTTCGCTTATAGTGCATCCGGAGGGAGGATCAGTTGAGTTCCTTTTCTATCTGATAGTCGTTGCGGCGCGGGTTGGACCGGCTGATCAGGTCGCCGATGAAGCCGGCCAGGAAGAGCTGTGTGCCGAGCAGGATGGCGGCGATGGCGATGAAGAACGACGCGTGGTCGGAGAGCAGGTCGCCATAGTTGCCGATATAGAGATTGTAGATCTTGCCACCCAGGAGCCACATCAGGGCCACGAAACCGACGAAGAAGACCAGCGAACCGAGAAATCCGAAGACGTGCATGGGTTTCTTGCCGAAAGTGCTGAGAAACCAGAGCGTGAGCAGGTCGAGATAGCCGTTGACGAAGCGGTTGAGCCCCATAAACTTCGACGTGCCAAACTTGCGGGCCTGGTGGTGGACCACCTTCTCGCCGATCTTGTCGAAGCCAGCCTCCTTGGCCA
>OIHB01000092.1_pt1 | contig 23867 bp, 17 predicted proteins | sample 1582401 | NCBI WGS metagenome assembly OIHB01 (sample SAMN02674970, study PRJEB24791) | human gut metagenome, SKBSTL043 | isolation source: stool | host: Homo sapiens | place: USA | reverse complement strand
GAGGACGTGTACACGCAAGAAGGACGTTGAAGGGCTTAGTTGCGGATTTGAGGGAATATATTTCCAGGGAAAGGATTCTTAAATCCTGGCAATCCTTTACTCGGTCTGCCATCGTTTCCTTGCAAAAGCCCCAAATGGAGTTCTGCTGGTAGCGACAGGTTCAATGGTTTCTCGCGTTGAATTTTGTTGCAGTATCTATCACTAAGCGAATAGAGCAGCTTTATGAATTGACTGCGAGACAAAATATAATAATCAGGATTGTTGTCTTCATCTAATGAAACAAAAACATAAGGTCCTTTCACCTCTCTGTTTAGTTCTTCCAAGTTGGTGCTCTGCCTAAGTGAAAAGCCGGTAGGAAAATCCTTTCCGCGTCTTGCTTTTACTTGTATAAGCGAAGATTGGTGCTGCCATGTGTTTTCATCACACTTGATACAGATTACATCAATAGTCTTGCAGTTTCTGACGACAGCATTTACATTCATCGCCACCCACCCTTTTTTAATTAGTTCTGCAACGACAAGACTTTCTCCTATAGCACCTGTCATTTGAGAATCGTTTGTAATCATAGTCGTAACATTTTATTTGTGAGAACTTTCCAAAAAGACAAAGGGAGATACACATTTTCCAAATGTGCAATTTCGAAGAACATAGGTGCGATTTCTTCAGGTTTATAACCAGCTATGCCACATGCGATAGGTGTTACATAGAACATATAATTTTCATGAGCTCTTGCGAACAAATACTGCTTTTCTTCAGTCATTTTTACCATTCGATTTCCTTAATATCTATTTTATTTGTTTCGCACAAGTTTGTGAAACGGAAATACCCATTACTTGTTCCGAAAAGAAATGCCACTCTGTCTACAATTGTTAAGCTATCATCTGACGAGGGATAGTCTACCAAAGGCATTAGAGCATTGGTAGCAACGATAGCCTCTTCGTATCGATAAATGTAATCATATTTCCTTTTTACAAAACTGCAACTTCCATTTTCCTCCATAAAATAGAGTTCAAGCTCAGAAGAACAGAAAATTTCTTTATAAGACTTTAGATCCTTCATTTTATGCGTTATTTTTACGCAAAAGTAGGAATAATAATTTGAACCACCAAATAATTGCGTAAATATTACGCAAAAAAATAAGCACGCATGCAATAGTAGTCTTTACCTCTATTATATACGTGCTTTTTTGCAAGAAGGATGATTGAATGGATTAAAGATCATCCATAACCTGTTTTCTCAACTTTTCTTGGTTGACGTTATCGAAGTAACTGAGCATAACATAGCAAGTCATGCTCTGATGGGTAATCTCTAATTGGATTTCGCCATTATCTCCGTTAAAGATGCAATAGTATTTGCATCTGTCCATTTGCAATTCATACTTTTTCGAGTTGTCATCATTGACAAAATCATATTGGAAATTTTCTACACAATCTCTGGGGGCTCCATATTTTTCTGAGAGCATGGATTTGTAGTTGGAATAACAGTGTTCCAAATCTCCCCACTTATCCATAGCAGGGAATATAACGGACACTTTACAGATCATTCCGCTTTTATCAGCTAAAGCACAAATGGTACAGTCCTTGCAACCGGCAAATTCACCTTTTAATAAAGATACACCATCTTGAACGCCAATAGGCATAAATCCTTGGGCCTTCAACTTGCTTGTGAATGTCTGAAGGGTTCCTTCCATAGGAACACCCTTAAATTTCATGTGCTCTGTTTGTGCAGAGCAAACACCGACAATAAATGTCAGTAATAAAGTTAACAGAAAATGTTTCATAAATACTTAATTTTATATACTTATCCTTGAATCTAATATGCCTTGAATCCAAATAACTTTGTAAAGTATGGCATCTCTTTCTCTGCAAGGTCATTTATGCGTTTCGCGGCATATCCTTCGTTTCTATTGATTGCATCCATCAGCCAAGTCTCAAAAATGAAACTTGATGTTAAATCGACATCTTTGGTATATCCCGTTATCATTCTTGCTTTTGTCAACTGCTTGAACGTCTTGATATCTTCTTCACGCATTTTTAAAGTACTACAACTTCCAAAATGTACGGTTCTTCCTTCAAATATCCCAAGGTTCTCCTCTTTCTCAGCGAAAGCCATCAAAGCCAAATCTGTCTTGTCAGCAAAACAGATGCACTTCTTCTGTCCATGAAAGCACAAATAGATAAGGTCATAGGCATTGTAACTTGGCTGTTGGAGATGATCGATATAATAATTGAAATCAGACTCTGTAGCTACCTGCCTAAAAGTATATTCAATATTAATCGTATTCTCCAGAAAGTCAAGCAAAGGCAATACTGTAGACTTTTTCTTTAAGTCGTGCATGCTCTGATCCCATTCTGTTTCTAAGCAAAATATTCTTTTCATCTTTGTTCTATTATAGTTCAATAATCTGAGGGCGATCGGCAAGCTTGACCCAGCGGTTGGACTTGCTCAATCCCGAGAGAGACTCTTGGAGTTCAAACAAGTCGTGGATACGGTATTGTGAGAAGTATTTCATGTTGCACACTTACGAGTTTTCTATATCGAAAGTACGTATTTTTTATAAGTGATTGAGAATGAGATAAGTTTTTATCTCATAAAAAGAAGAGGTTACGAATTAGAAATAAACAGAATGTAGCATCCTGCTGTGATTTGCATAACCATCCAAAGAACTCTTTCGATTGCAAAGGTACGATATTAAATCGGGGATAAAGAATGTTTTAAGATTTTTTATCCTCGATTTTTTGCTTGGATAAATCTATTTTTTATTAAACCATATTCTTCTCTATTCTTTGCTATTTCCATTTCAATCCATTCAAACATATGTGGTAAGGGTTCCTGTTTTGAATGGTCTATTTCGTTTGCATATATAATCCGCAAAACGAAGCGTTTCTCCATTCCAGAACGAGCCGTGCAATATCTCAAAACGAAACGTACCGCCCCCCCCCCCTTCCGTCCCTAAAAAATCGACCGGCTTGCGCCGGTATTCATATATTGTAAGAACGGAGTTCGGACACCATTCGAACCCCGTTCCTTTCGTTTTGTCGCTTCGCTCCCGCTTTTTCGCGCTTCGCTTTCCGCTTATGCTTTCTCGACCAACGCCTTGTACGCAGCGACGCTTTGCGCCCTAACGATTTTACCGCGGAAGGCCAGGCGCGAGCCGACATACGTGCTCGCATTCGAGGCATCGTAGCTCGCACTCGCAAACGAGACACCGCCACTCGCGTGCGCATCGTAGTACCCGCGATAGACCACGCGGCCTGTAGAGGAGCCGAAATAGTACATATCAGAATAGTATGTGCTAGACGATCCGTTCATGGAGCCTACTGGTATTACGGCCATCAGTTTGCCGTGGGCCACCGAAGTAATCCAGTATCCACTATTCGTCGAGCCTTTAATCATCACTGTACTGCCATCTGGCATCCAAATACGCCATTTGCCTACATTGCCACTAGTATTCGGCAGATCAACATTGTCCATCATCTCATACTTATGGCCGATGATGTCCTCGTAGCCCAGGCAGCAGATATTGTTCACCTGCGTCACCTTTGGCGCACCATATTCATCCACGCTCCTGTACCATGCGTATTGATGCACGCGTCCGTCGTCAATCAGACTACTCGTCACGTTCTCATTGATGCTATGCGCCTCCTCGAAGCCGATAGTGTCCTGCATGCCTCTCGAAGCCGTTCCGCCAGTCGTGCGCGTGTTGTTGTGCTGACCAGCGCCACACTGTTCCTGCATGTCTCGGCGGCCATACTTGGCGTAGGAAAGGTTCGCTATACGGAAGTGCATCAGCGCGTCAATCTGCTGCATGCCTCTCTGCACACTGTAGTAGTGGAAGTCCGTCCACGTCATGCTCGCCGTGGTACTACCGCCAGTAATGCACGCGCGCAGTTTATTTCCCACAACGGAACTGCCGACCACTGCGCACAGGTGCTCGTCGCTGGCAAACCATTCTGGCTCCATGTCCTCTATCTTCATACTATTGCTCAGCACCACCTTGTCAAACTCTGCCGAGTTCAGTATCGAGAAGTGTAAAGCCGTAGCCCCATCGGGGACGTCAGACACCAGATACATTCCTGCCTCGAATCGATTGCCGAGCGTTGGGACGATGATATTCTTTACCACCTTACCCGCGTCATCCGTGAAAGCACTGCCCACTAGGCTCGTACCGGGCACACTCGGCCAGCGTACCCGCTTGTGTCTCGAAACGTCCACCATACACACCGAGTACGAGCTATCTGTGCTATACGCCTCCTTCAACGTCTCGCGGCCCGTCATCACTTTTTTGCCGTTAATATAGCCGCCAGGCAACGCCTTGATGTCTTCCAGCGTCAAAACCTCCACGTCGGGTAACGGCGGCATGTGATCCTTGTCCTTCGAGCTATAACAACTATAGTTCTTGCTATTCAGAAAGTCGTTAATGCCTTTGCACCAGAAGAAATTCTCCAGCATCATCCAGTCTCCCTCAGAGCCATCAAGCTTCGCGGCACTGCCGTCCGCATATTTGTAACTATCTGCGTCATTCAACGGAAAATACGTCATCTCGCCGTCCAGGTTGTTTACGACCGTTTCCACACCCGCCATGTTTACCTCCCGAGTCGTGGCCTTCTTTGTCACCTTCGCCAACACACGGTGGCGGTTCTTCAAAATTGTTGCGATGTGCCCGCTTACCTTATAATCGTTGCCAAATTTATAGCCAGTCTGATTGTCCAGATTAGAGATATTCGCATCGTCCGCAACGCTCTCATCGCTCTCCAGCATAGTATATTCTGGCTGCACGATATTCAACTCGGGGAAATGCGCCTGAAGCGCCTCATACTCCTCATCCCCCTTGTATTTCGTTAAGCGGTACGTTCCCACCAGTCGGCACGTTTCCACGTTGCCGCCTTCCTCGTCCACGCCGCCCGTCCGCATCAGCGAACTCAGCAGACAGCCATCACCCTCCATGTCGATGCCCGTCACACGCAGATATTCAATGTTCGAGCAGCGTTCAAATAGCGTTTGCCAGTCTATGCCAGGGCAACTGTCAACGATGAGCTTCGTCACATTGCTGGTTCCCTCAAGTCGCAGCCCGCTATCCGTCAATTTCGGAAGGTATTCGAGGCGCAGCGTCGTCAAAGAAGCGGGCAACACGAGCTGCTCTATCGGCGCACCCTTGGCCACTGTCACGCTCTTCACATTTGTGCCACCAGCGTCGAGGCGGCGCAGCAGTGTATTCGTCGAGAAGTCAAGCGTTGTGGAGTCCTGGCGATTGCTCCTCGCCATCGTCTGCCCGTGGAGACTAACCTCCTGCAGCTGACGGCATCCCTGCGTCACCAGCCACCAAGTGGTCGTAGAGGGTTGACCACCAGCCTTCACGCTGATGTCGAGCCGACGCATCATCTTACAGTTCCCCAATTCCAGTCCGTTGAGTAGATGGCTTGCGGCATCCGTCAAGTCGAGTTCCAGAATCTTGGACGCGCCGAACAAGAGCATCGGATCGTTCAGCGCACGCTTGCCCGTCACTGAGAGCGAACCGGTCTCACCCCTGAGCAATCTTCCCGTCTCCCCCTCCATATAATCCTTACCGGAAAGACCGTAAGCATAGTAGTATTCATCACCCGAGACAATGCGCATCACGTCTGCCGGGTCCGACACCTCGCGGGCCATATAGAAGCCTGCCGAGTCGGCACGGTAGGTGCTTACGCCATACTTGGCGTCAAGCAATGCGAAGCGGTTGGTAATGAAGTGGTCAAGCTGCATCTCGCGGGTGCCGCTCAGCGCGTACATATAATAGTACTTGTTCCCATCGGTCGTCACACCATTCTCCGTCACTCTCACTCCCTTCGTTTCCGGCTTGATGTACTTCATCTCGCCAGACTTGTTATATTCGCGTGCGGACCAGTTATTCTGAATAGTCTCGAATGTACCCTTCACCTTCTGATTCGTCATCACGCGACGCAGCTCTTCTGCCATTGCCTTGATTTCCTCCTCGAAGTTGGCGAGGAGCAGACACCAGAACCATGAGTCATGTCCCTCGAACACCCATTTCTTCTTCTCCGCGTCCCACGAGTCTCTCATGATATTGTAGCCGTATGCAAGAAGCGAGTCATTTCGCTTGCCATAGCTCGTGTCGCCATCATAGTAGACGTACCACCAGATCTCGCCGTCCCAGGTACATTGTATTGTGTTCTTGACAAATTGGTCCACATTGCCGCCATAAACCATAAAGAGGTAATAGCACGTCGTATTCCTTACATCCCTGTGCAAGGACAATTCCTCCTTGAACTTCTCCGACTTCCATGTCGATAGGTCCCGGCACGTCATGTCTGCGCCAGCGGGTACGCACGATTTTACCCAACTCCACAGTTTCTTGACCGCGCCCTTCTGATAGTCCGAAGCGTTCTTTTCACCAGCCGCCTCGTCAGCACCGCTCCATAGCGTGTCCTTCGGGTAGTTGAACTCAAGGGAGCTTTCAAACTCTGCGTCCAGCTGAGCGTCGAGGTCGTCATCCACTTGGAAATTGCATAGTTTCTTGCCGTTGTCAAGGGATTCAATGGCGATATGCTTCTCCTTGTCCGTCAGTCCCATCACGTCATACCAGTCACTTTTGTCGTTGTTCATCTGATACTGTCCGTAGTATGTGGGGTTGGAATCGTCGGCGCTCGTAGTGGCAAAGATGTCGCAGGGATATCCGTATATGGCAGTGCGTATCGTCGGGTCTTGCCGCTGCGGAGGAGTGGGCGAAATCTCCTTCATCACGTCGTTGAACACTATCGCAATGCCTGTGTTCGTCTTCATCGACGAGTCCGAGAAGTCCGCTTTGGCGCAGCTTACCTTGCACGGCTTCGTGTCTCCCTTGAACAATGGCAGCTTGTTCACCTCCTGCTTCACGCCATTGATCCACATCTCGGGCTTCAGGCCCGCCTTCATGCACTTCATCCAGTAGAAACGGTAGTTCTTCACCGGGTACTTCGTGGAAGATGTTCCCTGAATGCGCATGATGATGTTCGTGAAGCGTACCACGTCGCCCCACGGCGTGTATATCACGAGCTCGTCAACATGGAAGTTCTGCTTCTTGTTCTTGCAGGCATTCACGTCGTCAAGGCCTCTTCCAGAGTCCTCCGTGCGCACAATCTTGACTACGCACTTCCCCTTGGCGACGATTTTGTCCAGATCGATCTCGCCCGTCTCAGGATTGATTACGTTATTGAAAGAAAAACGCTTCGCCATCTCTTCCGGTGTGTCGCTGCCTACAGTGTGGTTGTCCACTACCTCGTCATCGGTTAGGGGGCGGGAATAGGCATACACCTTATGCACACGCACGTCAGCACCATCAGAGCTGATGGTGATACCTTGCGGAGTGTCCTGCTTAAAGTTGTCGTCTTCCTGGTAGCACATGGCCGACACACGGTCGCCATTCATGTATAGCTCCATGAGTGACCCGTCGGAACGTTTTCCAACATTGAAGGCAAAGCGCACACGCTTGCTCTCGGCGTAGTTCTGCTTCACGCCAACTGGTGTTTTTGTCACTATCGGCAGGCCTGTGTCTGGGTCTTTGTTCTCCTCGTCCGTCTGGTCCTTGGTCGATCCGCTGTAAAGCATGGCACTGTCAGCAGTGATACGGAAGCCCTTCGCGTCATTCTCCATACAGTCCACGATGACAGATTTCCGGTCAGACACATTACTTACCTCCATGTCTATCTCGACGGACATGCCGCCTCGCTTCACGTCCGAGACGAAGGGCTTGAAATCTATCGTCGCCTTCGCCCCGTTCTTCAAAACCAGTGCCTCGCCATCCCAGCCGCTGGTCTGCCAGTCAACGCCCTCGAACGTCGTGCCGTACTCTCCGTGGGTCCACTGCTCCCTTGCCTCCGGGCTCTCGGAATTCGAGCGGCCCGCGGCATTCAACTTCAGCTCCAGGCCCTGCGTGGCCTCGCCTATGTCCAGACCGCTCGGTTCTACGTTCACGACGGCTTGCAGCGCAGCCTGGCCGCATTCCAGCCTCAGTCTCGTCTCACCCTGCTCCATGAAACGCTCCACATACGTCTGTCGGCCTCTTCCCACGCTGTAGATTTTCGTTGTCTGCTTGTCAGAAGAAGCCTGGGTCTCCGTCACTATTGCCGGAACACTTGCCGGATCGTAGGCTGCATAATCAAACTCCAGCGTCCCGTACTGCCGTGCCGTCAAACGTGCCGTCAGAGGCATTTCGCCAAGCACCACCTCTCCGCTCTTGCTGGCATACTTCATGCCTACCCATGCGCGCTGGCCGCCACCCTTCAGGAAGTCTATCCATATCGCATCCGATTTGATACCGTCTCGCTCGGCGACCATCTGCACCGTGTGCCGCCCGGCTGACAGAGAGCTTGCCGGTATCACGAACGAATCTCGGGTCGTTCCTGCCTTGCTCACGTCTTTCGTCGTCGGGGTAGAACTGCCATCTAAATACATTGACACCGTTCTGTGTCCCGAGCCGGTCAGGGTAAACGGAATATTGATGGTGTCACCGTTTTGGTATCCACCTTTCTGCAGCGCTGTGCCCATATCGTAGTCCGATGTCAGTTTGACGCCCACCACCGTCACCTTTGCGTACGCCTGCTTGCTCTGTCTCTCACCCTCTGCGCTCGTGCATTCCGCCGCCACATATACATCCACGTTTCCCGCAACTGACATATAAGTAGAGAGGTCTGCCGTGTACGTGCCTCTCGAAACGTTGCGCAGTTCCTGCGTCCACAACGTGGTGGTACCGAGCTTCACGGTGATTTTCACCGTCGCGTTGACGCCATCGCTATTTCCCTCTGAGTTCACGTGGTCGTATGTCCAGGTCAGCAGCGCAGAGCCGCCCTCTTTTACAAGCTCCGGAGCCACATTTGCCGTCACCACGATACGGCTTGCCGACGATGTGCCACCACCGCCGCCACCCGCAGGTAGCTTGGCAGGCGCGCCTATCGCCACACCCTTCATGTCGTAGGCATACAGATAGTTGTCATCACCATCTGGAACCACCTCTATCGAGCCGAGCGTATGCGCCTCCAGCTCGCTCAGTTTCGCGGCCACGACGCCGTTCTGTATGGCGTTCGTGCTTTCCGAATCGAGACTCGCGTCCACCTCCGGAACCTCCACGGCCAGGCTTATGTCGCCTGCATCGTTCGGATCATGCTTCACCCCATTCAGCGTCACGCTCTTTACCTTGCCGCCACCACTGGAGTCGTCCCAGCTCTCAGGGTTCTCCCACGAGTCGAGACTCGTGCCAACAAACTGACTCGTCTCCCATTTGCCATGGGACGATTCGAATGTGACGCACCGCCCCTTCGCTCGCAGCTTCACCGCCACGGCCTTGATGGCCGTCTCCAAGGTATAGAAGCCGCTCTCCAACGGTACCTCTGTTGTCACGTTGTAGGTATTGCCGCCACCACGGCCGCCCGTCTCTACCAGAGTGCCCTCCTCCGAGCTCCACACATAGGGCACGTCCTCCAGCAGATACACCTTGTCCTTCAGCATCTCCGTTCGGTCGGCGTTCATGAACAAGTCGGCGCCGCCCCAGTTGTTGACATAGTTCGCTCCGGTTTTCCCGACGAAAGATTTGCGCGATATGTCGAAGTACACGCCGTCAACCGTCACCACGGACATCTGCGCCAGCGTCACGTTATCCACGAAACCATCAAACCGTGCCGTGACGCCATTCCTTGCATGGATAGCCAGTTCGTGATAGCCTGCCTCCACCGCCTCGGCACGCTCTGCCGCAGCATCCGCCGCGTTGGCGGACTTTTCTGCCTTGCCAGCAGCTTCCGTGGCGAGTTCTGCGGCTGACTGGGCAGAGGATGTGGCCGCCTCGGCCTCCGCGGCTGCATCCGTAGCCTTCTGCGCGGCCGCATCCGTCTTCGCCTTTGCCTCCTGGGTAGCCGCCTCGGCTCTTCCCACGGCGTCTTTCACTGCGCTGTCGGCCTTGGCGATGGCATCCTGCGTGGACACCTCCGCCTTGTTTATGGCATCCTTCACCGCAGTCTCGGCAGCCGCAGCGGCATCTTGCGCGGGCTTCGAAAGCAGGCTTACTGGTGCGGACACTAGCTCCTTGCCGCGAAGCGCAGGAAGGCTTTGCAGGCCGTCAAGGGTATCCACGGGCTGCAACTCGCCCACATCCTGAGATTCAGCCTGGAGCTCCTGGAGCACCGCGGCCTTCAATTCGTTTTTCTCCTCGTTTGTCATGTCATTTGTTTTTCGTTATTACTCCTCCAGTGCCTTGGCATACACTCCAGCCCCGTCGGCGGTCGCCGCCAGTTCGAAGTCGGACGTGTTCAGAACCAGCCAGGAACAGACCTTCACCTGCTGAAGCCGGAAAGCTTTCAGCCGAGCACGGCAAAAATGCCCGCCCAGATGTACGCTCATGATGCGGCGCCCACGATAATAAAGGCGCGAATAAGCATCTTCATTACCAGGCAGCACCACATTAGTGGCCTCTTCGCTCACGTTGATGATGTCACACTCCACCCCGTCCACTTCCTCGTACACTGGTAACACAAGGCCACCGCGCGCACGCTCCGGGTCGGACACCATAATGTTCATCCCAGTGTTTACTGACGGCCACTGCGTCTGCGCAGCACCCATGTTCACATACGGAGCGCCAATGGCCCCTTTGAATTTACCGCTGGTGGCAAATACTTCACCCTTGATCTTGCAATCATTGGCCTCCATATTGCCTTTTTTGTCGATTTTGAAGTTTTTGTTGATGGTCGTATAACCCTCCAGTTGTATGTTGTCAGAGTTTAGCATGATTCGCGTCTTGCCATCTGGGCAAGACACCTCTGTTCCAATCAGGGCAAACTTTCCGTTACTGCCCTGCGAATAGATTCCTACACCCGTGGGCTTCACCATAATGCCACTACCCGCCAGGACATTGCCGTCCTTGTCGAAGTTCTGCGCGGCGATGTTGATCAGCTTCTCGCTCTGCTCGAAAAGCGTGCGATACTTGTAGGCTAGACTATCCACCTTGTCTGTGCTCAGAACGAGCATATACAGATAGATCTCGCCAGTGAACGACAACTTGAAGTCACCAGTCCCGTTCCAGAGTCCCTCGCAGGTGAATTGCTGGTAGCCGGACGTCACATCGAGATTCTGCTCCACGTTGAAAGATTCGTATTCGGCAAACCCAGTCTTGTCCACCCCGTCAAACCCAACAGTAAGTATCCCCGCTTCGGCTACGCGATAGAAGAATCCTAGATAGACGGGCTGGGGGTCCTTCTGGCCGTCACCACCCGTTGGCATATCGGGCTTCTTGGCGAAGCACTTGTTCTTCTGGCAGATATACTTGTTCTTGATATGAACCACGGTTCTCCCCATGTCCGTCGTCACGCGCACCCCGTCTCCGCGCTTTGACAACAAGCCTCCGTTAGCCCAGACCCACCTCTTGCCTACTAGGAAAAACACCGCCTCGTTTTGCGTCCACCAGTTATCCAAGCCATCGTTGAAAGAAGGATTACTCAGATATCCCTGGTCTGGCATAAGGTCCCGGCGCACACCCTCCACCGCACTCTCTATCTTCCCCTCAGTCGCCTCGAAGCGTGTTTTCACGTCCTCGCCCGTCTCCAGCAGGAACGTGCCTTTCAAGAAGGCATTGTCACAGTACAGTCCGTTTCCACGAGGCTGCTTCGCCGAAGGGAACCAGCTATCTATGATTCCATCCAGGTTGCCCAGACGCGCTCGCAGAGCTCCGGAGAAGTTTTTGGTCTTCACGCCACCCAACACGTCAATGCGGGGAATGCCGTCCTCGGTGGCTGCGATGAGTACCAGGTTCTGACGATTCGGGTTCACCGTATTACCCATCAGTACGCACTCGTCACCAGCCTCCGGAACAGACGAGGCGAACTCGCTCTTCGCAACGATCACAGAGTCTCCCGCGGCGCTGCTCACCTCCACCCAATAGCTTTTCAAACCGCCACCCGTGAAGGTCTGGCAGCGCATCAAATCGTGGGCCACAAAAGTGTTTTCCTGCTCAAAGCTGATGACATAATTCTCACCTGCCTCTTCCACCGCCTTGATTTTGCCGTTGCCGGCGCTCACGCATATCTGGCCTCCAACACTGCGCACCTTGTTGATCAGAAGCTCAAAGACGGACATCGTCTGCCGAACAGTCAGCCTGTCCAATGTCAGGCACGATAGTCCTCCGTCAATCCACAGCTTATGTCCGAACCCCTCAAAGCCGTCCACGAAATCCGGGCTGGCCATGAATCCGCGCAGGATCAAAGACTCAAAAGTGACACCGTCCCCCGTGCGCACGGGCTGGTCCATATAGTTGCCGAACTCATGACGTGCCCACTGCGCTGCGTTGTCCGCCTCCTTCGCATGGTCTGCCTCGATGGCGTGGGCAGCCTCGTCGGAAGAAACGGCATGGTCGCTTTCCTTCGCATGCCTTGCCTCCATGGCCAGGTCAGCCACGTCAGCCCTCGCAGCGTGGGCGGCCTCTTTCACGCCCGGACCCCAGGAACCACCGGAAGTAGCCTGTCCGTCCCGCGGCTTCTTGATAATCTTCACGTCTATCATTGCTCAATCTCCTTTAGCGTCATTTCTGCAGATCCATCCTCCAGGTTACGGCTCATGGCTTGCACGAAGAAGGTCTTGCTCATCGCAGGATGGCGGTAGTGTGCGAACAGGCTCACGACACCACCGTCCGTATCCGTCAGGCGCTGCGTCATCACCACCCTCGGTGAGTGCCACTCCTTATAGTAGTCATCCACATATAGCTGCTCGGGCTTCGCGCTCTCACCCCTCGCATTGTCATACACAGTCGATAGTCCCTCGCCCGTCACCGTATTCAACGGCGTGCTCATCTTCACGCTGTCTGTCACGCCAAGCCGTCGGCACTCCGCTGCCGTCAGCGACGAGTTCAGCCGCATCTCCACCTCTTTCACGTTCACGAAACTCTCCTTCGTGTCGCTCATGTAGATAAGGTCGTTGTCGCCGCCGTTGTTCACCATTCCGTTGTCGCTGTATATCTTCACCTCGAATGCCTCCACCATGATACTGCTAACATGTGCCAGCAACGGTATTGCCGTGCTGGTCCATTTCGTATGACGGAACCATGTCCGGTGCCGTCGTGTCACCACATCCCACAACGTATTGACCGGGCCTAGTATCATGAAGCGCACCTGTCCGCTCACGCCGTCCGCCTTCCTCACAGGGATGGCCATGCCTTCTGCGTCGATGCCAAGTCTATAACTCACATTGTTTTGCAAGTCAAACTTAGAACCTACTATTTTGTCGCCGATCTTCGGATCAAAGCCAATCGTGAAGCATTGCTGGTAGTACTCGTCCTCGTCCGCACACTGCTCCAGCGTCTTGTATTTGCGCCACTCGAAGTCCGTAACCTGACCCTGCGTGCCCTTCTCCACCACACACTTGTCACCGACAATCAGCATGCACGCCAACACTGCCACCTTCGACACATGGTCCTCGCCGTCACCGATGGCGCTGTACTTGAATTCGCAGAGCTGCGGTCCACCGTCGGTAAAGGGAACCAGGCCGTGTGCAGTTGCCTGGTCCCATATCGGCTCATCCCCAGGCTGCACGGCCTTCCACCACCGCTGCGTGTAGTAGCGTCCGTCACCGTTATTGCGGCTTGGAACCGTCGCACCCTTCCATTGGTTGATGCCGTCGTAAATCGGACTGTGAATGCTCCCCGGAGACGGCTTGTACGTACGAATCGCCTCAAACGTGTCGGTCAGCCCCATTACGGGATTCAGGACCAGGCTTCCGCTTAGAACGATATAATTTGTCGTCTCCTCGTCGGAAGGGGAAAACACGCCGCCGCTCAGCTGCCCGCTATAGACCGCCATCGGCATGCCAGCCTTCAGCGAGGCTGCGTTCGGGTAAGCACGCTCCTCCCCATCTTCGCAGTTGCCATTGACGCTTACCACCAGATAGTTCGTCATAGCGATTTTCGCAGTTGGTGAGTTGTCTTTTCCATCCGTCTTCCGCTCTTCCTTGCCAAAGGAGAGCAGGGCGGCACCAGGAGCCTTCGCCAGTGCGTTGGGCAAATTCTGTTGGTTGCGTCCGTCGCTGCAATACGCTGCCCACAGATCAGCGACACCGCCTTTGCCACCTGGAAAGACCCACCCGCTGTTCTGCTTCACCTGCACATACCAATCAGTCACGCAGCCGCCCGCATACGTCGTGGACCGGTCGTGCGTCATCGCATCAAACGCCTCGATGGCCGACTTGCCGGAACCGTCACTGCTATACTCCGTCATATACTTCTGCCTGTTACTGTACGGGCTAGACAACAGGTCTTCGTCAAGCGGACTCTCTATTAGGCGCTCCATACGCTCCACACGGCATGTCAGCATGATTTTGTTGTACACCTCGCCAATGCTGATTGTCGTACCCGTGTCAGTTACCATGCCCGTCACGATATCCGTCGTCTGCCGAGCCGTTGTCAACTCCGCACCTGTCAGCAGGTCGCGCCAATGGATATGTCCGTTGCCCTTCACGCTTTGCCAAGAGAACAAGTAGAACACGAGCCCATCCTGCACGATATGGAGGTTCAGGTATCTCAGCATCTCCTCCAGCACCTCGTCCTGCTGCCACACGTCGTCCTCCTCGCTGCCCAGAAATAGCAGTTCGTTCACCGACAATTGGCTGAATATAGCATAGCGGTTGGCCGTGGTGCCGTCCACCGCCTTGCTCCCGTCATACAGGTAGAGCGTGGCATGGTTGCCAACAATGTCAAGTCCAGCCGCCACGCCGCCCACTATCTCTTTCAGCAGCGCGAGAAACGTGCGTTGTTCCGCTGACGCTTTCACCACATTGTACAACACGCCAAGCGAGCCCACGTCACGGTATCTGGCATAACGCAGGGCAGTCAGCGCATCGATGCAGCTCAGTTCGATCTCGTCATATTCCTCATTGTACCCCTGCGAATAGCTTTGCGGCTCGACGTATCCTGCGAAGAGGCATTTCCCCTCCCGGAAGATATTCACTACGGCATCACGGCAGGAGGCGCAAAAGAGCTCGGGCATGAAGTTCCTTACCAGCAGCCTTACCGTCGCCTGCTGGCAGAGCAAATGGTCAAACGTGTCGTTTACCTGGCTTGTCAGATCCACTGGATCGTCAGTGAACGATAGCTCCCCGTTTTCTCCAATGAAGACTTCCTTTGACTTGTCGCCTCGCGTCAGGATATGCACCTCGATGCGCTCCTCCTGCTCATTATAGAAATGTCCGTGCAGATACATGTCCCTATATTTTGATATTCGTTCCTTTTCTATTGATGCGGGTCTCGTTGGCAAGCACTGCCACGAGGTCTCTGCCTTTCACCCTGAGCTCATATATGCCACCACCGCCACTACCGTCGTTGCCTATCAGCGACTTCAATTTGTTCAGTGGCGCGATCACCTCCGGATTGCTCTTCGCTCCGGCATACTCGCCCATCAGTGCCAGGGTAGGTCCATACACAATACCACCATTGGCGAATGGCGTCACGGCCACCGAGGCCACCAGCCCCTGCATCATACTGATGAAGCCAGCCGCGATGCCCGCTCCGGCAAACGGGATATAGGCGTGCGCCGCCATAAACTTTGACGCGGCCAGCTCACGGAACGCCATGGCCTCTGCTTTTACAGCAGCTATCGTCGCCATCGAAGCGACTACTTCCTCCGCTCCTGCCGAGACCTTTGCCGTTGCCGCAGAGACGGCGGTAGCACCGCTTGCCGCCACCACGGTGTTGGAGGTCGTGGTCGCGGCGGTCAGTGCTTGGATGATTGAGACGACACCCTTGATGCCATCATAAATCTGAAGCGCCGCATCGACAACCCCGGTGATCGTGAGCCAGGCGTCACGGTTGCCGCGCAAAGCGTTGGTGAGCGCCGTGACACCACCGCCAACTCCCTTCATCGTGTGCCACGAGTCGGCCAGCGTGATGTTGCTCTTGCGGATGCGCCGTTCGTACTCCTCGTAGGTGCCAATGAGCTTCGCTATGGCAGCACGTTGTGCCTCGTCGATGGGATTCTGGGCATCAGAGAGCATGTCCCGCAACTCTTTAACTCTCTTCTTAACACCGTCAATCCCGATTGCTTTCAGCTCCAGCATCAACGGCTTCCCCTCCATAGCGTCGAGTTTCGACACTTCCTGTTCCATTTCGGGAATGCGGGTCAGCCGTTTCAAGGCTTCGCGCTTCTTCTCCAACTCCAGCACCGTGCGCTGGATGCCGTCTATCTCCGATGCGCTGGCTTTTTTCTGCTTTGCCTGATAATAACTGACGGCATCGTCCAACGACTCCATGGTGTTCAGGCGCGAGATATCCTCGGGTGCCTTCAGTTCATCAAGTGTCTCATCCCACTTTTTCTTCAGTTCGTCCAAGGCGTTGATCTGTTTCTGGATCTCCACGCGCTCCGTCGCAGTGGCGGTTTTCAGCAGGTCGGCATAATGCTGCAACTCACCTTCGAGTTGTTGATAGGTCTGGATCTTCTCAATAGGGATGCTGACGTGGGTGTTGAGCTCAAACGCATTCTTCAACTCTTCAAGAGCGTCAATCTGCTTCTGAATCTCCACGCGCTCCGTTGCGGTGGCAGTCTTCAACAGACTGGCATAATACTGCAACTCGCCTTCGAGTTGCTGGTAGGTCTGTATCTTCTCGATAGGAATACCGACGTGTGCATTGCGTTCAAACGCCGTTTTAAGGTCGTTCAAACGCTGTATCTCCATACCAATCGCCGCAAGCTCACTGGCAGACGCTCTCTCACGGAGCCCCTGCTGGTAGGACAACTCTGCGTCAATGTCCTTCAAGGTTCTCAGCTCGCCGGGGCGGCTGGCCGCCTCCTGCAAGTGCGTGATGGCATCCTGCTGCTTTCGAAGGGCAGTGATCTTCCTTGAATATAGCGCAATGGCCGCGGCGTCTGTTCCATTAGCGGTTTCCAGCTTGTTCTGGTAATACTGTATGTTGTTACCAATCTCTTTGTAACTCCGAGCGTTGGCAATGAGGTTTTTGCCGCTGAATCTATCCTTGGCCCCCGTCTTGCCATCGCCGCTTCCACTATCAGTAGTTGGGGCGTTCAGTTTCTTGTTCCTGGCCAAAGCTGTCTTTGCATTCTTGGTCTTGGCCTTGGTATTCGCATCCGTAGCCTTGGTATTCGCATTCAGATCTGCCGTCTCTTGAGCGATACCATTATCCTTGATGCCAAAAAATGTCTTCACCCACTCCCAGGCCTTCTTGATTACCTCGCTTGCCTTCTCAAATGCCTTGACGAGATAGTCCCACACGGCACCGGCCAATTTCTTCACTGTGGACCAGAGTGCGTCGCAGTTCTTCCGGAAGCGCTCATTGTTTTTGTATGCGGCCACCAGCATGCCCACTAGCGCCGACACTGCCATCACGACGACACCGATGGGGTTGGCGCTGAGAACCAGGTTAAGGGCGACTTGTGTGGCTTTCCAAATACTAGAGGCGACTGCCACCGCTTTGGAGGCGGCCGCCTGCGCGAGCGTGGCCACCTTCATGGCTTTCAGCCCGGCCACCATGGTCTTGACCCCGTGGCTGAGCTGCACAATACCCATCAGTGCGGCACCACTATTGGCTATCCATTCCACATACGGGCCGGAACTGCTGGCCAGGGCGCCAGCCCAGTCCAGCAGGGCGTGCATCTGGTTGGCAAGAACCATCCGCAGGCTCTCCCCGGTCGATGACATGTTGTCAAAAGCCTCGTCCATCTCGCCAGCCGAATCCGCCATCGCACCGATGTTCTGCGAGAACTTCTCTTTTTGCTCGCCAGTCAGTGAGCCAAGCAGACGCATGGCCTCGGCGCTTCCGAAGAGTTGGCCGTAGATGGTCTGGCTGAGTTGCCCAGTCTTGGCGGCATATTCCTGGATACTCGCGTCGAGACCCAACAGAAAGTTCTCCAGTCCACCGGCGGCCTGGATGCTCGCCGCATTAAAGCCGATTCCCATCTCGTTGGCGGCCTTGGTCGCCTCGGCAGATGGTTTGATAAGGGAATTGAGTACCGCCGCCAGCTGGGTGGAGACTTCCGCCGTGTTACCAGTCACGCCTGTCGTGGTGGCGAACACCGCCATCAACTCGTCCATGGAGACACCGAGCTGCGATGCGCTACCGCTGACACGGGGCAGTGCCTGGGCCAACTGCTCAAAACTGGTCACGCCGTTCTTGGCAGTCATCTGTATCTTGTCTTGGATGTTTCCTGCCTGATCCCATTCCAAGCCGTAGTTCTTGATGAGTGTCGAGGTGACGGTTACAGTCTCGCCCAGGTCGGCGATGCCACCCACCGCACTGCGGCTCGACTTGTTGAGGAACTCAATCCAGTTATCCTCGGGGACGCCATTGGAAATGACTTGGTACAGGCCATTGGCCAGCTCCTCCCTGGCAAGCGGTATATTCTTGCTCAGCTCCACCACTTGCTGGGTGAGCGCATCAAACTCCGCACCGCTCTTGCCTGCCATCGTGTTGGCACTGCGCATGGCCGTCTCGAAACTCTCGAAAGGCCCGGCAAGTCCGTTCACCATGTCGCCAAGCTCACGGATCGAGCGTACCGCTGCGTCAAGGACGAGGCTCTTCTCTGCCATCTCACGGAGATGGTTGCCCGTGGAGACGGCCGTAGCGCCTACCTCGTCAAGGACCTTGTCAAGACCTTCCGCTTCCACGGTCAACTGCTGGAACACGCCACCGTCATTGCTCTTGATCTTGATTTGAAATTCTACTGCCTTTGCCATGTTATCCTTATTTTAACCCGAAACGCTGCTTGGCGGCCTCGAATCGGGCGTTGAATTCCTCCTTGCTTACCTCCTCACGCTCCTCGGGGGGCTGTTCATCGTCCCATGGCAGCGGTAGGATTTCATGCGGGCGGAGAGTACCTTTCGCATAGGGCTGAAGGGCGAAGAGCGCTGATACGCGCGTGCGTTCCCAAGCACTGCGCTCCGCATCACGCCTGATTTCCGCCCATCGCTCCCAAGCCTTGTAAAACTCAGACGGGGTGCATCGCTCAAAGTCCTCCCTACTCATCCCGATACACCCCATCGCAACGCCGAGCAAATCCTCGACGCTTACTTCGTCGTCTCCTGTTGCGGAGGCGTTTTTTTTTCGCTATCCATGGATGCGTAAAAAGAGTTCACCGTGTCAGGTTCCAGAAGGTCGGCAAAGGTCTCGAAGTCGTAGGTAAACGCTACCTTGTCGGCGTTGCACGCGCTCTTCACGCAGCAATACACGAACTGCATCAGCTCGGAGATATCACCCTTTTCCAGCCGGCTCACGTCCTTGCCAGTCTCGTTCTTGAAGCGGACCATGGCACCCATGGTCACACGGCAGGGATATTCCTTGTCGCCCAGTTTGATTTTCACTACATTCATAAGCCTATACTGTGCCAGCCGTTTCGGTGATGCCCGTGCCCACCTTCTCCACCTTGCCGCAATTCTGCAGCGTAATCGAATACTTCGCGTCATCGCCAGCCTGGGCGTCGAGGTCCAGGGAGGTGATCAGATACTTGCCCTGGTAGCCGCCAGCGGCCTTGCCAGTGCGCTTGTCACCATCGCGCAGGTTGTAAGCCGCATCCACGGGCTCACCCTTCAGCATGGCGTCCTTCACCTGGTCATACGACGGAACCTCATCGGTGCCATCCGTCAGCACCACGCCGTCGGCGGAAATCTGCTCTGAGAAACTCTTCACATACGATTCCTTCCACTTGCCACCGGATGCCTCTTTCGTCACGCGCTCGCCAGTTTCGGCCGAGGTGGAAACTTTGCAGCCTGTCGAAAACCCGAGGGCGTTCCCACCCATGGACAGAATCAAGTCCGTGCCGTCCAATACACTTTTTGCCATATCTTTCTTGTTATGATGGTTAATACTATGCCAGCCAAGATGCCAGCTATAAAAACACTCCAAACGGGCCAAGTCTTCCAGGATCTCAACCGCTCCTCCTTCAGTATCTCGCTGCTACTGCGCAGGTGCGAGTTGGCCACGCTCAGCCGCTCGTTCTCGGCCTCGTAATAGGCACACAGGCGCGACAGACTGTCACAACCGCTCTCTATCAGCAGCGTCGGCATGCCGCCCTTTTGTCCTTTCCGCACGATGGCCTTCACGTGGGCACGTCCGGAGCTCGCCACATACGACGCACCCTCAGGCAGATGCCACAGGGTCGTGTCAAGTGCTATCGCCAGCCGGGCCGTGTCCGCGGCCACCGGCTCCGTCCAAAACGTCTGCCTCACCGTCCTCACGTCCCTTGACACGCTGTCCCTTGCCTCCGCGCTTGCCGCTTGCCTTTCGGCGCTCGTCACTTTCCGCGTCGAGCTGCAGCTCGCTGCTGACAGGGCAATTGCCACTGTGAGGGCAGCGCTGAATAGCCTGAATAGCCCTCGTGAGGCGGTTGAGCGCATAGCGTATCTGTTTGTTCTCGGCGCCCAGCCCCTCCATTGCTTTCGTACTTTCATCTACTTTCTTCTGCGTCGCGAGCAGCTCACGGCTGATATCCTCGTACATCAATTTGTATGTGTCATGCACGCTCTTCGCCGACTGAGCCGACTTCACCTTGCGGTTCGCGACCCAAGCGATGGCGGCACCTATGCCGCCCGAGGGTATAGCCCATTGCAGGATCTGCATGATAGTCTCCGCCATCCCTTGTCTGATCTTTTGGTTATTTTGTCGTACTTACTGTCTGATACCGATGCTGCGTAGCCATGCCTGCACGTCAAAGCTGGGACACGCCTTGCTCACGCCGGGCAGCTCACCATGGCCAACGATACGGACCTGGGGGAAACGCTTGTGAAAGCGTCGCACATAGTCCGCCATCGACCGAAGCTGGGCGGCCGTGCGGGTGTCCTTCGCCGTCTTGCCGTCCTTGGCCAGGCCACCGGCATACACCACGTGGCGGCTCACGCTGTTGTACCCACGCGCACCGTTCGTCACCTCCCAGGGGTCCACCTCGGCATCCTCGTTGTTGCCAACGAGCCGCTCCACGGTGCCGTCCAGACGAATCAGGTCCGTATAGCCCACTTGCTTCCAGCCACGGCCGCCATTGGCGACGGGAGCCGTGTGCCAGAGGCGGATGTCCGCCCCCGTCACCTCGCGCCCCTCGGGAGTCGCCGTACAGTGAAGCACCAGATACTTCATCCTCGCCATGGTTACACAGCCTTGTAGCCACTCATCACCACGACACCGGCATCCTCCTTCTTTGGCATACAGATGAAGCGGTGGCGGAAGTTGATTTTGTTGCGCTGATACTCCGGGTCGTTCTCTGCAGGCACCCAGTACATCTTCGTCGAGCCGGTGGCCTTGAACACGCGGGCCGTATAGAAAGCGAACGAAGCCTGAAACTCTCCTGCCACTGCCGCCGTGCCAAGGTCCTTCTTCGTGCCAGCCTGGGTATAGATGGGATTGTTGGCAAACTCGTAGATGTCGAACCCGTACAAGCGTCCGACAGTTCCGTCGTTACGGTTGATGTTGTACTGTTCGCGGAATGTCTGCTCAATCTCCAGAAGGTCGTTGATGTGGTCCGAGCACAACACAAGCCGGCGACCCTGGGATGGCACTTTCAGAGCGTCCATCTGTCGCTTCGCGCTGAGCAGGTCGGTCTTGGTCATCTTCAAGCGTCCTGTTACAGGGTCCTTCTCACCAGTGGTTTTCAGCACAGGCGTCTTCTCCGTATTCTGCTTCGCACAAAGCGCATGGGCAGCCTTCGCAAACTTGGCATCGTTGATGGCGTTGCCATGGGATTCCTTCACTCTTGACATTTTGTCGTAACTGATGGCATAGAGCTCATCATCGGTGATGGGAGTCACCTTGGTCTGGAACTTGTCAAGCTGGATGGCGATGTCCTTGTCGCTAAGTGCCTGCAAGGGGATTGGGTAGGTCGTGTTGTTGACAAGCACCTCGGGATCGACGCCTACCTCCACCAGATGGATGACATCGTTGTCAACGACGCTTGAGGCGTCAGGAATACCCTCAAGCCAAGTGGCTTCCAAGCCACGGCGGAGGTATTTGACCAACTCGCCCGTCCAGATCTCCTTGTAAACCCCAGCGCGCAATGCACCATGGGCAACCTCGCCGCCCACCATGGAGGCGATACAGTTCATGCCCAAAGCGCCCGCCACGGGTGAGAAGCCAAGGGCTGCGGCGAAGGCGCTGCCGGTGAGACAGTTGAAGAGTACTGCCAGCGCCAGCGCGAGCATTTTGTTTGTTTTTGTTTTCATACTTCTTGTTTTTATTGGTTTTGCTAGAATTCACACTCCATGCCGTACTCCTCTTTGTAGAGTCGCTTGTACTCATCGGGCTGCTCCTTGCGGAGCGTGGTAAGTTGGCCTGACGGCACGTCGCTCAGCTTCTTATAAGTAGTGGGCTCTGTCGCCGCCCCACCTTGATGTCCGATGACTGAACTGAGCTTCATTTGTGGGGAGATGGCGGAGAGGATACTCTCCAACTTCTCCTGGCCGACCTCCTTGCCAAGGTTGATAAACTCATCCTTCTTGTTAGGGGTGATACGCTTCTCTCCTACCGCTTTTTCCACGGCGGCCGTGATACTGGCCAGCGTGAGGGCAGCGTTCTTCTGCTGGAGCCGCTCGTTCTCCTCCTTCGCGGTTTTCAGTTCGTCGAGCTTGGCGTTGATCTCCGCCTCCGTCGCCGTTGCCGGCAGACCCAGTTGCATGGCAACCATTTTCTGTTCCATTTGCTTTTGATTGTTATTGTTCAACATGGGCAAAGGACACTCGCTGTCCTTGCCGAGAGTGATTTTCTTGCCGTCTTTCTGCAACACGATGGCGTCGTCGTTGGATCCGACGTCCACCAGACTGACCTCGAACAGCTTGCTCTTGGTGACGGTAGGACGGGTCTGTCCTTGCACCAGCAACTCGGGGTCCTCGCTCGTCTCCAGGATGTCGAGCCCTGCGCTCACCATTTTTAGACTGCCGAACTCGTACTGCTTCTTACAGCGTATGGACAGCTCGGAGGCCTCGTCAAACATCAGTTCGCCAGTCACCTCGCCATCCTCCACCTTCAAGTCCTTCACGTAGCCTATCACATTTCCACGCTCGTGCATGTATAGCAGGACGGGGTTGCGCTGGTACTGTTCCACGTTCATGCCAGCCGTCAGCACTCTTGTCCCGTAGCTGTTCAGGCTGTCGTTGGTTATTCTGACGCGTTTTCCTTTACTCATATATCATTGTCATTTTCTGGGCAGTATTGCCCGATTCGCGGTTTCCGAGTGCAATATTACGAGGTAATTGTCAACCCGCCAAAAAAGTGTGCAATGGTTGCACACTTCTATGAAACCATTGCACACTTTTTTGGCGGGACACTGAAATCGTGGCACTTTTGCACAAGAATTCGGGGCGTGGTGTGTCCCGAAGTGAACAAACAACCTTATCAAACATGACAAAGGCAGATATAGAAAAGAAGAAAATCCGAATGAGTGAGAGCGATGGGGCTCGCACCAATCGCAGAACGAAGAAGGATTTGGATAAAATCAAATCGCTGGCACGCACGCTCTATCTCTCGGGAATGGAGCAGCAGGAAATCGCGGAGAAGGTGGACGTGTCGCGCGTCACCATATCCAAATGGTGCTCAGCCGACGGGTGGAAAGAGGCGCGGGCCGCCAAGAACATCACACGCCCGGAGTTGGTGAACAAATTGCTGCTCACCATCGACACGCTCATTACGCAAGTGAACAATTCCAACGACCCCGCTCTCATAGCAGGGCTCGGTGACAAGTTGGCCAAGCTCTCTTCGGTCATCGAGAAGCTCGACAAGAAGGCCAACGTGGTGGATGCCATCGAGGTGTTCATGGCGTTCTCCAAGTGGTTGGAGTACCGCTCGCAGACGGACCCCGACGTGACTCCCGAGTTGATGCGCGTCATCAACAAGTACCAGGACATGTACATCACAGAACAGATGGGCATAAAATAGTGGA
>OIHB01000068.1_pt1 | contig 30296 bp, 28 predicted proteins | sample 1582401 | NCBI WGS metagenome assembly OIHB01 (sample SAMN02674970, study PRJEB24791) | human gut metagenome, SKBSTL043 | isolation source: stool | host: Homo sapiens | place: USA | reverse complement strand
ACACTTCTCCGTCGCGCATGCCAGTCAGCAGCAGCCACCAGTAGATCGCTCCGCGTTGGACCGGCATTTCCGCCGCCGTTCTCAGTATGCTTCGCATCTGGTCCGGCGTGAAGGCGTCGCGCCCCTCCCCGTATTCCGGGTCACGGTTGCGCGGCGGCTGCACGGAGTCCAGCGGATTGGTGGGGATGAGCCTGTCCGCCACCGCGTTCTTGAAGATCTGGTTGAGGACCGTGTACATCATGCGACGCTTCGACAGGGATGCCGGGATCTTCGCCCCGGTTTTCTTGTCGGTGACTTTCATCGCGTCGATCATGCGCCGAGCGTATGACGCGGTTATCGAATCGATGCGAGTCTTCGCGTACGGTTTTAGGTGCAGGTTGACGGTGACGGCGTATTGGGAATATGTGCCCGGATCCACGGAGTGCTGTTTGAACTCCAACCACTGCCTCGCATAATCGCCGAGTTTGACCCCGGTGGTGAGAGCATACCCGTATGAGTTGCGTTCGGCCAACGCATTCTTGATCTTCTCGTTGCATTTCTCGTACGTGGACGCGGAATACCATTTGTCGTCCACCTTGGCCTTCCATGTGACATACTCGCGGGTCCGCCCGTCCTTGAGCTTCTTCACGGTCGTGGTTTTGTATGGGTAGATCGCCCCGTTCCTGGCCTTGCGTGGCATGCCGACTCCTTCCAGAAAATATTCTCCTACATTCTCCTACATCCATATGACACTCATGCACCACATATATGACTGTCATATGAGTCAGAATCGTTGGAATTAAGCCGTTCTTTGTTTTGAAGCCGCCACACAGAATCTAACGTGGTGAAATGATCAGTTCCACTACAAAGCTCCTTTTCTGCAGTAATCACAAGTATGCAAAAGTATCTGATTGCAATACGGTAAACGTTGTTCTCACAATTCCTGCCAAATGGCACGAAACGTCATTCTTCTACATTCTCCTACAAACTTAAAAAACCACTTCGACACGCCACAATTCTAACTTGCAATAAGAAAACGGCCCCGACCGGACAGGAATCCGGTCGGGGCCTGTTGAGTAACTTCACACGACCGTGCCCGTATATGCGTTCAGGGCGCGGCTCCCGCCGTCACCCCTGTGGCGACCGTCGCGGAAGACTAGATGGATTTGCCGACGTAGCGGACGCCGAACGCGGACGCGATGATGCCCGCCGCAGAGCTAATGAACGCTCCGATCTCCGGATTGCCGAACGCGGTCACGCCAAGACCGACGATGCCAGCGACCAGCGTGACCACGTAGATGATGGTTCGCACGGTCGCGTCGAACACCGGCACGTAGTCGGAAGCCGGAGCAGTCTCCGGTTCCTCGGTGATCTCCGCGATCGCGTCATCGAGATTGTTGTCGTTATCGATCATGATTACTCCTTAATCTTCAAGGTTTCCTTGTACGTTGCAGTGTTCACTGGAACGGGTTGCCGTCGCTGATTGCGATCTGCAGACGGTCCAGCGGCTCGCCGAGCATTCCGGCCCAACCGTCGAACTCCGCGTAGGTCGTACCGTCATCGCAGCAGACCGGCAGCCAACCGGCCCGCATCGTGGTCTGGCTGCGATACCATGCCTGCGAATACCGTTCACCGGACGGGGTGACGTAGTACATCTGCACGCCGTCGATGGTGCGACCCCAGATGCCGGCCATACCGTTGACTGAATCGTTCCAGTCGCCCTTGGCGACCCAGCCAAGCCACCCGTCCTCGATCGTGTGGACGCGATACTTGAGCTGTCCCCTATCGGCCCACGCGATCAGCATGTCATGCGCGGTATAGGGCGCACCGGCGTATCCTTCGCTTCCGCCGCCGAAATCGTTCACGGTCGGCCACCATCCGCCTCCACGCACATGGAGGGCGTAATGCACGGGCACGGTGAGCGCACGGGTCGGTCCATCCTGCACACCGGACTGCTGTCCGGTGAAACCGGGCACCGCTGGCTGCGTCCAGTCCACGCCATCGGCGCGGCCCGTGTACCGGAGAATCCCGTCCCACGGGTAATCGTAATAGGCGGCGATATGCGACTCCCATCCGGTCTGGTCGCCCTCGGCCCCGTCGATGGTCCCGTACTCGCTGCCGGAGAATTCCATGAGGCGATCGCCTTCCGGACTGCCGTACGCTGTCAGGCACATGGCCGTGTGATAGGAGCGGTTGAGGTAGATGTCGCCGGGCTGGGCGGAATAGTCGTTGATGCCGACCCATTCGAAATTGCCGGTCGCTGTCATGCACTCCATCATGTTGCCGGTATAGGTCGCTCCGCCGCAATCCACGCCGGCCGCCTGATACGCATTGATGACGGCGCTGGAGCAATCACGGTCTCCTCGGGCGACCTTGTAGGTCTTGCCGTCGATCACGACATCGCACCAGCCGGTACCGTCGCCGTTGCGGCTAATCTGCGAGTATCCGTGATTCGGGTCAGTGACCAGATGCTCCATGATTCGCACCGCGATCTGATTCTTAGTAGCCATATGGCTCCTTTCGGATATGAAAAGAGCCGCCACGGTTGTGACGGCTCGAAAATGGGTAAAAGAAAAGGCGTCAGCCGAAAGCCAACGCCCAAAACACAAGCGCCACGTCCAACAGGCACGGGACCATGACCAGCACGATAAGACACCCGACCGCGACCATCACGGCCACGGCAAGCACACAGGCGACGGTCAGCAAGACACGGAACAGACGACTATCCAATCAGTCACCTCCATTCAAAGGCATGGTGCAGTGCCGAAAACAGGATTTCTCATCGGGCATCTCAGGATCTAGAAATGGTTTCCGGCGCGATATCCGGACGCAGCTCGTCAGGCAGTCGCGGTTTGGGATGCTGCTCCAAAAACGCAGGTTCCACGATCTCGCAAAAACTCTGCAACCAATGAAACAAATCACGCGTATAACGGGTCATCACGAACGCTTTGCGCTGCACGCCCTCCAAATGCTGAATCTGCTCCTCCTGATAGTCAATCTGCTCACGCAGCGGCTGGATAACGTCACTGCGTACTGTGTCCAACGCACTCTGTGAGGCTTCGGCTATGATGGACGCGGCCTCGGCACTGGTTTTTCGACGTGTCACCAAGGCCGTGACCAGACTCGATATCACGCCGCCGCCACAGACGCCGCTGATGATGGCGATAAGGACTTCCTCGCTCACAGGATCGATCTCCTTTGTTCTTGTCCGGCAAGCAGAAAACCCACACGCCATGTCGCCGGACCATAAGCCAGAAGCGTGTGGGTTTATCGAAAGGAAAAAGAATGAAATTGTCCGAGTTCTACCCCGAATACATGTCGTCGTGCGACAGCTTGCGAGCGAGCACTCGCGTCGGCTACGAGAGCGCCTACCGCGTCCACCTGCAGGCCGCGTTCGGCGACGTTGAGTTGTTGGACATCACCGTGCAGCGTGTCGAGACATGGGCCGCACGATACGCGGATCGTCCCGGCGCATGCCGGAAGGCGTGGGCAGTCTTGAGGCAGATGCTGCGTAAGGCGGCGAAATGGGGCGTCATCCCCTACGACCCGTGCAGCGCCGGCGTCACACTCCCCCGCAAAAAGGCGTACACGCCGCCCACCATCACCGCGAAGGAGACCAAAACCCTCCTGCAGGGCATGTGGGGCCACGCCTTGGAAGCGATGATGATCGTCGCCACCGTGTGCGGCCTGCGCCGCGGCGAGGCATGCGGCCTGGAATGGGAGGACATCGACCTTCGCCGAGGCGTCGTGCACGTCCGTAGAAGCGTCCAATACGTGGCCGGGCATATCGTTGTCGAGGAGCCGAAGACGCTGCTATCCAAGCGCGACATTCCGCTGCCCCGCTTCGCGGTCAACCGGCTGCGCCAATTGAAGGGCAAGGGCCGTCTCATCGGCGACCTCACCCCACTGCAGGTAGCCCGCAAGATCAAGACCTGGTGCCGGCAACACAACCGCCCAACGATCCCGTTGAGCAACCTGCGCACCTCGTGGGCCACCAACGCATTGGAGGCGGGAGTGGACCTCAAACTCGTCTCGGGTATCCTCGGGCATACCAGCATCGAGACAACGGCCAGATATTATCTGATGCCGCGCGTCGAAGCGTACCGGGAGGCGCAACGTAGGTATGAGCGATTACTGCTCGCCTCATAGCGTGGGTTCCCGTAACCCAGCCGCAGCGGAAGACCGCGCAGTTCAAATTCCAAGACACCGGCAGCTTTCAAGGCGTCGGATATGGAGGGGCCAACACCATCGTCATCGATTACACGCTGCGTCTCCTGTATCTCGACCTGCAGAGCTTTTATTCGACGGTGTCGCTCGGTTCTGATTTCAATGTGTGGCTGTACCAGTCCGGACCGAAACCATCGAAGGAGATACTGCTTGGCAGTATCGCCAACGTGTCGGGCAACCGGTACGGCAAACAGGCGAGATGGAGTACAGACGGCAAAATCTTTCTCGTAGGCGGTCTGGGCAACGGCGACAACATCCACATCACGCCGAAGACCATCCCTATTCCGGAAGGAGTGACGTTTGCTTAGTTTCCCGTAACCCAGCTCACGTTCCACAAGCACGGGCAGATAGGCAGCGACCCTCTGAGCATCGGCGGTTACGTGGTGGCCGCGCCGAACGAACCGGATCACGGGTGGGCCACCATCACCTGCCGTTGGCAGAACAACGGACAGTTCAGTACCGGCAACTGGGCCGTGACGCCAATAGCCACGTTCGACGGATGGCGCAGCACGCGAGAAGCCTACGGTTTCTGCGCCGAGAACATCCAATGGGACAATCTGGCCACGAACCATTGGCTCATCCCGGACAAGAGCAACCAGTTCTCATGGTTATCGGTTGGCGGGTTCACCGTCGGGGCGAATTCCTGGCATAACGGCATGATCTCGTTCCCAGTGGAACGCACGTAGTTTCCCGTAACCCGCATGGTTTGGTGGAAGTGCCCGTACAGCGATGATTCGCTGGTATTCGTCCGGTGCGGGAACATCGTCACAGTCAATGGGTTCATGAAATTCACGTCAGCCGGACAGTGCAATCACCAGCAGGTCAACGAGAAGGTGGATGTGGGATGGCGCCCAATATCGGGCGCGAGCGGGATCATCTCGTTCACAGGCAACGCGAATCCGACATTAAGCGTATCCGACGCCGGTGTATGCACGTTGCTGGGTGAACTCGGCAACACATGGTGCGCCGCATCCGGCGCATGGGTGACCAGCGACCCCATGCCCTAAACGGGATTCCAAATCGCAATCCATTGAAAATGCAAGCCCTGCCCCGATTCCAGCCACGTATTTCTGTCGGTCCGACGGAAACGGATCTGAGCGACCGTAGGCCCTTTGCTCCACAGCATCGGGTGAAACAGCAGGGCGCTGATGTCCGATGACTGCGGACCATAAGTCACGATGACGCTATCCGGCGTCCGATTCGAACCGTCAGGACACGAATACCCAATCTGGATCACTCCGTTCTGATTGGTCGATCCATCGACTTGCCCGCTAGCGATTAACGGCTGGGTTACGGGAACCCACGCGCCCGGTTTCGCCAGAATCCCGGTGACCATCGCGTGATGCGACTGCTCCTGAATCACGCACCGGTCACCCGGTTGCGCATTCACGCAATCCACCGTCATATCCAACCCCAGCAGGTCAGCTCCGCGAACCGTCACATCGGCCACCATGTTGCCGTCGTAATCGTGCACGGCCTTGATCGTGCCCAACGTGAGAGTCGGCCCGGTATTCCTCCGTTTGGTCTTGCGCCCGGCCTGCACGATTTTTCTCGCGGCCATGGCGATGTCCGCTTCGGGTATCAGCAGTTCATCACTCAAAACTGTTGCCTTTCTTTCTATCGAAATCACGGGCTTCGCACTGGATCGGGATGCCGGCCGTCAGGTCGATGTGCTGAGACCAGACCGCGAAATTCCCCTCGACCCCACCTGTTGGGAAAGTCATCGACACGACATCATGAAGGTTCACCGGCGCGTACACATGCGAGAAAGTGATGCGATGCACGACCGATTGGACGCTGTTCAACAGGCTGTCCGCCGTCTTATAGGCGAGATCCTGAATCGCTTTGTCGTCGTCCTTGATATCCTCCGGAATGTTGCTGTACTCATAGGTCGCGGCGACACGTCGCCCTCGCGTGACCGTGCTGAACTCCGAGTCAGGGTCATCGTCGATGGCTACCGCCGTGTACTCCTTTTCGGAGGTCCAGTAGGTGACCTTGACGACGTTCGCCACATTCATCAGGTCGCGTTCCTCGGTCATCTGCGCCAAAAACCGTGCCCGTTCGCCTTCCGTGAAATCCCATGACGGCGCCCTGTCCTGCGGAATCTCGTACGGCTCCAATACGATCTCGCCCATCGGATTCGTGCGTGCCGCTGAATAATTCGCCAGATCCAACAGCTCGTTCACCGCGTCGAGTTTCGACCCGTCGCTGCTCTCCCCGTCCGCACCGCGCAATCCGAACGTCCACGGCTCGGACAGCGTGTAATCGCCCGAATCATACGCGGCGATCTTCAACCCACAACCCTTGAGGATATTGGCGGCCTGATCGACCGGATTCTCACCCTCTCCGATCGTGACCGGGTTCTCGAACACGTCGCTGGCCGCGTTCTGCAGCAGACCATACAAGTCGATCGGACAGGTGGATGCACGCCAATCGATATCGCGCTTGGGCACGTTCGGCAGGAACGTACCCAAAGCCACCGACTCTTTGGCCCCGTCATGCCAAGTCACGTCGGCCCACACGCGCACCCAATCCGACCCGATCCGAGGATCACCCAACACGGTCAGACTCCCCGATTCACGGATATCCAACCCAAGGTCACGGTCGATGCTCCCGCCGGAAATCACCCACGGCAATTCCGCTACCTCAACACCGGACACGCGATCCACGCGCATCACGCGATACGCCACGTCGAACGGGCGACTCCAATCACTCATCGAATCGGATCCTCCCACGCAAGCTCAATCATCGACAACGCGCAATGGATGTCCTTGCGTTCGGTGGTATCCACGCTCACATCCATGTCCAGTTTCACGCGGAAGGTCCTGCCTGACGGCTCCCGATACCACGCATACGACCATTCATCGGCGAAGTTGAGCAACCGAAGGTACAGGTCTCCGTCCCACTCGAACACGCTATCCGCATTGATTTCCCGGTTGAGCTGGCTGGTGGAGTACGAGACCGGCAGACTGCTATCCCCGGACGCGAACCAGAACTCGCTCGTACTGTGCGACACGCGGTGATCCACCGATAGGTCGTATCCGAGCAGGAGCGAACTGCCGGCATCCGCCCCGTAATTCAACACGGCAAACCCAGATTCACACACCGTGGATACGATCTTATCCTGCGTCGAACCGGATTCCGCATGAGATGTGACACGATACGCAAACTCCGTATTCAACGGAGGGAGCACATCAATGCATTGCTGGCCATCCATCAGATTATCCACGATCAGTTTCTCGGACCCGTCAGGATTGACCCGGTAAACGGTCGCGTATTTGGTTTCGGGCACGCCATCGCCTGTTCCGAACACGACGTTGACGACAGCGGCGCAATCGTCATTAAACTGGATGTTGACCTGCGGGTAATCGGGTGGCGTATACTCCACATCCACCAAGACACTCGCCGTGGCGGTGAGCGTGCTGCCGCCACGCACCGAGACACGGATCTGCAACTGGTCACCATTGCTGGGTAGAAAATCGGCGGACGTGATCTGCAGTTCGCGCACGTCCGTGACCGGCGAGACGGAATACACGATATTGCTGTCGCGCAGGATCTCCACGGTCTGCATGCTCACGCCCGTCACGTCCGCGACCGACCATGCGATGGTGAACGGCATCGCCGTCACCGGAGAGACCGGGCTGCTGACGACCACGCTCGGCGGATCCGCGACACGGACCTCCACGTAGGCAGACCATGCGCCCCAATCGGGGTCGAGGCCCTTGGTGCGGACACGGAACTTCACCGTACCCACGGTCTGCAGGCTCGCGGTCCGCGTCCACTGGGTCGAATCCCCCGTAATCGTGGTCGTGGTCGTATCGCCCGACTGGCCGGTGACCTCCACCTCGGCCGAGGTCTGCGCCGTGCCGTCAGGATGGTTCGGCGTCCACCGAAGCACGAGCGCGGTGTTCGTGGGCGCGACCGCGCCCTGCTCGCACGACACCGTAGGGGCCAACGGCGGCGTGATCGTCGTCACGCTGTTGCTGACCTTGGCCGTGCTGCACAGCGTGTCGTCCAACGGCGTGCTCATGCCACTGCCATCGCCATAGATCACACGCCGCACGAGGCACTCGTACTCAAGAGTCCCACCGGGAGCGTCGCTATCGGTGAACACGCACTTGCCGTTCGACGGGGCCAGACGGTAGTGCGCCCCGTCCTTCTGCACCGCCTCCCAGTCGCCGCCGTTCACCCTCCTCCACAATGTCACCCACGAGGCGTACGTGTTGCTCACGTCGGCGGTGATCTGCACGGTCCGGTCACCGGTCTTCACCGCCGTCACGCTCTTGGGGGCGGCGGGAGTGGTGTAGATGACCTGCGAGTCCACGTGGCTGGAATCACCGGCCTGGTTACGGGCGTACGCGCTGAACTGGTACCTGGCGTTCGACCTCAAACCAGTCCACGAATAATTGGTCGCATCCCAGTTCAGAACGGTGCCCTTGCCCCCGCCCTGATCCGACCACGTACCCCAATTGCCGCCGTCACGCCCCTCACGCTTCGCGAGGATGATCTGCTTCCACGGCTTCAACGCACCGTTGTCATAATTCGCCTGCCACGTGTTGTTGATCTTCGTGTCGTCCACACGAGTCAATTTCACGTTCTTCGGCGGGTTCGGCTTCTTGTAGTTGATGCCGCCCACGGGCACGGAACAGCTCGCGTTGGACGTACCCGGATGGAAACCGTTCCATGCGATCGACGCGCTGCACGTGATGTTCCGGGCGCCATCGGTCTTCGCGACAGTCAGATCACCGGTAAGGACAGTGACCTCACTGTTGTTGATGTACTTGTTGCCGCTGTTCCCGGTGTGGTTGACCTGCTGGCCGTTGATCCACACGGTCGCCGCGACCCAGCCGGAATAATCCCAGCCAGCCGCCACGCTCTGCCAGCGCGCCTCGACGTGGATCCTGTCGGTCGTGTCTGTGTACGAGGTTACCCACGCACTGACGTGACACCGCCAGTAACCTACCTGATTGCCGTAACCGTCAGCCATCGAAACCCCCTAAAACAAGGAGGGCGACCCTCTCGGAATCGCCCTCAGACTCACATATTCGAGTAACGTGTGACGTGATCGGCCAGACTGCCAAGCAACCGTCGCAGCGTAGGATCCGACTGCACCCTTCGCGCGTCGATCGTCACGTTCACGACACGCGAATTATCAACGTTGGAAGACGTTGCTGACATCATGCGGACACGACCGCCTGAAGCGTACGCGTACGAGTCACGCCGATACCGTTCCACCGTCGAGGACACGCGCCGGTTCGGAATCTCACCCATCCGGTTCAGATAGTCGATCCAACCGGACCCGTATTTCGCGTCCAGCTTCCTGACCGACGATGCCCTGAGCACGTATTCACCGTTGGAAAGCATCGCTGGAATCGAATCGGACGTTCCCGTACCGGGTCCGCTGATGCGACCACCGACCGCATGCCTACTCGGAGCTATCACGTTGGCGACGATATCTACCGTCTTGCTCACCACGTTCCCAATCGCGTACGCGAGATTTGCGACAGCACTGTATCCGGACACGCGGGCGTTAATGCTCGACTCCCATCGAGTCGGAACGTTCTTGATGGCACGTTCAGCGTTGCTCGCTTCACCACGTGTCGAACCCGCCGCGTTCAGCATGGACTGCCATTGCGTCGGCACGCTCCGCACACTCCGGTCGGCATTCTGCGCGAACGGACTGGTGTTGCCCAGAGCGTTCAGCATGGACTGCCAGTATGTCGGAATGCCTTCGACCGCCGACTTGGCGCCTCCGGCCTTGGCTACCGCGTCATCATTGTTGCCGTACATGTACATCCATTTGATGATGTCCGCCATCGACTGCATGTACCCGTACACGTACTGCGCGTTCGACGGTTCGCCGGACACGATCATCTGCTTCTGGATGTCCGGTTCGGATTGCAGCGCAGCGAACGTGACTCTTGCCTTGCTGTCATCCGCGTCCAGAGTCATGGAGATTGGATTGTTCCTCGCGTTCTCCTTGAGCTCACCAACCACGTTGTCGTAGGACGGCGTGGCTTTGTCTATCGCATCGAGCAGAACGTCGATCTGCGTGTCGTTCAATCCGAGGTCCCGAAGCTTCTGCCGTATGCCATCCAACGCCGCGTCGGCGTTATCGGTATTGGCTATCAGCGTCAGCTCCTCCTGAGTCAGTCCGAGCGCCTTAGCGATCTTGGACACGTTGTCGATCTTCTCACTGGCCTTGTCGTCCGCGTCAAGAAGAAGCTTGATGTCCTTGTCCTTGACGCCGGAATCATCCAGCTTCTTGATAAGCGCGTCGATCTTCGGCGATGCAAGATCCTCGGCATCAAGCGTTGTCTTGTACGTGCCGTCCGCCATCGCCTTCGCCACATGTTCGGCCTGTTCCACGCTCATGACGACCTGCTTGTTGTCGCCGGTCACAACGATCGTGTACTCGCCTTTCAACACTCCGCCGAGATAGTCCATCAGCTCGCCGATGTCCTGATAGACGCCCTGGTCGTACGCGGTGAGCACGATCTGCTTCTGCCCCTCGGTCAGAGCGAGACGTTCGATGTACGATTCGACTTCCTCACGCGCCAGTTTCGTATCGGCCGTGATGGTCGTGCCTACGTCCGACGGAATGAGCCCGAGGGAATCCGCATATGCTTCAGCATCCTCCTGACTCATGCCCGCGGCCATGCCGGCTTCGATGATCGCTTGCCGCGCCTCGTAGATCGTGTTGACCGCCTGCTGCGTGTACTCGTCCACCTGTCCGTTGGCCTGACCGTATTCGAGCATGCTCTTGGCGGTGAGCTTCGCGTCCGTGGCGAGATCCTGCAGCATCTTCGCGTTGCGCTGTCCGCCCGCGGTGGACTCGTCAAGCGTGTTGCCGTTCGCCTCGAACGACTCGGTGAGATCGGAGATGTCGTCGGACAGCTGACCGGAAAGATCGGAGATGTTATCGGCGGAGTCGATGTACTTGCGGATCGATTTCTCCGCTTTCTCCCATCCTTCGGTGCGCTGCTTCTCTAACACGCCGAGCAGATAGCTGGCGGCCTCTGCTGCCGGAGTGGCTTTCTGGGACATCACACCATAGGCGTCGGAAGTCAGATAAGTTTCCTTGCTGGTCTCCGTCAAACTGTCAATCAACGCCTGATACGAGCCGTTATTGCCGGTGACCGCGTTGGTAAGATCATCGGTCGTCAACCCGAGTCGTCCAGCCGCATCCTCGGCGTTCTTCAAACCGGTGGTCACCTCGGTAAGCCAATCCCAACCCGACGCCTGATATTTGTCATCGGACCAGTTCTTGTCTATCTGGGAGAACGCGTCTGCAACAGCGTCAGACGCTTCACGCGCGTTCTCCTTCAATCCGGCCATCGATTCACCGATACCATCGGTGACCTGCTGCGTATGCGCCGCTCTATCTTCATAATCCGACAGTGCAAACGTCACCGCGCCAATCGCCGCAGTCAAACCTACACCGGCCGGGCCGCCGAACGCCGCCAACAGCGTACCGCCGAGATTCATACCAGCGGTCTTCACCGAGCCAAGCACGCCACTCAACCCGCCGATGCCCTTCGACGCAGCCGACGCCGACTTCCCAACACCGGTCAACGACTTATCCATACCAGAAAACGCAGTCACCGCATTGGACGAATGGACGTTCAGCATCGCCTGACCCAACTGCAGGAAACTCACTCTGGCGGTATCCACAGCCAGCCCGGCCTCACGCAACGTACGCTGATATTTCAACGTCTGCTCGATGTTGGTCAACATGCCGACCTTGAGCGAATCCAACGCGCTCTTGCCCGCTCGTCCGAACGTCGCATACAAGCCGATGGCGCCCTTGATCGGATCAGGCAAAGCGTCGAACGCCTCGGCCACAGCCTCAGCCCCGGACGCCACCGTTTCAATCAGCGGAGCCGACGCGCGAAGACTGCTCGCGAACGTGCCGCCGAACGTGCGGCTCAGATCGCCGACCATGCTCAACAGTTCATCGAACATGGGGCCGGCGTCGCCCACCGCGTCGAACACGTCTTCGAAACCGTCACGGATGCCGGAACTGAAATCCTTGATTCCGTCGCCGGACTGTTCCAGCACGCGGCTGATGCCTTCGATGCCGGATCCGACTATCGCACCAGCGTCGCCGAACACCTGCTCGGCCTCGTCACGCAGCGAATACATGGCGTCGCCGATATCGCCCAGAGAGTCGCGCATGTTGTCCTGCGCCGTCTGCGCACCACGACTCCACGATTCCAGCGTCTCCTGGAATTTCACCGAGTTCACCGCACGATCGGCCTTAGCCAACGCTTCGCTGATGCCCTCGATACCGTTCTCCGTCTGCGCGAGCGTGCCGAACGTTCCGCCAAGGATGCCGGTCAGGCTCTTGAACGAGTCCTTGAGATAACCGCCCTGCTCAATGGCGGATTCCATCGCGTCGGAGATTGCGCCAGACTGGCGTGCCTGCTCGACCCAATGAGACATCGATTCGGCGGCGTCGGAGATGTACGCGCCCATACGGGGCAGGTATTCCGATGTTTCATCCCCCAGGTCGAGGAACGATTTGACCAGATCCTGCAGGCCTGGGTTCAGTTCGGCGACCATCTGCTGCGTACGCGAGAAAATGTTCGCCAGCTCCCCGGCCTTGTCGGACTGTTCCACGACCTGCAGCAGACCTGCCGCAACCTTGCCTTCCTCCGTGGCGATTCCGGATAAGCCATCGGTCAGAGTGGGGGCGATCTCATTCGCGATGCGATACAGTTCGTCGCCGAACTCGTTCCACGCGGCGGTCCCGACCGTGGTGGTCAACCCGTTGAGCTTGGTCTGGGTCACGTCGAACTGCTTGCCGACCACCTGATAGGCGGCGTATACGCCGTATCCGGCAGACGCGAGTCCCGCCAGCGCGGCCGGAGCGGCCAGCGCGGCCTTGCTCATGGATACGAGGCTCACTCCGACACCGCCGGCGGAGCGTCCCAGATTCAGCAGTCCGGCGCCGAGGCTGATGGCCGCCGCACCGATGAGGCTGAACTTCGGCACCACGTCATCAAGAGAGTCGAACAGTTTGACCAGCTTCTGGAACTGGTTGGTCACGCCCTCCAAACCGGTCGCGCCGTAGGTGATGCCGTTGATGATCTTGCCGAGATCCGTGCCCTTGAAATTCGCGTAAATGTCCACGGTGCGCGGACGGGTGAAATACGCGAGATGCGCGGACGCGAGCGCGGTGCTCACGTCCACGTCCATGTCGAGTTTGTCGTGTTTGTCTTTGAACCGGTCGAGTTCTCGGTTGGCTTCGCGTAGGTTGAGTTCCGCTTTGCCTCGTACCGTCACGGACAGGTCTTCGCCGTCCTTGACCTGTTGGGAGAGGCGTCGCAGGTCGGCTACGGCCTTGTCGATATCGACATCAATCTCAAAATCGGGGAATCGCGCGGCCATGAGCTTGGCGCGGCGTTCCAACTGGTCTGCCTGACGGTCGAACCGGTCGGCGATTTTCAGGTCGCGTCCCAGTCGGTCGAGCTGGCGCTGCGCCTCGTCCAGATCTACCTGCGCGTCGATGGTCATTTCGAACTTGTCGGCTTCGATGCGACGTTTCAGGTCGTTCAACGCGCGTTGCGCGTTGCCTGTGCCGAGTTTGAATCCCCTGCTCAGGGCATCCTCGATGCTGTCCTCAAGCTGGTTGGCGGTGCGTCGTGTCTCGCGTTCGAACTGTCGGGTGTCCGCGTCCAGCGGGATTTTCAGTTCGTCGAGATCCTTGCCTCCGAGATCACGCATCACCTTCTTGACCTGACTGGCGTCATAGGCGAGTTTGACGGTCTGTTCGAGTTCGTCGTTCTCGATCTTCTTTTTGAATGCGCGGTACGACATGGCGTCGATATCGACGCTGATGGGCAGTTCGTATTCGTATCCGCGCATCGCGGCTGCGAGTTTGGCCTGCAGTTCGCGTCGGAAGCCCCTGGTGTCGGGCATGACATCGGCGCCGACCTTACCGTAGATATACAGGTTTTCCGACACCGTGCCTCCTTATATATAGAGAAGGCCCGGAATGTCCGGGCCTTCTACTGATGTGAGAATTTCGAGAACATCGCCGTCATGGCGTTCAGATCCGACGCGCCCGACCGTTTCTCCCCACCGGCTGTGTCACCGGGGAACAACACTGGATCCACCTGTTTGTTCTTGGATTCCTTCGGATCGATTTTCGAGTTGATGATCGCGGCAAGCATGTTCCGCATGTCCGCGAGCAGCATCGTCTCCTGCGTATACCCGTGGTAGGAGAGCCGCATTTTCTCGTCCTTGCGTCGAGTGGACGACATGTCGGCTGCGGGATGGTTCAACACCCATTCCCGGTACAGGCTGTCGTCCACCAACTCCAATCCGTCCAACAGGTCGAGCAGGAACTGGGGTTGACACTCACGCATCGCGTCGGGCAGGTTCAGCCGGTAGAAGCGACGGAAATCACAGGTCAGTTCGATTCGGCATCGCTCGTAGGCTTCGCGGAACGCCTGGATTTTCCCAGTTCGCCCTTGTAGAAGCCGATCAGCGCGATGAACGCGCCCGCCAGTTCGAACGGTTCACGTCCCTGCGCCCACTCGTCGTACTTGGCTTCGTCCACGGCGACCAGTCGCATCCAAGCGTCCATCTTCTCGTTGATGTAGGAGACGGCGGCGGTCACGGTCAGATCCGAGTCCTTGTCCTCCTGCATCTGGGTGAACGCCTCGCGCACCATCTCGTAGGTCACGGCGGTCTCCCCGGACTGTCGTACGTTCAGCTTGTTCGGCGGCGTGAGTTCCGGCAGGTCATGCAACACTTCGACACGAACCTTGATATCCTCAAGGGTTTCCGGCATAGTCGCCGATTCGCCGTGTTCCACGGTGTCGGTCTTGATCCTTGCTTTCGTCATGGTTTCTCCTATCTGGTTGGTGGTCTCCTATCTGGGTGTTGGGGTCCCGCACGCCGATAGGAGGAAGCGTGCGGGACGGTTTGTCATTGCGCTCGGAGGGTGAAGCGGATCCGGTAGTCGTCCATCGTCTTGTCCTGGTTGCTGAAGATCCCCATGCGGATCTCACTGCGTTCCGTGACACGGAACACGTCGTTCCTGAACGACATGAAAAATTGGCCACCGGCGGCCTCGCCACTCGTGCGCGCGTACACGTCGTACATGCTGACCGTCGCGCTTGGCGTGACGATCTCTTGCGACATGGCGTACTCGCCCGGAGGCAGCGTCATGACCTGTGTGAACTCGAAGGCCTTGGCGCTCGTGCCGGTCAGGGAGACGAGCCCGTCACCGTCCAACGGGGTCAATGCCACCCCGTTCGATGTCACGGGTTCGAACCGGGGGAACAGGTTCGGACAGCCGAGATACCACCCCCCGAGCCAGGGTCGTCGGACACGCGCACCAGATTCAGGCTGACCGTCTCGTCGAAAGGTTCGTTTTCCGTGGGGTGCGCGACTATCCTGAACCGCAGGCCGATCGACCCATCCGCCTCGAACACGTCGGGATCCGTTCCCAGGTATCCGGCCAGCGTGTCCTCGCCGTCACTGATCTGGTGGATCTCGACCGCGATGCCGCTGGTGCCTTTCCACATCCGGTAGGTGCCGGCCGGCAGGGTGACCGTCTCGCTGTCCCACGAGTACCAGCCCGCGGCGCCGGAACCATGCACGCGGTACTGCGACTCGTTCAACCGTTCGCAGGTGAACTGTCCGTTCCACGAGTCGCCGGTCTTTACCGCGGGGAGGATGTTGCTATACCCCCCCCCCGAGAATACGGGAGGCACCCATCCGGTCGGCTCGCCGCCCTCCTCCAGTTTGAGCCTGACGTTGCGCAGGCTGCCGCTGGTGGGGTCGGGTTTCTCGTTGATGATCGTCAGGTTCGGCGTGATGCTGATGGCGTCCGGCGTGGCGGTCACGCTCGACTTGCCGTAGGTGAGCTTCAACGGCCCGTATCCGTTGCCGCCGGTCCTCACGTGCATGTTGACCGTCGGCGTCTCGTACGGCTCCTGGACGCTGAGCGTGTACTCGCGTCCCGCGGCGAGCAGGCCCTCGGGCAAGTCGAAGACTAAGTTCCGCCATTGCGGCCAGTCCGTCACCGTCAAATCGAACGACCCGTCCGCGTTCACCGCCATGTCGGTTGCAGCATCATGGAATCCGGCGTAGGTCAGGAGGTTCGGACGCTTATCCGATACCCCCCCCCCGGCGGATTCGGCGTGCAGGAACGGGGTGAGCGTCACCTGGTTGAACGCCTTGTTCGGCGAGCACACCACCTGCAGGGTGACCGTGCACTCGGAGTCGAGCGTGAACCGGCCGTCGCGACCGTCGGCCGTGGACACCGCATGATCCAGCCATTTCGCCTGCGTGTAGACGTCCGTCACGCGGGTCGCGCGGATCAGGTACGTGCCCGGCAGCAGCACCGTCGAGACGCTGACGGCCGGATACGTGTCCGCGCTCTCGCCGTCCACGGTCATGGAACCGTCACCGTTCGGCGTGAACGTCACGCCGCCCAACGTGACCGGGTCCTTCATGACGGGCCACAGGTTGGGCCGGGTTTCACTTACCCCCCCCCGTGTGATGATTCCCGGCGCCCATTCCGGCATATCGGCCTGATGATCCCCGGACACGATCATCGGCCTGACCGTCATGCTCGCGTCGGCCGGCGCTTGATTGTTGAACCCGACCATCAGGCACACGTCGCCCACGTCACCGGCCTCCACGGTGAACACGTTCGCAGTCGAATACAGGCCCGTGAACACCTTGTCGCCATCGCGCGAACGCACGTCGGCGGCAAGAACGCCGTCGGTGCTCTCACCGGTGATGCTCGCCGTGTACGTTCCCTCCGGAAGATCCAACGGGAACAGGAGCACGTCGTACGAGCCCACGACACCGCCGGACCGTTCGACCAGCAGGCTCCCGTCACCGGTCACGGACGACGAGACCTTGGACGAGGACACCGGCCCATAGCAGGCGAGGTTCGCGGACGGCTGCAGCATGACGCTGCCGGCCCGTCGGGCCTCGTGCGAGGAGTCCACGTCCACGACCGTCAGCACACCGGACTGCGCGTCGATGATACCCCCCTCGGGGAGGGGCTGCCATCCGCCGGACTCGTCGCACACGTCGCCCTGGTACACGTCCCCGGCATCCAGCTTCCACAACCGCGAATACGATTCGGCGGACTGGACGACCGTGACCATGTAGCCTCCGGGCGCCCCGACGGCCGACAATTGAATCGCGGTAGGCTGTTTCACCACAGTCACGTCACAGGAAGCGGATGTGCCGACGAATGACGGAGAGTCCGGAATCGTGGCGGTCACCGTGGCTTTCGCCGAATCGCCGTCGAAATCTATCGGTTCGACCACGCATTGGCGTTCCATCGGAGTGATCTCGATACCTTCACCAGTCACATTCCATTCAAGATGAGCATGCGGATAATCCGGTTCCAATATCGCTTTGATAATGCGAGACGGTTCCATACTCAATCTGTTGATGGAGACACGTTTCATGGATTCGTTAGCCATTACCCCCCCCCCTAACTATTCGCTGATTGCTCCGGGGATAATGATTCGCATAGAGTCAGGAGACAAGGTGACTCCTACTTTTTTGGGGCGAAATCGTCCGGCGTGAGGAACACGAACGCGGCCTTCTCGCCGGTGCTGGACGCGGTGATCGTGTCACTGGTCTGCGCGGTCGCGGTGAAACCGAACTCAACGAAATCACCGGAGAAGTCGGGCATGCTGTCGGCCTTCATGCTGGCGTTCGACATGTACGTGCCGAAATTCTTCTTGGTGTCCGGGTCGTAGGAGACCACGATCATGGCGATCTCCTGGGCAGCCGGGTTCATGCCGACCGCGATGCCACCCGATTCGTTATCCCAGCCGTTGTACACGAACTTCAACGTCTCCGCGTCAGCCTGCAACGCCTTGACGCTCACGCTGACGGTCACGGAATCGTACGTGGTCCTCACGCCCTCGGCGAGCCACGAGTTCAGACTGGACGCATCGCCTCCGGAACGGTCCCACGACGGCAGGTTGTTCTCGGACGTGTGACCGAGGTTCTTCCACCCGGTCTCCACGCTTGTCGCGCTGATGAGCAGCCTGCTCAGATCAGTCGGCAGGGCGGTTCCGGCCGGTGCAACGAACACAGCACCGCGCTTACCGTTGATAAGACTCTGATTGTTAATGGTCAGGCCAGTGGTATTGTCTGCCATGCTTTTCCTTTCAAAACAGGAAACCCCACCGGCGTCAGCCGAATGGGGTTTCAAAATTCAAGAAAATGAATAAATCGTTAGTGGAACGCGAGTGCGGTTACCACCACGTCCTCCATGCTCCACACGTATACGTTTCTGGCGAGGTTCCAGTCGTCCGGACCGGTGCGGCGGAATCCCGTCGGTTCCACGCTGCGTACGCTGCCCGCCTTGACCGGATCCCGGTAGGGCCAGCCCATGACCCGTTTGTACAGCCATGATTTGAATCGGCTTCCCATGTCGGGATCAGATGCGAACACGCTCAGACTCAGGGGGAATCGCCACCGGTCGGCACCGATGTTCACGGCAGGGCCAACGTCGTAGATGACGCACAGTCCGTCAGCCAGCGTGTTGATGTCCGTGCCGATCTCGCTGCGAACCGTAGCGTTGGGATACTGGTCGCAGGGCAGGTCCTCGTCCAATAGTTGTCGGACCAGGGCGGCCGAGTCGATCTCCTCGTACAGGTGCAGGTCCAGGTCCTCGAACACGGAAACCATGCGTAGCCTCCCTTATCCGAACACGGCGTCGCGGAGGATATGCAGGCCTTCAACGTCGGGGCCATTCTTGAAATAGCCGGACGCCTTATGGCCGGTTTCCACGCTCATGGCCGCGTCGCCCTTGACCTGTTTGCCTCGGACGCCGACGTGCATGACCACGCGCGTGTCCTGCGGCCGGTTGCCGGTTTCGAGCTCGAACCATGCCATTTGGCGTTTGTCCTTGATGCGGGCGGCGGCGATCGCCTCGGCCTTCGTCTTGATCTGTTCGGCGAAATACCGTGTGGCTTCCGGCCCCACCTGTTCGGCGGCGCGACGGGAGGCGTCGTGGTCGATTCTCACGTACCCCATGTTCGCGCTCCTTCGGGGATTTCCGGTTCGGGTATGTTTCTGCGGCGCAGTTCGGCGCGGATCTCCCAATGTTTGGATCTTGCCGTGCCGTGCTTGCGTTCGACCGGACTGCCTACCGTGTCGTACATGTCGCCGTCATACCAGACCTGCGAGTGGATGTCACCGGGCCATTCGCGGGCGATGATCTGGATGGGCGTGATCTCGGTGAGACCGCCCTGATCCTGCGGGACATCCTCCTGGCCGCTGTTGGCGAACATGCCCGCCTGGTTCTGCCTGCCCTCCACGCTACATATCACCTTGATCGGGTCGCCGTCCGGCTCGTAGTGGACTCCATGCGCGGTGTCCGATACGGTCTGGTTGATGACGATCACGTAATCCGTGTCCATCAAAGTCTTGATGCGTCCATGCAGCATTTCGGGATGATCGTCGAACAGGAACCGTGTCTCCGGCTGCCAGTCATCGAACAGATACCCCATCAGGACTCCTTGAACGGGCTGCTCATCCATATGGTGCCCATCGGCCCCTGACCGTTCGCGTTGCCTTCCAACAGTCCGCGTTCACGATCCGTCAACCACAGGTTCGAGGACATGTCGTACCCCGAAGGCGTGCGCACGGGCGTGTCGATCGTGTACTGGTACTGGCTGTTGCTTTCGGTCTTGTACAGGGTCCACCGTGCTACGCGCAGCACCATCTGGCAGACCACGTAGGCCAGCAGGTTCTCGGACAGGTCGCCCTGCTCGTACCGGTATTCGGCGTCGGGGCATTCCGCGAACGCGATCTCCTTGGCGGTTTCGCATTCGCGGATGATCCATTCCTCACCCAACCGTCCATCGAACACCTCGGGCGTGGTCTGCGCGTGCTGGAGCATGTGGGAGAGCCAATCGATCTCAGCCATCAGACTCTCCCCTCATGTCACATGACGGTCGCCTTGAACGTGCTGTTCGCCATACGCAGCACGGGCAGGCCGGTACCGGTCGCATACGCCTCATAGCCCGGCTGGTTGCCGATGGACGAGAACACGGCCCCGATGAAACCGTTGCCCAGTCCGGCGATGTCGTAGCCGGTGATGCTGGTTTCGGCGGTCGGACCGATAGCGGTCTCGCCCAGACCGCCGCCCGCACCGGGCAGGAGGATGACGGTGTTCTCCGGGAAGAACGTCTCCACACCACCCTTGAACTTGATCCGCTGGGTACGCAGATAAGCGTCGTACTGGTCGTCAACAGTGACCGGGGTGACGCCCGCATACTGTTTGAAAACGTTGATAACGTTCTGGTAGGCGACCTGCGGGCGTTCAAGATCGGGTTCAGTGGTGGCCGCGAACTTGATGATGAACGGGTTCTCCGCAAGCGCGTCCATCACGGTCGTGGTGGTAAGCATCAGCGTCGGCTTGTCGCCGTCCACGGCCTTGATCTTATCCTTCCACGCCTTGATGTCCTTAATCGGGTTGACGGTCGAATCGCTCCACTTCTTGCCGGTGTTGAGAGTGGTTTCAAGGGAGGCGGCGCGTTCGAAATCGTAGGAGACGCCCTTCAACCCGTTCTCGCTGATATCCAGCTTCGCGTTCACGATGGTGTCGGCGCGGGCGCGTTCCAGACGGAACGCGGCCTCGGTGCCGAGCTGCTGGAAATACTCGGTCAGCTTGTCACGCTGCCAGTCGGCGCTGTTGCCACGGTTCATGATGATGTCCATTTCCGTGGTGCGCATGCGCTTACGCAACGGCATGAGCTTGAGCATCTTGGTTGCACCGGCGCCCGTGGTCTTACCGTACGGGGCTTCGGCGTCGAACGCGCTGAACGGCATCTCGTCGTCCTCTACGCGGGTGTTCGCCTCCCACGACACCTGCAGGCCCTCCGCGTTGCTCGTGTTCGGCAGAACGTTGTTCAACGGGAGGCTGTTGGAGGTGCCGTCGAAGGCACCGCGCACGAGCGCGGTCGCCTGGTCGGGCGACAGGATGGTGGTATCAGGAGTTGCCATATGGTTTTCCTTTCAGATATGCGACGGCCCCGCATGTCGTATGGCGTGCGGGGCCGTCTGACGATGTTGGGTGATTCAGGCTCCGGCCATCTGCCCGGCTGTGACCAGTGCGTTACGTAGCGCGATGAACTCGGCCTTGGTCGGGGTTTCGCCGGCCGGGTCGGCCACATGCGTGGCCTGCTTGACCAGACCAGCCTTGGCGGTGGTCGCGTTGGCCGGGGCTTCGGGGATGCTCGGCTTGCTGGTCAGGTCGTTGTAGGAGCCGGAGAAGTTGGACGTGCCGGCGCCGATCGCGGTCCGTGCGGCCTGCGCGTTGGTCGCCTTCATCAGGCTGCGGCCGGTTTCGGTCGCACCGGCCAGCGTGTCCACGGACGCGGAGGCCACCGCCTTGCCGGCGGCGGCGCTCAACGGCGTGATGGGCCCGCCGGCGGCGGTGTTGTCGCCGTTGGGCAGGTTGAAGAACAGTCCCTCGAACACGGCCTCGCCGGTGTCCACGGGCAGCTTGCTCTTGTCGATGACCGCCATGTATCGCATGCCCGCGGAGAACGTCTTGTACTTGAGGCCGCCGCGCGTCCATTCGATTCTCAACTGGCTTTCCAGCAGGCCGGCGACGCCGGTCTCGCGTCCGTCGGACGCCTCCGGATCGTACGGGCCGTACTTGCCGGATGCGGTGATGCGGGCCAGCGGAATACCGCTCTTGAGGTAGGACACGGTATCCGTGTCGCTGACCGACGCAAAGTATTCGGTCTCGTGATCCCCGCCGAGGAACGTGGTCAGGTCAAGGGTGACGGTACGCACACCATCGGTGAAACGGTTGACGAGCCACGACTGATCGTCGCGCGGCTCCGCATTGGTGACTGTATAGATACCGTTTTCCATGTGGATACGGCTCCTTTCTACTTATGCTTAATGGTTCGGGAGTTGCGGGCCTGCTCGTAGAGATCCTGCGGGGACGGCCCCTTGGGTTTCGGAGACGGAACCGGCGACGGGGCAACAAAAGCAAGCAGATTATCAGGCGGATACTGTTTATCCGACTCGCCGCTAGCATCCTGATCTGTTTTCTGTTCAGCGGTCGCATACTGCGCTTTCAGTTTCTCGGCGATGCGTGCGATGCCTTCGCCCCATTCCTTGATGCCTTCGGGCGTGGTCGCCTTGCACTGGCTCAGCGTGTCCTCGTCGAACAGCGTCGGGTTCTCCAACTGGAGGGTCATGCGGGCGATCTGTGCGTCACGTTCCGCGATGACGGTTTCACGTTCGGTCAGTTGGGCGTTGGCCTTCTGCAACGCCTCCCAGTTCTCCCGTTCACGATTCTCGTGCTTGCGGGACAACGCCTTCCAGTCAGGCTCCTGCTTGTCCGGCTCCTTGTCGGCGTCCGGGTTCGGATCCACCATGCCGGTGGTATCAGGCTCTACGTTTTCCACGAAAACTCCTTAAATATATGTGGTGGTCATCGGTTGAGGATCGCTTCGAGCTGGCGTTGGAACGACTGCTGCCATTTCCTCGCCTGGCTGATGCGTCCCGTGTTTTTGAACACGTATGTCTTGCCGTCCAATCGGAACGACAGTTTGTCCTTGTTGGAGGCTTGCAGCTCCTTGTAGCGTTTGTCGAACTCACGCGCATGGTTCAGCATCCTCTCGTACTGTTCGCGCGTATACGACACGTCCGGTTTGCGCCATTCGCTCGACGTTCGACGTGGCGACGATTTGGCTTCCTTGGTGGTCAGGATCGGCCCCAGTTCCCCGTGCGTGATGGTCTGCACGCGGATCTCGCTCAGATGCTTGCGGTCGGTTCCGCCCGCCTCGGCGTACAGGGCCTTCAGATCCTTGTCGGACAGTTGGAAGTCTGGATCGTCGTCGGATCCGGCGGGGGCGACGGTGCAACGGCACCGTTGGTGCAACGGCAACAGCGTACCTATCGAATACCAGCGGTCAGCCGCCACAAGACACAAGCCGCAGGTTCCCGTCTTCGACAGTTCAGGGTGGACGACACGCCTGTAGGAAAGAACCTTGCTGTTCTCATACCGGTCCAATGTCGCCATGTTCCCCGCCACGACGGAATCGGTTTCGGCGATCGACTCCAATCGGCTGATCGAATCACTCAGCCATTGGTCGATGATCTCGAAATAATCATCATCCGCGCCCGGCCACTCGTCCGGGCGTATGTCCGGGTATTGCGCGGCATCATGCCGATACGTGGACGCGGGCCTCATGGCGACCAGCCAAGGCGTCGTACCGTACCTCGGGTACACGAACTCGACCGATTGATCGCTCGGAGTGATGCCCATGCTTTTCATCGTGTCGTCCGCATAGCTGACGGCAAGCCGTCGAACCTGCGCTATCATGTTGATCTCGGCCATGCAGGATCGTGCGGCCACGCCGACCGTGACCGCATCGTTCCACCATTCCGCCGGGGTCAACGACTCCCACAGGCTTTTGGCCTGTCTCAGATACTCGTTGACCAGACTCTGCCGCAACCGGTCGTATGTGACCGACAAGGTGGCGACATCAGCCATCGGACTCCTCGAAACCGTCATCGAACATTTCACCGTCAGGCATCGAAGCCAGCTCGTCCGGCAATGTGCCTGCGGTCTGTTCGGCGGTCTTCGCGTTCAACGCGATCGTCTCGTTCGCCAACGCCTGCTGGAAGGCCGCGTCCTGCAGATCCTGTTCGGCGTCGGCTATCTCCTGATCGTTCAGACCGAACACGAGACGCCAGATCGTCTTGGTGGGCAGTCCGCCCTTGATCTTGCTGTACGCCTCGCCCAGCGACATCCAATCCCTTGGCTCGGGCGGCAGCCACGTCATCTCATACGTGCGTTCCGCCGCCTGCTTGTCGCCGTTCAGCGTCAACGCCATACGCAACGCCTGGGAGAACATCTTGCCGATACGCTGGTTCAGCTTGTTGACCTTGGCGACAAGCTGCTCATGTTTCAGGTTCGCGCCTGCGGCGCTTCCCGCCACGTCGGGGCTCAGCACGTCCACCGGCGTGCGGGACGCGGTGGCGAGATGCTTGATGTCGTTCGACTCGGCCTCAAGGAACGGGCGGAAATCCGTGATCTGCGACTCCCACACCTCGCAATCATCCGGCAGCAACCATAGTGCTGCGGGACTCATGGCGAACAGGGAATCGTACTGGATGGGCTGGCCTTCGGTCGCCATGCCCGCCTGAACCTGCGGGTCGGTCTTCCGATAGGTCATACGCTTCAGACCCTTGATCGCACGCTGACGGAACGCCTGCATGGTGACGATGCACATACGGTCGAAAATGCCCTGATCGATACGCAGGATCGTGGGAATATGCGGGCTTACCTGACTTACATACCCTTCCGGGCCTCCCCGGTACAAGGGGATGTGATTGTTGGCGAGCGCGTAGTCCATGCCCTGCGTGATCGGTTCCCCGACCCATTCCCAATCGTTCCCCGGCTCCCAGTATTCGGGATTGTCGGTGTCGTACGTGTCGCCGATGCGCTGCACCTCATCCTCGTCCGTAGGGGCTACGAGCGATTGAACGTGTTCCCGTTCGGCTATGCGATAGTAGACGCTGCGCTGTCCCGTTTCCGATTCCGTCAGACGGAACAGCATCAGCCGTTCCTTGTTTTCGACGGGATCATGCGAGTACACGCAGCCGGCGTTCTCATCGTCGCTTATATTGCATGCCCAGGGGGAAGCATAAGCGATAGCTGTATTATTGTCGTTGTTTCCATTCGGAGACACGATAACGTATCCGCTGCCGTATTTGGCTACGTCGTCGCATACGCGGTCCACCGTGTTCCACAAGTCCAGAGAGTCGGCCAGATCGTCGGCCTCCGTGTCCAAGCGGATGCGTTCGCCCTTGATACGGAATCCGTTCGGCTGCTGACGGTCGGTCACGGCCTTCACGATCGTGTCGGCCATGTTCAACGACCCCATGCGCGTATACCGCTTATACACGGGAAACGCACGCTGGTCGATGCCGTTCGGAATCGACATGGTGGGAATCTTCTCCCTGCCCAACACCAGCAGCTTCTCGAAGCAGTACAGGGGGATGCGGCGCCCGAGGTCGCGGGCCAACCGGCCCAACGTCCACCCGTCGCCACCCGGCTCGTTATCGTCGGCGATAATCGACTCGTCGGCCATCGCACCTCCTTAATACACTCTGGACGGTATGAACCATTCCGTCTCGTCCTCGTCACGCTGGGCGAGGACCTTCGCGCGGGCCGCGTATGCGAGCAGCGCCGCCATGCAGGCGTCGATCTTGTGCGGCGAGTTCTGCGTCTCCTTGAACACGAGATATCCTTCCGGCCTGTCCCTGCGGCGGGCGTTGCGGAAATGGTCGATCAACCGGGGGTCGGCGAACAGCATGATGTTCGTCCGGTCCACATCGTCAGATTCGGGCGTCCGCATGTCCTCGTTGAACGCCGCGTACATGGTCTTCAACATGCCCATCACGTCACGCCGGTATCCGTTCATCGGGAACCGGATATGGCTGTTGTTATTGCGCGGCGACACCTTCAACCGGTTCTCGTAGTCCAGCTCCCATTGGGCGATGTACGGCTCCCACTCGTCCGTGTCGGCGAACATGCCGACCACGTTGTAATGGTTGAACATCCAACGCACCTTGCCGTCGAACGAATCGCGGTCCACACGCCAGTGCGCAGCCTGCGGGCCGTCCGGCTTCTGATCGATCTTCACGAGGAACAGCAGACCGTCACGCACACGGCATCCCACCAGCGCGGTGGAATCATCCGACGTGGACCCATCGAAACCCAGCGTGATCTCCTCATCCTCGCCCACGACCTGCATCCACGCCTCATCCAACACGTGAACGTCACGGGATGCGAGCGCACTATCCACAATGTCACGGTAGGCGACGTGGTTCTGTATCATGTTCTCGGTCAGCCACGAGTCCCGTGCGCTGGCGAGATTGTTGAAGTAGTAGCGGGTCGCGTCGTTCGGATCATACGCGGGATCCAGTATCTTCTGCCGGGTGCGTTTGATGTCGCACCAGCCGTTCACGCTTGGCCCCGGTTCCACGCCGGGATCCCGCAGCGACCAGCCGTCCGCGCTGCGCCCGTCCGGACCGACCGGCACCATGCGCCCGTCCGGCAGGAAGATCCAATCATGATCGTCCGGCGATTTCATCGCACTGCCGTACGCCTCGTAGATCGCATGATCCAACTTGTCGTCGTCGGGCATCTCCTGACGGCTGATGTTCGCATACCGGTGGTCGAACAGCAGATCTTCCCAACCGCGCAACCTGCCTTCCAACAGGTCATGCGCGGTCTTGTACGTGCGTTCGGCAATACTGTCCTCGCCCGGCGAATACATGGTCGTGGTCTCCAGAAACCACGGGTCCGCGTCAATGCCGCGCTTCGACAGGTTCTGCGACATGATCGTGTACAGGTCACGCAGCCGCTTGTTGTTGTACTGGTGCGTCTCATCGAAACAACACCAGGTCTGCAGGCCACCGTCCTTGCTTCGGGCGGCGGCGGTCGAATACCTGATCTCTCCGCCCATCGGCAGGAGGATACGCGTCTTGCCCGCATCCATGCCACGACCGGCCAGCAAGCTCAACGGGCCTTCCGTGCAGTTGTAGTACACGGTGTCGTACACCTCGCCGGTCTGCTCCTCGGCGGTCGCCAAGCATACGACCAATGGAGACTGGATAGGACGGCCCATAGGCTCGCCCGGCGAATACGGGTACGTCTGCCCGAGGAACGTATAGGTTTCACCGCCCTTAGCCCAACCGGCGAACCGGCACGGGCCGAACGCCTCGAACAATGCAAGCTCGGCGGCGAAACCGCTCTTGTTACACCCCTTGGGCCGTGACAGGAACACATGACCGAACCGGCGGCGACCGTTCCGATCCAACGCATAACAGTCAACGATGAACTGGAAATACTCGGGACTGTGACGAATCCTCTTGCCCTTGCCTCCGCCACGCCCCAACACGGTGAACGTCTCGATCCACCAGACAGCCAGCCACCCCAACGAACGTTTACGATCCTCAGCATTCAACTTCGGGATGACATCATGCATCAGGCGATAGCCGCCTTCCGCCGCTTGTAATCCTCGAAATCATTCCGCAACCGGTATCCGCCGCCAACGCCAGCCGCCATATCGTCGGCCTCCGGCACGTCGAACTTCAACTTGCGTTTCGCCTCGGGAGTATCCCCATACTGGTTCATCGACTGTCGCATCTCGGGGGCCAGACCGTCGTACGACTGCTTCTTAAGGCTCTTGTCCAGCACGGCCATCTTGTAGATGAACATGTCCCATTCCCATTGGGTACGCAATTGACGCGCCTGCGGAGTACGACGGAAATGCTCATATACCGTGCGGGCGAACGGACTCCACACCCCATCGATCAGGTTCAGCGAGGAAGCATCAGGCAGATCAGGCCCGATAGGCTCCAATTCCTCGAACTCCCAATCCTGCGGCAACCCATCCAACGGGACCACACTCTCGAATCCGCCGCCGATATCAGGCACCGCGGGCTTGCGTGGCTTCGCCGCCTTTCTTCCGTTTCCGGCCACTCCTACCACCAGCCTTCAACCCATGACGGGTATCACGACTCGTCGTGCGCCCGGCATGACGCCGGACGCACCCGTAATGAAAAATCCCCTTATTCGCCAACGATGGCTCGCCACCGTCTTCCAACGGTACGATCCACGCCGGCACCCCAAGCATCGGACTATCGAACTCGCGGGAAACCGGTTCGCCGCATTCCACGCATGTCCCATCACAACCGGCCCACACATCAGCCTCGGTGAACGGCTCATACACCATGCCGGACCTGATACCGGCATCAACCGGCTTCGACTCGACAATCGGATTCACCGAACGCGCCGGAAGCCGATACCCCTTACGACGACGCTCCCAACGCTTCCTGCAAGTAGCAGAACAAAACTCCTTCGCACTGCTCTCCAACGGGAACATGACCCCGCAGCACTTGCACATACGAGACCGGACAGGCTTGACCGGACTGCCGGAATAATGCCAGCGATTGTAATGCGACCGGCACAATCCCCTGCAGATCGACCGTTCTTCACACCCATCAATCAGGCACGTTTGAACGCCGGATGCGAATACCATGAATCACTCCTCCGACGATCACGATTACTCCGACGCTGCTCGGCCGACTCCATCTCCGTCTTCATCTGATGGTGGTAATCACACAACGCCCACAGATTCGACGGACTATCATCGTCAACACCGTTCACCGCGCGACCCCTATGATCCACCTGCCGCGCCCGAGCCGAACACCGCTTCGACAACCCAAGCTCATCCACAACCGGCCATTGGCACGCATACCCGTCACGTTCAAGAATCATCCGCCGCACGCGCGGCCAATCAGAATTGAACCGCTCACGCCTACGCGACGAATACCAAACCATAAACTCCTCACCCCCAAGAGGGCGGGGCCGGACGTTGCGCCGCATGTGACAGCACCAATAAACAATTAACCGACGATCATCCGACCCCTAGCACCATCCGCAGGACTCGAACCTGCACCTCCCGGTTTTGGAGACCGGGCGCCCTACCAGTTAGACCACGATGATAAAGCGGTTGTTGAGGGATTCGAACCCCCGGACCCATGAGAGTCAACGGCCTAGCAAGCCGCCGCCTTAAACCAGACTCAGCCAAACAACCAAACCGGGAGAATGGACTGGTTTTTACCATCAACGCCTATCCTGCACCAACTGATGCACCCTTATCGGCGTACCGTCCGCTCGCCCCGCTAAGGGCACGGGCCGCTAAGCCCACGAACGTCGCTTACCCCCACACCAGGACCCGGAGGGTATTCGCGCACTCCCTGACGCCACGACAACGGCCAATCATCACAGCGTCTCGTACCACGGGTGGGACTCGAACCCACAACCCAATGATTAAAAGTCACCTGCTCTGCCAATTGAGCTACCGAGGCAAACCCGATCCACAAGGAACCGGGGTAACAGAAAGGATGTGAGATGAACATTTGATATCCGACTACGCCGAACCATCAAACCGCATCTAAGCGTAAGCCTACTCAGAAAAAACGTTACCGCAACTGTTACCGACAAAATTCTCGAACAAATTTTCTAATCCGCACACAAATGGCGGAATACCAACGTTCTTCACCATGTCACAGTAATTCATAAACCCCCGGAAAATGCATTCACAGGCAGAACCAGACCCCCAGCGGATGATCCAGCCCTTTTTCCGGGTTCTTAAAGATCACGCCGGAGAGTTCCTTGGCAATCTCCAGTTCCTCGCCGGGACGGTCTAATATCTCCGCCATAAAGGAAAGATCAACCCCGGCCCGCTCCCCAATGGACACCGCCAGGGCTTCCACCGGGGTATCCACATGGTCAATGCGCTTTTCCTGGTTGATGGTGCGCTTAGAGAACATATCCGCTTTGCGCTCCAGGTTCCTGTCCTCGTCCAGCACTTCCAGGGAACATAACAGGCAGTAGGAGCTGTCCTGCTCAAACGCACGCTTGTTGCCGGTGCTGTTGAGAAGCCCCCATTTTGCGGTGAAGCTGTCATAAGCCGAGTTAAGCCGTGTCTGAAGCTGTGCAATCTGCGCATCGGAACCGCCGTTTAGCTGGGTTTCAATTAAGTTCCGGGTAATGTCCCGCAGGGCGATCATGCCCCGGATGCGCTCCTCCGTGGCAGCCGGGACTTCGACCGGAATCAGCCCGCCATCTTCCTTGTAGTAAAGTTTTCCGTTTGCTTCGGTGTAACTGAAATTGCGGACTTCGGCAGGGACGTCCAGGGTTTCGGCATTCTGCTCCGGTGCAGCCGCTTCCTGCATCAGCAGGGCTTTGTCCGGTGCGCTTAAATTTGCCACCGCAGCGGCAAGCTGTTCTTTTAAGTCGGCATCCGGCAGCGGCTTGCAGGCGGTTTCCTGCCCGTAGGGGCCGCTTTCCCATACCATAGAACCCAGAACCATTTCCGGGTGCTGTTCAAAATATTTGTTGACGGGAATACCGTCAGCGGTCTGGGAAACATCTACCCAGTCCGGCATCTGTTCCGGCGGTGCGGCCCGCTTCTGCAAAAAGATGATGTCGCTGGTCACTTCCGTACCGGCATTTTTAAACGCATTATCCGGCAGGCGGACAG
>OIHB01000064.1_pt1 | contig 30564 bp, 29 predicted proteins | sample 1582401 | NCBI WGS metagenome assembly OIHB01 (sample SAMN02674970, study PRJEB24791) | human gut metagenome, SKBSTL043 | isolation source: stool | host: Homo sapiens | place: USA | reverse complement strand
AAGTGGCGATTCATAAGCGAAAGCAGCGAATCCTTGAAAAACTGAAAAAGCTTTTGGAAAATTGATTTTTCAGGTTATCAGCCCCCTTGCTTTTTACCATGAAAAGTGAGGGGGCTTTTCCTTTGCCTCCCGAGTTCCTTGAAAATCGAATAGCCATTCGTCAAGTACATTCCCATTGCTTTGTGATGAGCATAAGCCACGTTAGCGGCTGCGCCATGATATGCAGAAAGAAAACAACGAGACACCACCGAAAAAAGAAATCAATTTGGTCTTTGGTTTGTTCTTTCCAACAAAGAGCGAGAAACAGTTGGCTATAAGTGTCGGGTGGCTCCCGGCATGGCGATGACCGGCAATGGGGCTAACGATACTCCTGTCCAGTCACAGGTCGAGCGTGATAAAACCGTCGCAACCAATGAGGACAGCCGATAGAGAACCTACCGGGGGTGAGATTCCCGTGGAGCTGGTACGCTGCCAGTCGCTTGATGACTTCCCACAGCAATCCGGGGTGTCGAGGACAAATTGGATTGCTTTGATATAAGGCCAAGCACAGGACGGGTCTATGAAAGCAGAAATTTATTTTATATTTCTCCGACCTTAATTCTGTTCTGCGTTTGGCCTCTACATAGGCGGTACAAGCCGCCTGTTTTTCAAAAAGGGAGGTCAAAACAGATGAACACAACATATTTACGCGGCCAGTTGTATTACGCCGATTTGAGCAAGGGCGTTGGCTCGGAACAGGAAGGCTACCGCCCTGTTCTGATTATCCAGAACGACGTGGGGAACAAATACAGCCCCACCGTGATCGTGGCCGCTGTTACCAGCAAAGTAGGCGTAAAGCCAAAACTTCCGACCCATTACTTTATAGAAGCAAATACGGTAGGCTTAACTGCCCCGTCTATCGTCCTGCTGGAGCAGCTCCGTACCTTGGATAAGCGCCGGTTGGAGCGATATATCGGGCGGGTAGATTCCTGCCATATCCGCGAGATCAACCGTGCGCTGGCTGTCAGCGTCGGCTTGATGGAGGAAATGCCGGAAAACTTAATCATGTGCCTGTGCCCGACCTGCGCCAACAATTTTTATGGCACAGGTTCTTATTTTTTGCGCCGGGTCAATACAGACAGCAGCGAGAAAGACATTTGCACCTACTGCGGCCAGCGCCGGGGCTTCGATTATGAGGTTGTGCAAAGGCCGAAGGATAACGAAAAGGAATAAGGGGGGCTTGCGATATGGAACGCGATCATTTACAGGAAAACGCAGAATATGCGGTCAACAATGTCAAGTATCAGGTTTCCGCCAGCTTCCAAACCCCTGATGATAAAATCCCAGCAGAGGATTTTGCCGATAAATTAAAACGGTTGATTTTGTCAGAAGATATTATGAATCGCAATGGAAAAAAGTAATTCGCACCTTTGCGCGCTTTGACGGATAGCGGTACACTAAATAGGAAATATATTTGTCTGACTGCCGGAAAGGAGGAACTATGCAGTCAAAGAAAAACCACGGAATCACAGCTTTATATCCCCGCCTTTCCCGGGATGACGATATTCAAGGCGACAGCAACAGCATTGTCAATCAGAAAAAGCTGCTTTCCAAATATGCCAAAGACCATCATTTTCCGAATCCCAAATTCTATGTGGATGATGGTTATACAGGTACAAACTTCAACCGTCCCGGCTTTCAGGAGATGATTGGGGACATTGAGGCCGGTTATGTTACTACGGTAATCGTAAAGGATATGTCCCGGCTCGGCAGGAACTATCTGCAAGTGGGTTACTATACGGATACCTTTTTCCCCGATCACAACGTCCGCTTTATTGCGATCAACGATGGCGTGGACAGCGAACAGGGAGAAGATGATTTTACTCCGTTCCGGAATATCATGAACGAATGGTATGCGAAAGACATCAGCCGGAAAGTCAGAAGTTCCAAGAAGCTGCGCGGCAATGCCGGTGATCCCCTTTGTTTGCCGCCATATGGTTACAGGAAAGCCCCGGACAACCCCAAACAATGGATCATTGACGAGGAAGCCGCCGAAGTTGTCCGCAAAATCTACCGCCTTTGTATTGAGGGGAACGGGATTGAAACCACCGCGCGGATTTTACAGGAAAGCGGTATTTTGACCCCCACCTATTATTGGGCAAAGAAAGGAATCCGCAAGGGGGGAAAGAAAACACAGGACAATCCCTGTAAGTGGTGTAAAACTACCATTACCAAAATCCTGACCTTACAGGAGTACACCGGCGTTCTTATCAATTTCAAAACCTATTCCAAGTCGTTCAAGGACAAGCGCCGCCGCGAAAACCCGGAAGAAAATCAAAGGGTGTTTGAGAATCACCATGAGCCGATCATTGACCGCAGCACATGGGAAACGGTGCAGAAAATCCGTGCAGGCACAAAGCGCAGGCAGCCTAAAAACAGCGAAAAAAATATGTTTGCAGGGCTTTTATACTGCGCTGACTGCGGGCATAAGCTGCATTACAATATCAATCATCCAAACAGTGCCATTGAGTATTTTAACTGCTCAAACTACCGGGGAAACCGTGGAACCTGTAATGAAACGCATTATGTCCGTGCCGACTCGCTGGAACAGGTCGTTCTTCTGGAACTGAACCGTATGGTAAGCTACCTACAGGAAAACGAGGAAGAGTTTGCTGAACTGCTTGCCCGGAAAACTTCACAGGATTACGAGCGTGAAAAACGTTTCCGCCAGCAAAAGCTGGCGGAACTGAACGCCCGGTACAGTGAGGTTGATATGCTTTTTGAGCGCACCTACGAGGACAACGTAAGCGGAAAACTCTCTGACGAACGTTTCATGAAGCTGTCGCAAAGGTATGACGAGGAACAGCAATCCCTCAAAAAAGAAATCGCAGAGCTGGAAAGCATCTGCGATAAAGAGGACAGCCGGGTATATTCAAAAAATCAGTTTCTGAAAGCGGTTCGGAAGTTTATGCAGATGAAAACCTTAACGCCTACCATGCTTCACGAACTGGTGGAGCGGATTGACGTCTACCACATTCAGGGGACAGGAAAAAACAGGACGCAGCGCCTTGTAATCCATTACAAGTTTGTCGGCGTACTGGATTTACCGCACAGCCCTGTTTTGCCGGGGAATGTCGTTCTCAACAGCAGACAGGGCGTAGAAATAGAATATCTGGTTGGGAAAGCCGGATAAACGAGAAAAGGAGCAGCCCCTTCGGACTACTCCTTTACATAGGAATGTTCAGTTGCGTTATGAACATTCAAACTGGAATCAGGAACAGGAACTGTGATTTTGGGAGGAGGCATAACAATGAGGGCATTGGTATTTTTGTTGAAGCTGCTGTTGAAGATCGTGATGGTTCCGGTGATTCTGGCGCTGACCCTGTTCGTTTGGATTTGTGTGGGGATCGTCTATGTCTCCGGTCTGGTGCTGGGGCTTATCAGCATGGTGATCGCCCTGCTGGGTGTGGCGGTTCTGCTGACCTGTTCCCTGCAAAACGGTATTATCCTGCTGGTGATGGCATTCCTTATTAGTCCCTATGGTCTGCCGATGGCTGCCATCTGGCTGCTGGGCAAGGTGCAGGACTTGAAGTTTGCCATTCAGGATTTGGTTTATGGATAAAATGTGCGGTCACAAAAATGCCAGACAGTGTCTGTTAAATTGCTGTATTTACTTCTGTGCTACATCCGTGTATAATAGTAGCACGAAAGGAAGTGATGGATGTGACCAAATCAGAACGGTTTGAGCAATTAGACAGACTTCTGACCGAGCATGATGGGATGCTGCAAACCGCACAGGTAATCGCCAGCGGAATTGTAAAACCCATTTTTTATGAATATGTCAAAGAGAAAAATCTTCAGCAGGTTGCTCACGGAATTTATGTCTCCGAGGACACCTGGATTGATGCGATGTTTCTGTTACATCTGCGATGTGGTCAGGCAGTGTTTTCCCATGAATCAGCGCTATTTTTCCATGACTTGACAGACCGGGAACCATCTCCATACGCTATCACGGTGCGCAGAGGGTACAGCACCACTCGCTTAAAGGCAGAGGGCCTTTCTGTTTACACCATCAAACCAGAACTATATGAGGTAGGGCTGACAACTGGCCAAACACCTTTTGGGCATACGGTTCCTGTCTATGATATGGAGCGCACCATCTGCGATCTGCTCCGCAGCCGAAGCAGCATAGAAATACAGACTTTTCAAGGTGCGCTGAAGATGTATGCCAGAAGAAAGGACAAGGATCTGCGGACTTTGATGCGGTATGCCGGTATGTTCCGGGTTGAAAAAATTTTACGGCAGTATTTGGAGGTGCTTTTATGATAAAGACAGCAAGGCAGCTAAAAGATTTGATTCGCAATCTTTCCAGAGAAAAATCTGCGGATGCACAGCTTTTAATGCGAAACTATATGATGGAGCGTTTTCTGGAGCGTATTTCCCTTTCTGAATATCGTGATAAATTTATTCTGAAAGGCGGGATGCTGGTAGCGGCAATGGTTGGACTGGATGCCCGTTCCACGATGGACTTGGACGCTACTGTAAAAGGAGCCAATGTTAATGTAGAGGACATCGAGAACCTGATTTCTGCTATTGTGAGTGTACCGATTGATGATGGCGTCAAATTTCAGCTGAAAAGCATTTCAGAGATTATGGATGAAGCGGAGTATCCTGGGATTCGGGTCAGCATGACTACAACCTTTGACGGTGTGGTGACACCTTTGAAGATTGACATTTCCACAGGGGATGCCATTACCCCCAGGGAGGTACGCTACTCTTTCAAGCTGATGCTGGAAGATCGCTCCATTGACATTTGGGCATACAATCTGGAAACCGTTCTGGCTGAAAAGCTGGAAACAATCATCACCAGAACCACCACCAACACCCGCATGAGAGATTTCTATGACATTTATATTCTGGATCAGCTCCACGGGAACACATTGAACCGGCAGACGCTCTATGATGCACTGTTGGCAACTGCCAAAAAACGCGGAACCGAACGGCATCTTGCAGAAGCTGTGGATATTTTGAATGAAGTGGAAAGCAGTCCTGTGATGCAGAAACTTTGGGAATCTTACCGCAGGAAGTTTTCCTATGCGGCAGATCTGGAGTGGAGCATCATCATGGGGGCGGTTCGCAGTTTATACGCTCTATGTGAAAAGAGATCGAGCCTATGAAAAAACACGGTCATTATTGCAAAGTCTGCGGAGAATACAAAGCCAACGAAAAATTTTCCGGCAAAGGCCATGCGGCTCATATCTGTAAATCCTGTGCTTCTTTGCCGCCGGAAAAACAAGCGGAGCAAATGACAATAAATCGCTTGCTAAATCTCCCCTGGCGATTATCAAAGGAACAAATTTCCTGGCTGAAAAACCGAATGGAAGATAAGCGCCCGGAAGTCCGTGCGCTGGCGAAAGAACAATACGAGATGAGGTTTTCTCCAAAACAGTTAGAGGACACCGATGACGATTTTGATTTTCTTGATGAGAATGATTTTATAGAATAACGAAAGCGGTCTGCACCATGCAGGCCGTTTCTTTTTTGGAAAGGAGGCCCTTCTATGGCAACCACACGCATCATGCCCCTGCATATCGGCAAGGGACGCACGGAGAGCCGAGCAATCAGCGATATTATTGATTATGTGGCAAATCCGCAAAAGACTGACAACGGAAAACTAATTACCGGCTATGGCTGTGACAGCCGGACCGCCGATGCAGAGTTTCTGCTGGCGAAGCGGCAGTATATCGCCGCCACCGGGCGGGTGCGCGGGACGGATGATGTGATCGCTTACCATGTGCGCCAGTCATTCAAACCCGGTGAAATCACGCCGGAAGAAGCCAACCGTCTGGGTGTAGAATTTGCCAAGCGGTTTACCAAGGGCAATCATGCCTTTGTGGTCTGCACCCACATAGACAAGTCGCACATTCATAATCACATTATCTGGTCATCGGTCAGCTTAGAATATGACCGGAAATTCCGAAACTTTTGGGGCAGCACCAAGGCGGTTCGCCGGTTAAGTGATACCATCTGCATTGAAAACGGACTGTCCATTGTAGAGAATCCGAAACCTCACGGAAAGAGCTATAACAAATGGTTGGGCGATCAGGCAAAGCCCTCTCACCGAGAGCTGCTTCGTGTGGCTATTGACAACGCATTATCACAAAGTCCTGCTGACTTTGAAGAACTGCTGAAGCTGTTGCAAGAGTATGGTTGTGAAGTCTCAAAGCGCGGAAAATCGTATCGACTGAAGCTCTCTGGTTGGGAGAAAGCCGCCCGCATGGACAGTCTGGGCGAAGGATATGGATTGGAAGATTTGCGGGCAGTTCTCTTAGGGAAGAAAGCACATACCCCGCGAAAGAAAACAGTCACACAGGCAGAGCCGCCGAAGGTCAATCTGCTGGTGGACATTCAGGCAAAATTGCAGGCTGGAAAAGGTGCTGGCTATGCTCGATGGGCTAAGGTTTTCAATCTGAAACAAATGGCACAGACCATGAATTACCTATCAGAGAATAATCTGTTGGAGTATGCGATTTTAGAAGAAAAGGCTGCGGCTGCCACGGCACATCACAATGAACTTTCGGCGCAGATCAAAGCGGCTGAAAAGCGCATGGCAGAGATTGCTGTTCTGCGTACTCACATTGTAAATTATGCCAAGACCCGTGAGGTCTATGTGGCATACCGCAAGGCAGGCTACTCTAAGAAATTCCGGGAAGAACATGAGGAAGAAATTCTGCTCCACCAGGCTGCTAAGAATGCCTTTGATGAGATGGGTGTCAAGAAGCTGCCCAAGGTCAAAGAGTTGCAGACAGAGTACGTGAAATTGCTGGAAGAAAAGAAAAAGACCTATGCCGAGTACCGGCGTTCCCGTGAGGAAATGCGGGAGCTTTTAACGGCAAAGGCCAATGTGGATCGAGTGCTGAAAATGGAGGTAGAACAGGATGTTGAAAAAGAAAAAGACCACGGCCAGCGGTAAGCTGGTCATGGTCAAAAGCGTTCGCAGAACGCGCAGCCACAGAATGAAATTCTGTGTTCAAAGGGGCTTGGGGGCGCTGCCCTCAACAAGCAAGCGGAGAGGAAAATCACAAAGGGATTTTCTTCTCTGCGGGCCTGTGTGTATTAACACAGGCATTGCTTGCCAGTTTTGTTTGAGGTGCTACCCATACGGGAAGTGTCTACCCTAAAAGTGCGTTCTTGTTAAGCCCGCCGTGAAATGCTACCCTTAACATGAATACACTGAAAGGATAACCACCATGAAAGATATAGAAATCGGGCCTATTCGTCCACCTTCTGAAAGTAACAGCCTGCTAATCCGGGTCACAAGGGGATGCCATTGGAACAAGTGCTATTTCTGCGGGCTTTATAAATCCATGCGCTTCTCCATGCGCCCCATCGATGAAACCATCGAAGATATTAGGCGGCAGGCCCAGCTTAACCGGGGGAAAAAGATTACTTCCTGCTTCTTGCAGGACGGGGATGCCCTGGTGCTGAAAACAGATTATCTGCTCCGTATCTTGGAAGCGATCAATCAGAGCTTTCCTGATATGCAGTACATCACTTCTTATGCCCGCGCTGATAGTATCACCCGGAAAAGTCCGGCAGAGCTAAAGGCGCTCCGGCAAGCGGGCCTAAACCATCTTTACAGCGGAATGGAAACCGGCTCGGATCAGATACTGAAACTTATCAACAAAGGTTTTGACGCGGATATTGTTGTCCGAAGCGGCTGCATGGCAAAAGAAGCGGACATGATCTTGTCGGAGTTCATATTGCTGGGGATCGGCGGCAAGGAGCTGTCTGAAGAAAATGCTGCTCAAACAGCAAAGGCGCTGAATATCATCCAGCCAGATTTTATCCGTGTCCATGCCACGGGTATTAAGCCGGAGTCCAAGCTGGGCGAGTTTGTCAGGAATGGCTCTTTTGCTCTGCAATCGGAGGAAGAAATCGTTGTAGAGCAAAAGCTATTCTTACAACAGCTACATGAGATGGACAGTTACTATGTGAATGAACACATCGTCAATCTGCTTCTGGAGATCAGAGGAAATCTGCGGACGGAGAAACAGGAAATGCTCTCTACGATTGACCGCTTTCTGACCCTGCCACCGGATGAAAGGCTTTTGTTTGCTGTCGGCAGGCGGCTCAATATCTTCTTCCGCTTGGACGATCTGAAAAAGCCGAAGCTGCATCAAAAGGCCGAGGAAAGTCTGCAACAGATTTTAAGTAAGAATCCCCATGTGGACTTTGCCGCGCTGTGCAATTACGTCCGGCAGTCACAAATTTAGAGCAGAAAATATACGCTGGGCATAGCCGCTTTTCGTCAGCTATGCCCAGCATTTTATTTGCGGCTTTGACAGCATGGCGGCTGCACATCCAGGCCGTCCAGATAGCTGTTTCCCCATTGGCACATCGCGTCCAGAATGGGGACGATGCTCTGTCCAAATGGGGTAAGAGAATATACCGTCTTAGGCGGCTTTTCTGGAATTACTTCACGATGAATCATGCCGTTGTTTTCCAGATCATGAAGCTGCTGCGAAAGCATCTTCGGCGTGGCGTTTGGAATCAGCCGCTGTAACTCCATATAGTGTAATGGATGGTCAATCAGATGCCAGAGGATCAACGGCTTATACTTGCCGCCGATCAAAGAAAGGGTTGCCTCCACGGGGCAGTTAAACTGATTGGTTTGACATTTCATAGAATGGTTCTCCTTTCCCGCAAGGTGCTATCTTTTTGGGAAGTATCTTCCGAAAAAGTGCATTCTTGCGGTTTTGTGTTCAAGTGCTACAATTAGGTCAATGGTTGATTTGATATGCTCAAAATAAAAATACTGAAAGGACTATATATTATGGATTTTATCACGATTGCAAAGCAGCGTATGTCGGTACGCGATTACAAGGAAACGAAGGTAGAGCCTGAGAAGCTGGAGCAGATTCTGGAGGCTGCTCATGTGGCCCCGACCGCTGCCAACCTTCAGCCGATTCGCCTGATTGCCGTTCAGAGCGAGGAAGGTCTTGCGAAGATCAGTAAAGCGGCCAATATCTACGGTGCGCCCCTGGCTATTATTGTTTGCGCCGATCACGATAAGGCGTGGGTACGGCCTTTCGATCAGAAGCAGACCGGTGACATTGACGCCTCCATCCTGACCGACCACATGATGCTCCAGGCCACAGAGCTGGGCCTTGGAACGGTGTGGGTATGCTACTTCAAGCCCGATGTTCTGCACAAGGAATTTGACCTCCCGGCCAACCTGGAGCCGGTCAACATTCTGGTTGTCGGCTATTCCGATGAAGGAACCGGCGACCCCAATCGCTTCAATAAGCAGCGCATCCCGATGAGCCAGTTGGTTTCCTACGAAACGCTGTAATGGAATACCCGCGCAGCCCCTGCAAAACAGCACAGGGGCTGCGTTTTTATCTTTCTGAAATATGAGCGTAGGTTTCTTCAAGAATCCACCGGATATGTTCGTCCTGCAAGGAATAAATCACGTTTTTCCCGGCCTTGCGTGATTGCACTAACCGGACAATCCGAAGCGCACGAAGCTGGTGGGATATGGCCGATTCTGTGACCTCCATCTTTTGTGCCAGTTCGCTGACGCAGGAATCTTTCTGCATCAGATACCAAAGTATCCGCATCCGTGTGTAATCGCCCATCGCTTTGTGAAGCTCGGTTAATTGTTCCAATTCGCCGGGGCTTGGAACGGAAAAAGTTGTTTTCTCTGTTTCGTTCATGTATTTTTCTCCAATCTATAATGAAGCTGTTTGACAGACAAGAATTATGTCAGTATCATAGTCACAGGAAGGAGCTGATTTTTATGCCGCATTACAATCTGCCCCACAACCACGGACAGAATATTGAAAAAGTCTTAAATAAGATGCCCTCTGCGGAAGGGTTTAAGGATATATCATTTTTATTTCAGCAGCTTGGCGATCCGACCCGGCTGCGGATTCTATGGCTGCTGTGCCATTGTGAAGAATGTGTATGTAATCTCGCGGCGGCTGTGGATATGAGCGCCCCTGCTGTGTCACATCATCTGCGGATATTAAAAAAGAGCGGAATCATTTCAAGCCGCAGGGACGGAAAAGAAGTTTATTATTCGCTGTCGGACACGCCGCAGGCAAAGCTCCTGCATCATGCCATAGATGCGTTGTTTGAAATATCATGCCCGACTGAACAATAAGGAAATGCGCCGCAGCGTGTGAAAGTTGCGGCGCATTTCTATTGCGCTTAACCCTGATTTGTGCTGCCCGCAGGCATATCCGGCAGCTTGACCCGCATGGCGCGGATGGCATTGAGAATCGCAATAATGGAAACGCCTACATCCGCGAACACCGCCGCCCACATATTCGCATAGCCCAGCGCACCTAAAATCAGAACCAGGAATTTAACGCCCAGAGCAAACACAATGTTCTGATTTGCGATGCGAATCGTCTTACGGGCGATCTTCATAACAGCGGCAATTTTGGACGGTTCATCCGTCATAAGAACAACGTCAGCAGCTTCAATGGCAGCATCGGAACCCAATCCGCCCATAGCAATACCGACATCGGCCCGCGCCAGTACGGGAGCGTCATTGATACCGTCCCCAACAAAGGCCAGCATACCTTTTTCGCTTTTCTGCTTCAGCAGGCTTTCCACACGATCAACCTTATCAGCCGGGAGTAGTTCGGTATAAACCTGATCCAGATGAAGCTGTCCAGCGACTTTCTTTCCAACGGCGTCTGCGTCGCCGGTCAGCATGACCGTTTTGCGGATACCGGCAGATTTCAGCAGCTTGATTGCGGCTGGAGCATCGGCCTTGATCTCGTCCTCAATGACGATACATCCAGCGTATTTCCCGTCACAGGCCAGATAGACCACGGTGCCGACAGCGGAGGACGGCGTGTACTTAATATGCTCCTTCTCCATCAGCTTGGTGTTTCCTGCCAGAATCGTTTTCCCATCAATCACGGCCTGTACGCCGTGACCGGCAATTTCCTGAACATCGGAAACCCGGCTGTTGTCGATTTTCTCTCCATAGGCGTTCTTAATCGAAAGAGAAATCGGGTGGTTGGAGTAGTCCTCAGCGTATGCGGCCAGCTCCAAAAGCTGCGCTTCCTCCATGCCGACAGGGTGGATCTCGCTGACCGCAAAGGAGCCTTTTGTCAGTGTGCCGGTCTTATCAAAGACCACGACCTCGGTATTTGCCAGGGCCTCCAGATAGTTGCTGCCCTTTACCAGAACACCGATCTTGGACGCGCCGCCGATGCCTCCGAAGAAACTAAGCGGAATGGAAATGACCAGCGCACAGGGGCAGGAAATCACCAGGAAGGTCAAGGCCCGGTAAATCCAAGTGCTGAATGGCTGCTGGGTAATCAGCGGCGGCAGGATCGCCAGCGCCAGAGCAGCGAATACCACTACCGGGGTATAATACCTGGCAAAGCGCGTGATGAAATTCTCAATACGGCCCTTCTTATCGCTTGCGTTTTCTACAAGGTCAAGGATTTTGGCTACGGTGGATTCCCCAAATTCCTTTGTGGTCTGGATGTTCAGGATACCGGTCTGGTTGATACAACCGCTGATGACCTCCATTCCCGGCTCCACCTCGCGGGGCATGGATTCTCCGGTCAGGGCCGAAGTGTCCAAGGTGGAAAAGCCTTTGAGAATCGTACCGTCCAGCGGGATGCGCTCTCCCGGTTTCACAACAATGGTTTCTCCGATCTGAACCTCATCCGGGTCAACCTGAACCAGCTTTCCGTCCCTTTCGATGTTGGCATAGTCCGGGCGAATGTCCATCAGGCTTGCGATAGATTTTCTGGACTTGGACACCGCATAGGACTGGAACCATTCGCCCACCTGATAAAACAGCATAACGGCAACGCCCTCGGAATGTTCGCCCAAAATGAGTGCGCCGATGGTGGCAATCGTCATCAGGAAATTTTCGTCAAACACCTGTCCATGCAGGATGTTCGTGATTGCCTTCCAGACAATATCCCAACCGACAACCACATAGCAGACGAGAAAGACCGCCATCTCCGCCAATTCAGGGAGGTGGAGCAAGCTGCCTGCAAGAAACAGCACCGCCGCCACGATAATGCGTGTGAGCAAGTGCCTTTGTTTTCGTGTCATAGTGTATTCTCCTTTCGTTGCAGCATAAAGCGTGTCACGCTTTTTCTGTCTATTGATGAAAAACACCGGCTACCGTGTGGCAGCCGGTGTCCAGCTTTTCATTACGCCTTAACAGTCACATCCGGCTCGATCTGCTTAATCAGCGCCTTTGCTTCGGCCAGAACAGCGTCAAACTGATCGTCCGGCGCTTCCAGAACCATCTTCTGACCCAGGAAGTTGACGGATACGCTGGTCACACCGTCGATCTTCTTCACGGCGTTCTGGATTTTGTCAGCACAATGGCCGCAGTCCAGGTCAAGCAGTTTAATGGTCTTTTTCATGGAGAAAGCCCCCTTTCATTTTGGTATTTGGTTGGTTTGATATGGATGAACAATTAAAAGGTTGTTTAATCGTTCATGCTGCCAGTATATTCACGAAGCCCCTCAAAGTCAATGGATTTGGGAGCGATTCTGCCCTTTGGATTGGAAAACATGCTGATTGGATTTCCAGCAAAAACCTCATTTCTCTTTGGATAAAAAAAGCTCCACTTTGGAGCGGACAAAGGAGAAGCAGGATAAGTATAATGAAAAACGGTCAAAGACCTTGTGCGTAAACTTTATGTTCGGGGCTTTAGCATCTTTCCCCCAAGGTGCCAAACGCCCCTTTTCATAACGGTATTTAGTTCCCTACGGGGGAGGGGTACTCGCACAAATCTTCATAAGAAAGAAGGGATAATTTTGCAAAAGGAGCAATTTGACATTACGGGTATGACTTGCTCGGCCTGCTCTACCAGAGTGGAAAAGAGCGTGGCAAAGCTACCTGGCATCAAAGAAGTATCCGTCAACCTGTTAAAAAACAGCATGGTTGCTTCTTATGATGAATCCGTTTTGGATACGGCGGGAATCGTCCAGGCCGTTGAAAAGGCCGGTTATGGCGCGATTCCCAAAGCCTCCGCACAAAACAAGAGCCGAACGACCACACCGGCAGCAAAACCGGAGGTCAGTACGGCACAGGCAGAATACAAGCAGATGAAACAGCGGCTGCTGCTTTCTGCACTTTTTACGATCCCGCTGTTTTATATTTCTATGGGTCACATGATGGGGTGGCCGCTCCCCAGCTCCTTGCTGGGGATGGAAAATGCAATCAGCTTTGCATTTACCCAATTCCTGCTGCTGATCCCGGTGGTGTTTATCAACTTCAAATATTACCGGATGGGATTCAAGACCCTGTTCCACGGCTCGCCTAACATGGATTCGCTGATTGCGATAGGCTCCAGCGCCGCAATCGTTTATGGCATTTACGCCGTTTACAAAATCGGCATCGGATTCGGTCATGGGGATATGGCTACGGTTCACAGCTTTATGATGGATTTGTATTTTGAATCCGCAGGCATGATCCTGACCCTTATCACCTTGGGCAAAACCCTGGAGGCCCGCGCAAAGGGTAAGACTTCGGACGCAATCACAAAGCTGATGAATCTGGCTCCCAAAACGGCTACCGTGGAGCGGGACGGAAAAGAGCTTCAGGTGCCGGTGGAAGAAGTGCAGTTGGGCGAAACCCTGATTGTCAAGGCCGGTGAATCTGTGCCGGTAGATGGTATTGTCATAGAGGGCTTTTCCTCCGTTGATGAATCTGCCTTGACTGGCGAGAGCATCCCCGTGGAGAAGCATATCGGGGACAAAGTGATCGGTGCGACCACAAGTAAGTCCGGCTATTTCAAGATGCAGGCCACCAAGGTGGGCGATGATACCACGCTGGCACAGATTGTCCGGCTGGTGGATGAAGCGACCAGCTCCAAGGCCCCTATTGCGAAACTGGCTGATAAGGTCAGCGGCGTGTTTGTGCCAGTAGTTATCAGCATCGCGCTGATCGCGGTTGTTGTCTGGCTGCTGTTGGGATATGGCTTTGAATTTGCCCTGTCTATCGGCATTTCCGTTCTGGTCATTTCCTGCCCCTGTGCGCTGGGCCTTGCAACGCCTACGGCCATTATGGTCGGAACCGGAAAGGGCGCAAGCAACGGTATCCTGATTAAATCGGCGGAGGCCCTGGAAACGGCCCATAGCATTGATACGGTTGTGCTGGATAAGACCGGCACAATTACTCAGGGTACGCCCGTAGTGACAAATATGCTCTGCAAAGAGGGCGTTCCACAAAAGGAGCTGCTGCAAATCGCTGCTTCGCTGGAAAAGCTGTCCGAGCATCCGCTGGCGGACGCGATTGTGGCAGAGGCCGAAAAAGCACAACTTTCCTTCCTCCCGGTGGATGATTTCAAGCAGATTCCCGGTCAGGGCCTTGTGGGTCAGATCGGAAACGAAACGTGCCTTGCCGGAAACCGCCGACTGATGGCGGCAAATGGCATCAATGGCGGCGCACTCCTTCAGTTGGGCGAGGAAATGGCCGTTGACGGGAAAACACCTCTGTTCTTTGCCCGTGGCGGTCAGCTTATTGGTGTCATTGCCGTGGCGGATGTAGTTAAGCCCACCAGCAAGCAGGCCATAGCGGAATTGACCGGCATGGGCATTGAGGTGGTCATGCTGACCGGCGACAATGCAAAGACCGCAGAAGCGATTCGGCGTCAGGTCGGCGTGGATCGTGTCGTGGCAGAGGTATTCCCCCAGGATAAGGAGAAGGAAATCCGCCGTTTGCAGAGCGTCGGTAAGAAGGTGGCGATGGTCGGTGACGGTATCAACGATGCTCCGGCCCTTGCCAGAGCGGATGTTGGTATCGCTATCGGGGCCGGAACGGATGTGGCGATTGAGTCAGCGGACATTGTTTTGATGAAAAGCGATCTGCTGGATGTGTCCACGGCAATCCAGCTTAGTAAGGCGGTTATCCGCAACATCAAGCAAAATCTGTTCTGGGCGTTTATCTACAACATCATCGGTATTCCGGTGGCGGCAGGCGTATTCTATCTTCCCTTTGCATGGAAGCTGAACCCCATGATCGGCGCTTTTGCTATGAGTTTCAGTTCGGTATTCGTGGTGTCCAATGCCCTGCGTCTGCGGTGGTTCAAGGCGAAGCATCAGGCCAATACAGAACGGGATTCAGTCCCTATGCATGAACAAACAACGATTAAACAAGAACGAAAAGGAGCAATTCACATGGAAAAAGTATTGAACATCGAAGGAATGGTTTGCGGAATGTGTGTAAAACACGTTGATAAGGCGCTGCGGGACATCCAGGGCATCAAGGATGTGGATGTTTCCCTGGAGAGTAAGTCGGCCCAGGTGCAGCTTGACCAGGATGTGCCGGATGCTGTGCTGAAAGCTGCTATCGAGGACGCTGGCTATCAGCTCGTCAGTATCCAGTAACGGGCCGTTTATGAAGGCCAAGAAAGGCGATATTGTTCACAAGCTAAAAATCGCCAGAGGACAGTTAGACGGTATCCTGCAAATGGTTGAGGAAAATCGCTATTGCGTGGATATTTCCAATCAGCTTCTTGCTACGCAGGCGTTATTAAAAAGCGCCAATCAGCAGATTTTGCAAGCCCATATACGAAGCTGCGTCCGGGATGCCCTGCAAACGGACGCTGTAAATCCAAAACTGGAAGAAGCCCTGAAATTACTGGAAAAAATGATACAGTAACAACGGGAGCGGGAAGGGCCTTATGTCCTTTCCGCTCCTAAATTCGTTTCAGATTGGATTGTAAATCCTGCGGTTGGGAGCGTACAAAGAAGCCCGGTTTTTATATACTTTAAGTGGTTAGTTAGATATGGTTAATCCAGTGAGGCGCGTCACTGGCGCGTTTTACTGGATACCTTGTAATTAAAATAGACCAGGAGGAATAGAGTGATGAAACAGGCACTTGACACAAGAACAAAGCTCTTAACAAAAAATCCCTGGCCGCTGATGATTGAACTTAGCATCCCTGCGGTTCTTGGCATGGTGGTCGTTGGGCTTTATAACATGATGGATTCCATCTTTGTCGGCCAGATGGTTGGTGACGTGCAGATGGGAGCCATATCGGTATCCTATCCTTTAACCCTTATCAATGCCGGTTCAGCGGCAATGCTGGGCGTGGGTTCTGCATCGGTACTGTCCCGCGCTATTGGTAAGAAGGACGAGAACACAATTAAGAAGATCATGGGCAACTTGGTTGCGATGGTTCTTCTGTTGTCCGTCATCTACACTGTTGTGGGTATGGTTTTCACCCGCCAGCTTCTGTCCCTGACCGGAGCCAGCGATAACATTCTGAATTACGCTGAGAAATATCTGCGGATCGTATTCGCCGGTTCTCTGTTCGTAAACTTCTTCCAGAGCGCCAACATGGTCATCCGTGGAGAAGGCCAGCTCAAAAGGGCAATGACCATTATTGCCAGTGGCGCTATTTTGAACATTATCCTTGACCCCATTTTTATCAGCATCCTCAACCCCTACGGCATGGGCATTGAAGCGGCTGCTTATGCAACGATTTTTTCCCAGTTTGTCCAGGCTGCGATTACCCTGTGGTATTTCAAGAAGAAAAGCCCCCATGTGAAGATCGGGCGTATCCGCATTGATGGTGAGCTGCTTCCCCAGGTTCTTTCTGTCGGCATCTCTGCTCTGTTAATGCAGATTCTGACCCTGGTGCAGCAGACAGTGATTTATCGTGTGGCATCGAACTATGGCGGTGAAACCTCCCAGCTCCTTTTAGCGGCGGCGCTCCGGTTCTGGAATTTCTCTTTTGTACCTCTATGGGGTATCAGCCAGGGATTCCAGCCTGCCGCCGGTACAAACTACGGTGCGAAAGACTATGACCGGGTAAAGACGCTGACCAGAGTTTTCATTATCGCCGCAACGCTGCTGTCGCTGGTGTTCTATATCCCCGCCGAGCTGTTCCCAGAAAAGATTTTGTCCATGTTCCTGACAACGCCGGGTATCGCCGCATCAGGTTCGACAAACTTCCGTATCATGTTCAGCACCTATATCCTGCAAGGCAGCTTTATGATCGCCGTGACCCTGTTTCAGTCTTTGGGTAAAGCGAAAAAGGCCACCTGGCTTGTGCTGTTCCGTCAGATTATTCTCTTTATCCCGCTTTGTGTGGTTCTGCCAATGATCGGCGGCATGGGTATTCGCGGCGTGTGGCTGGCGATTGCGCTGACCGATGCGATTCTGGTGGCTATTATCGCGTTCATGGTGGCTTATGAGTTCCGCAAACTGCCTGCGACTTCTTCCGTAAATCGGTGAGGAGGGAGCGTTCATGTATCTTTGCGATGGAAAAATAGGAAATGAATATAAAGTTGAGGATATTGATCTGCCTGTCAATATAGAAAAGCGTTTGGAGGCCCTTGGGATGACCCGTGGAACCTCTATCGCTGTTCTGAACAGCAAAAGTCGGGGTGTCCTGATTGTGAAAGTCAGGGGAACACGCTTTGCACTTGGGCGCAATATCACAAAGAATATTTTAGTGGGGTAAATTCCGATGAGAGAAAATTTGACTATCGGCTTCATCGGAAATCCGAACTGCGGAAAGACAACACTTTTCAATGCTTACACCGGTGCAAATCTGAAAGTGGCAAACTGGCCAGGTGTAACCGTTGAGAAAGTAGAGGGTGCCATTAAAGACCATGATCTGAATATTCGACTGGTCGATCTTCCTGGCACTTACAGCCTGACCTCCTACACAATGGAAGAACAGGTATCCAGACAGTTTATACTAAGCGATGAAGTCGATGTGATTATTGATGTTGCGGACGCTTCCGCTCTGGAGCGAAACCTATACTTAACTTTGCAGCTTTTGGAGCTGGGCAAGCCGGTTGTGCTGGCGCTGAACATGATGGACATTGTGGAAAAGCGCGGCATGGAGATTGACACACACAGACTGCCGGAAATGCTGGGCATCCCGGTCATTCCAGTTTCAGCCAGAAAACGGACAGGACTGGATGTGCTACTTCATGCAGCCGCGCACCATAAAGACTGTAAAGATCCGGAGTGTCTGATTCATCATCATAAATATACTCCAAAACACCGGCACGACCACCATTCAGAATACGCAATGGTTTACAGTGATGCTATTGAGGACAAGATTGATCTTATCATGGCAGAGCTGAAGCGGAAATATCCGAACCTGTCCAATTACCGCTGGCACGCCATTAAGCTGCTGGAGCAGGATAAGGAAATCTCTGCACGTTATCCGGTCAATATGCCGGATGTGATCGACCGGAACTATGAATCCGACATTATCAATGAGAAGTATGATTTTATCGAGGAAATCATCAGGGAGGTTCTGGTCAATAAGGATCGTCAAGACGCTTTGACGGAAAAGGCAGACCGTGTATTGACGCATAAGTTTTGGAGCATCCCGATTTTCCTCGTTGTCATGGCGGCGGTGTTCTTCCTGACCTTTACCATTGGCGATTGGCTGAAAGGATTCCTAGAATTAGGAATTGAAAGCCTGTCGGCATTGATAAGCGATGGACTGATTGCTGTCGGGGTCAATGAAGTGCTGCGCTCCCTGCTGGTAGACGGCATCATCGCCGGTGTGGGCGGTATCCTGACTTTCCTGCCGAACATTTTCATTCTGTTTCTGGCATTGGCTTTTCTGGAGGACAGCGGATATATGGCCCGTGTTGCGTATGTCATGGAAGGGATTATGAGCAAGCTGGGACTTTCCGGACGGGCATTTATCCCCATGATTTTGGGATTTGGCTGCACTGTTCCGGCAATCATGGCTTCACGGTCTTTGGAAAACCGGCGTGACCGTTTTAAGGTCATGTTGATTACGCCCTTTATGAGTTGCAGCGCCCGTCTGCCAATCTACATCTTGTTTGCCGAGATGTTCTTTCAGGAACGCGCCATGCTCGTGGCCTATTCCATGTACCTGATCGGCCTGGTGGTCGCTATCCTGGTAGCGGCGATCATCCATTTGATTGACCGGAGAAAATCGGAAAATTATCTGCTGATTGAGCTGCCGGAATATAAGGCCCCCAGCGCCAGAACTGTGGCAATCTATGTATGGGAAAAGGTAAAGGACTACCTTACCAAAGCAGGTACTACCATCTTTGTAGCATCTATCCTCATGTGGGTGATCCTGAACTTTGGGCCGCATGGCTATACTACGGAAATGGCAGACAGCTTCGGGTCTATCCTGGGCCATTGGCTTGTACCGATCTTTGCACCGATTGGACTGGGATTCTGGCAGATAGCGGTTGCTCTGATTGCTGGCATCTCTGCAAAAGAGGTTGTGGTGTCCAGTTGTGCCGTTCTGTTTGGGATTCCCAATATCAACTCCGGCGCGGGAATGGATACATTGGTCGGCATCCTGGGTGCAGCCGGTTTTGGACAGCTCAATGCGTTTTGCCTGATGATTTTCTGCCTGCTTTACGTTCCCTGTGCAGCGGCCCTAGCTACAATTCGCAAGGAATCCGGCAGTACAAGGTGGATGCTGTTCTCGGCCCTGTTCCAGTTGGTTGTGGCCTGGGCTGTTACTTTTGTGGTTTATCGTGTTGGACTTTTGCTGTGAGGTATGAATATGACGTTTGGAAAAGTGCTTCGTTCAGCGGCCATTTTATCAGTGGTCGCATTTGGACTTTGGATTTTGAAAAGAGGATCGGAGACCCAAAGCTAATAAGTTGTGAGTTTCCAGTCAGAAAGGAGTTTTAGATGCTTGTTACTGGTATAATCCTTATCGGGATTGTTTTCTATGCAATATGGGCTGTGCGAAAAATCCATAAGAACCGCAAAAATGGTTCTTGTTGTAGCGGCAGTTGTTCCGGTTGTGTAGGAAAGGAATATTGCAGCAAATAAAATCCCGCATATAGCCGATGTTTTCCGTTTTGGAGGGCATCGGCTTTTTCGTATATTTGCACATTCGGCAGGGCTGCACTATAATAGAATTTGCTTTCTGATTGGATTGCACATCCTGCCGATTGGAGCGGTATAAAATGAGAAAAAACTATATAATAAAAGACGCCAGGAGAATCCTGGCAGAACAAATACGAGATAACGGAATGAATACTATGAACAAAAACCCTATCACCAATGCTACGGGGTTATCTGCGATTATTCCAAAAGATAATGACGGATATTGCACCGTCTATAAAATGGACTGTGAGGATGGCCTGGGGCTTATGACAGTCTATCAGGTTTATCCCGGTATCCAGCTTATTTACAATGATTTTGAAGCAACGAGTTGTTATTGGGACGGAACCATTGATAAGAATGTGCTGGAGATCAATCATTGCCGGGAAGGGCGTGAAGGGAGCGTATTGCAAAGCGGTTCCTGCCTGTACCTCGGAGAAGGGGATCTTTCCATTCATACAATGGATAACTGTGCTTCTGAAATGGCCTTTCCTTTGAGACATTATCGCGGAATCTCAGTAGTGCTTGATCTGGAGCTGGTTTCTCAAAATCCGCCTGGAATCCTCGCCGAGAGCGGTATTGGTATTGCAGATTTCAAAAACAAATTTTGTGCCGATGGCGCATGCTTTGTCATGCGGGCCAAGGATGAGATTGAGCATATCTTTTCTGAACTGTATTCCGTACCGGATCGCCTGCAAAAGCCATACTTCATGCTGAAGGTGCAGGAGCTTCTCTTATTCTTGTGTATGGTGGATGTAAATAAAGAAAAGCAGCGAGAGTTATATACTTCTCCCCAGGTGGAGATTGTACGGGACATTCACAAGCGGCTTATCTCCAACTTGCAGGAACGGCCAACGATTGAGGAACTTTCCAAAGAGTATCTTATCAATACGGCAACCTTAAAGGATACGTTCAAGGGAGTTTATGGACAGCCCATTGGAACCTATATGAAAGTGTACCGCATGAAACAGGCCGCTGCTCTGCTTCGCCAGACACAGGCAACCATAGCAGAAATTGCCAGCCAGGTTGGATATGAGAATCAGAGTAAATTTGCAACAGCATTTCGAGATGTCATGAAGATTGCACCGGCTGAATACCGGAAACAAAATAGTGGCGATTGATTGGGCTAGGAAAATTTACGTCTACTGCCGGAGGCAAAATAAAACCAGCAGAAACAAATTGCATTTTGCCCTGCTGGTTTTATTCATAATTTTGCGGATCGGAGGATTTGTAACGTCGGCTGATAAACTGCTCCGCCATACAATCCAGTGTTTTCAAGATAATCTGCCGCTCATCCTCGGTACAGGCCAGAAACTTTCCCATGAAATGCTGTACTTGCTTTTCCTGTTCCGAAGCGTCAGGATAAAACAGCTCATTAGCAGAAATGCCTAATCGCTTGATAAAGGATGCCAGTACATCGTAAGACGGATTTTTCCTGCCCTTTTCAATGTCCTGGAGATGACGAAGCCCTCTGCCGGTTTGATCCGCAAGCTCCTGTTGGGTCAGTCCACATTCTTCTCTTGCATCTCTGAGGCACTGTCCCAAATACACAAATACATCTTCCGGCATGATTGTTCACCTCTATTACATTCTATCGTGCGTAAGGGGAAGTTACCATAACCCAATCACGCGTATTGATATGTGTTTATCATGCACCTTTGAAAGATAAAATATACATAAAAGCCCTGACGGGAGGCCAATAAAAAAAACGGCCTTTCACGGCAGGGCATATTTCCATTACCGCCCGTGACTGCCGTTTGAGGAGTCTACGATGGGCGGTTATTTATTTCAGCAGAATTATGGTTTTCAGGTAGGTGATTACCTAAAAAAATCAATGACCTACCAAAGAGAAATTATACACACAGACACGCGCAATCAAGCGTAAATAATCCGCACAATCGTACAACATATTATACAAAATGCGTCAGACAGCTATTAAGGCCGTCTGACGTTTTTCTTTGTCGATTTTACGGGAATTTTCCCGAACATCCCCGGTGTCGCTCTCCGCCATAGCCATTTCGGTTGCCCTTTGTCCCTAACAACTGAAATGGAGGAAATTATGACCAAGATCAATCTGCGGGAGCAGTATCCCGATTTTTATAAGACCGATTACATTATTGAGGTTCCTGATGAAGTAGCCGCTGTTATGAAAGAGCATGACCGCCTGGAGGCCGCATACCGCCGCCGTACATATTACCACAAGGCGCATTATTCTCTGGATCGCGGAGACGGAATTGAGTATGATGCCCTTTTCGTTTCCATGACCCCTTGTGAGCTGTATGAGCGCAAAGTGACGATGGAGCAGCTTCACGCTGCGATTGCCGCTCTGCCGGACAAGCAGGCCAAGCGCATCTATGCTTACTACTTCCTGGGACTGACAGAATCAGCGATTGCCAAGAGCGAAGGAGTCAGCGTTGCATCGGTCAGCGAATCTATCCAGCGCGGCCTTCGGAACATGGAGACTTTCCTTAAAAATCGTCTGTAACGCCCCTGAAAGAAAGACTCAAAGCCTCACGGTTATTAGAAGGACACGCTATCCTCGTGACCTCAAGATCTTTGAAAACTGAATAGACAGCACAACAGGTACATAACTCATGTACGAGCGAATGTGAAACGCCGCGAAGATGGAGCAGTCAGGGAGGTGATGAAAGAACTGCTTCGGAGCGATCTACGATTTCATAAAACGGATTGTGGCAGATCCGGCGCGATGACTGCATGGGGGCTTAAAGATACTTCCTCACGGCCCGCCAAAGACTTGGGGGGAACCCTGTGGCACACGATACAAACGATGCTGCGGAGTTATGACAGCCGCGCCAGCGGAGACCTGTTGTGTTCCCATCGTCAGGGGGCGTGGCAAATATGACGAGTAATCCGAACAGAATAACAGTAGCCGCACCAGGTTTTTATCCGAAGATTTCTTTCAGACTGGTGCGGCTGTTTAAGTATTAAGATATTAAGGAGGCGAGAGTGATGTTTGAAAAATTCCATCGAGGTGACATATATTCGGCTGATTTAAGCCCTGGTATCGGCTCTGAACAAAGTGGCTCTCGCCCTGTACTCATTCTTCAAAATAATGTGGGAAATTGTTTCAGTCCTACGATTATTATTGCAGCAATCACCAGTGTAAGCAAAAAAAGCAGAAAGTTCCCCACGCATTACCACTTAAATGACAGATGCGGTTTGGTGAAACCATCTGTTGTTATGCTGGAACAGATCAGAACAATCGACAAGTCGAGGTTAAAAAACTATATTGGTCATCTAAACAAGGATGACATGGAAAATATAAACAAGACGCTCTTGTGCAGTCTGGGGATTACATAAAAGTGCCGAAAGGCCGTATCATTTTCAGGCTGTGCAAGTAGAGTTATAATTTCGTTAGGAATTGCGGAGGTGATTCTGAATGGAGAATATCCAGAATAAAAGCGCATTGATTCCTTCAGATGAAATCCGGTCAGAAGAACTTCTGGCGGAACAAAAATTTGAAGCGTTTATCACTTCACTGGCACATATCATCGAGAAATATGGTATGAGAGTGCTGGGCGAGGTTGACGGAGCTGCGTGAGAATCGCAGCTTTACATAGGATATTTTCCAAAAGTAAATTTTGGAGGTATGAATTATGAACCGATATGGAAAACGCTGTGTTTTGTATCCGAGGGTCAGCACAGAGATGCAAGTGGACGGATACAGCCTGGAAGGTCAAAAAAATATGCTGACACGATTTGCGGATCGTGAGGAAATGATCATTGTTGATACTTATGAAGATGCCGGTAAATCCGGTAAATCCATTGAGGGACGGCCTGCCTTTCAAAAAATGCTCAGAGATATTGAGGATGGCTTGGACATTGACTATATTTTAGTGTATAAGCTGTCACGGTTTGGCCGTAATGCAGCAGATATACTTAACTCTTTGGAGTTGGTTCAATCTTATGGTGTAAATCTGATTTGCATAGAAGAAGGGATTGATTCCTCTCAGACAAGCGGAAAACTTTTGATTTCTGTACTATCTGCTGTGGCTGAGATTGAGCGTGAGAATATTATCGAGCAGACGATGAACGGACGGCGCGAAAAGGCACGGCAAGGTGGATGGAATGGTGGCTTTGCTCCCTACGGATATACACTGGAAGATAACAAGCTGATGATTGAAGAAACAGAGGCTGTGGCAATACGGAAGATTTTTGAATTATATACTTCATCGGAAATCGGTTTGGGTGGTATTGCGAATCAGTTGAACTTACAAGGTATACGGAAAATTCCGAGGCAGAATGGCACATTAGAGGATTGGACAGGACATTTTATTAAACTGATATTGGATAACCCGGTTTATTGCGGTAAAATTGCCTATGGACGGAGAACGAAGGAAAAAGTCAAAGGCACAAAAAACGATTACCAGATGAAAAGAAATGACGATTACATTCTGACAGAAGGACAGCATAAAGGAATCGTTAGTGAGGAGATATGGGAAAAGGCTCATGCCAAGCGTCTTAGAACCGGAGTAAAGCAACCGTCAAAAATTGGGCGGGATCGAGTTCATTTGTTATCCGGTCTGCTGAAATGCCCGGTTTGTGGAAGTCCCATGTATACGAATAAACACGCATGGACAAATAAAGATGGCACTTACAAAGAAATTTACTATTATGTATGTAGTCGGAATAGGATGGTCCGGGGGAAGCATTGTGAATATAAGGCGATGCTGAAAAAGACCGATATTGAACCGATGGTCATTGAGGCAATTCGTGAGATCGTAAGGAATGAGGAATATGCCCAAGCCATTAAAAAACGGATTGGCGTTCAGATTGACACGAAAGCAGTGGATAAAGAACTGGAGGGCTATCAGGCAAAGCTGAAGGAAGTTGATCTGAATAAAACAAGATTGGAACGGGAAATTGACAGTCTCCCTGCTGATGCAAAATATCGGGAACGAAAGCTCCATGATATGACCTTGCGGTTAGATTCCCTATATGATGTCATTGTTGAGCTGGAGGAAAAAATCGAAGATGCCAGACTTCGGCGAGATGCAATTAAGCAGCAGGCAATTACTCTTGAGAATATTTACAAAATCATGGTGAATTTCGACTGCGTTTATAATATAATAAATGACGAAGAAAAGAGAAATGTGGTCACAGCCTTGATTAAGGAAATTGAAATTTACAGGAATGACGAGTCTGAATATCCGCTAAAGCGGATTGGTCTGAATTTTCCGGTCTTCAAGGATGGCGGGGAAGTTACGGAGCTTTTGTGGGACAAAGGGAATACCGTTGAAATGGTATGCCTCTTAGTTCTGAGAAATCCAACGGCACATATCAACATGGATGTGGATGTAGACGAAATGGTGCAAAAAAGGCTCTTCACGGAATCTTGTTGGTTGCCCCAAGATTCCGCGAAGAACCAAGTGATGTGAGAATTACTCCGTAATGTAGGTGTACCGCATGCTGTAGTTCTTTGCGTACTGCTCAGCGGCGGAGTCCGGCAGGACTTCCAGGACAAGGTTTGGGCAGTTATAGAAAGGCAAGTAGCCAAAACTTGTTAGATTGCGAAGATTGCCCAGCAATGCAAGCGACTCGCATCCGGAGAAGGCAGATTGATTGACGCTTTCCAAACTGCCCAGATTCGGAATTGAGGTCAACTTTTTGCATTGGTTGAACCCGTATGATCCGATAATGGTTACGTTGCTCAAATCGCCGATGCTTACCAAAGAGGTGCAGCCATCAAACGCCGCATATGGAATCTCCTTCAGGCTGCTTAAATCACCGACGGTTTCCAGCGCAGTGCATCCCATGAAACACTTCTGCTCCATTGACTCCAATTTGGGCATATCGCCGATTGATTTCAGCGAGATACAGCCTGTATAATGGCTGCCGTACCCAAATACGCCCTCGCCAAGGCTCACCAGATTATCTAAGTGTTCAAGACGTTCCAAACTGGAGCATCCAGCAAAAGCATAATATTCGATGGTTGTAACGCTGCCTAAATCACCGATGCTGACAAGCAATTTGCAGTCAATGAATGCATTATCCCCAATGGCGGTTAATTTGTCAGACCAGTCAACGCTAATCAACGATGCACAGTGTGCAAAGGCTCCGGATTCCAAGCGCGTCAAGCTGTACAAATCATCAACATGCTCCAGTGCACTGCAGCCGTTAAAAGCACCTTTCCCGATAGTTTCCAAGTTGTGCAGGGAACCGATACTCTTCAGTGCAGTACAGCCCATAAATGCATACTGACCGATGCTGGTAATCTTGTCAAGTTCATCAACGTGTTCCAAGGCGCTGCAATTCACAAAACCGTTAGAATCAATGGATTCGACATTACTCATGTTGCCGACACGCACAAGCGAAGAGCAGCCTTCAAATGCGTAAGAATCAATCGAAGTTACGCTGCTCATGTTGCCTACGCTCTCTAATGCGGTGCAGAAGCCAAAGGTGGAATATCCGATGGATGTGACTTTGCTTAAATCGCCAATGGTTTTCAGCGCTTTGCAGCTATTGAAGGCACAAGTGCCGAGTGTTGTGACATTGGTCAGATTCCCGACGCTGGTTAAAGCGGTGCAGCCAGCGAATGCACTGCTGCCGATGCTATTCAGCCGGGGCAGTTCAGGAAGGCTGGTCAATGCTTCGCAATTAGAAAACGCATATTTGCCGATGGTGCGGACGTTGGATATGTCCCCGATACTCGCCAGCTTGCTGCAGCCATAGAATGCATCTTTCCCAATGCTGGTAGCGCTGCTTAAATCGCCGACTGAAAGAAGATCCTTCAAACAGTAGAACAGCTTATCAGGAACAGCCTTCAAGCTGCGTAAATCGCCAACCGTGGTTAGCGCAGTGCAGCCATCAAACACCTTGTCGCTGATGCTTGTCACACTGCTTAAATCACCAACGGTTTTCAGCGATTTGCAATTGCGGAATGTCTCTCGATTCAAGACGGTCAGCTTTTCCAAGCCGCTAATGCTGGTCAGCGATTCACAGCCGTAGAAGGCACCATACGCGATGCGCGTAACATTGCCGAGTTCCCCGATGCTTTGCAGGGAAGTACACTGCTTGAACGCATTTGCGCCGATGAAAGTAACGCTGCTGAGACTGCCGACGGTTTTCAGCGAAGTGCACTGATAGAAGGCGTTTTCGCCGATGGAAGTAACGCTGCTGAGATCTCCGATGCTTTCCAGTGACGCACAGGCATAGTCTTTTGACATGCCTTCGTCCGGAATCCAACGGCTGGAAACCCCAAAGGCAGAGTCGCCGATGCTTTCCAAATGGGGCATATCACCAACCCGAACCAAGGAGGTGCAGCCTACAAAAGCACTATCGCCAATACTTGTTACATTGCTCAAATGCTCCATGGATGTGAGCAACTCGCAATCTCTGAAAGCGTAAGCACCAATAGTGGTTACATTATCGGTGATATCAAGTGTTTCCAACGCATAGCATCTGGAGAATGCGTATGCGCCAATGCTCGTCACATTCTCCAAACCTTCTACGCTTTGCAGATTGAAACAGCTGGCAAATGCGCTATCCGGAATGGCAGAAATGTTCGTTAGACCGCTAATGGTGGTCATGGCGCAGGACTCGAAAGCACCGCTGCCGATGCTTGTTACGTTGCTTAAGCCCTCGATGCTTGCAAGAGAATTGCAACTGAAAAATGCTTCCGCCCCAATGTGGACGTCATTTCCTCCGATTTCAAGCGTATTCAACTGACAATCGTAGAAAGCCCATCTTCCAATCTTTTTAATATTGTCTAAGCTGCTGATTTCTTTGAGTGAAGTGCAATACCCAAAAGCCCAATCCCCAATTGTTGTGACATGCTGCAAACTTCCGATTTCTGCTAAAGACGCGCAGCTGAAAAAGGCTGAATCACCGATTTGTTCGACATTAGAAATGTCGCCAATACGCTTCAGTGAATCGCAATATTGTTCTGTTCCATCGTCCCAACTGATACTGTATGAAAAAGCAGACGCGCCGATACTTTTCAGATGGGGCATATCACCGAGTTGCGTCAGTGATTTGCAGCCTGCAAAAGCAGATTCGCCAATGCTCGTCAAAGAAGTCAAATCTCCAACATCTTGCAGTAAAATGCAGTTATAGAACGTGAAGTCGCTGAGATTTGTCACATTCTCCAGCCCCTGCAACTTTACCAGCGCCGTGCATCCATCGAATGCGTGCGCGCCAATCTCTGTCACGCTGCTGGGAATCGTGATCTCTTTCAGGCTCGTGCAGCCCGAGAAGGCGTAATCCCCGATGGCAGTTACAGAATCAGGAATTTTCACGCTGACAAGGCTCGTGCTGTTTGCAAACGCATATTCATCAATGCGTTTTACGTTTGCGGAAATTTCGTAAGTCGCGACATTTCCGCCGCTTGGAGCGTCCGCGCTGTCCGCCAGTGCGGGTAGGACCAGACAGCTTCCGATCAGCAGACTGGTCAGCGTAATCGTCAAAAGTTTCTTGGATTTCATGCGTATCAACCCCTTTCTCGATTTCCAGCATACAGCAATTTCAAGAAAAAGTCAATAGCAGAATCAAGAAAATTAAGGGAAAATACAGAAACTAAATCGAATGCTATGTCATGCACCGTCAAATCAATAAGGTGCTAATGCTATATTCAGAAGAAATTGTCAAGAAACGATTACCAATCATGTTGACAAGCTGGGAAAACCTGCGTATAATAAATATGGAAAACTGGCAGTTTGCAACAGGGAAAAAGCGGATGGAGGAGAATTGCACATGAAACGTTGGAAAGTCACATTCGGACTGTTCTTGCTTCTTTTTGCGCTGGCAACGGCGGTTGCTTGTGCAGAGACGCGCGAAGAAAAAGTGGATTTGGAAGGGAAGCGTGTCATTTTTGCCCAGCCAGGGGAAACAATCCACTTTAGCTATGACGTTCCAGAAGATTACGTTGTGACAAAAGAGGAATGGCTGTGGTATTTCTGCTATACGGATGGTCACGGCTCTTTTGGCAGTGGTTCTAATGATGATGAATATGGTGCAACTCACTTTGAAAGCTACACTTATGAGCCAACGGGAATCCATGTCGAATGGGATGGAAAAGGCAGCATTTCACTGTCTGCTAATGAAATGGTGCGTATTCAATTGCACTTAAATGAATACGAATATCTATTTGCATATGTGGTTGTTGCAGACCCGGCAGAGTACTATACCTATGAGATTCAGAGTGGGGAAGCGACGATTACAGGATATAATAAAGACCTTCTGCGCCGCAAAGTGCTGATTCCAGAAGAAATTGAAGGGTGTCCGGTTACGACGATCGGCGACCGCGCGTTTTATGATATGCCGTCGGGCATCGGCAAAGAATTTTACATTCCAGACAATGTAACTACCTTTGGCAAGGAAGCATTTGCAGCCAGTGCCTATTTGGACTCGGTTAGGATGCCGCAGAAGCTGACGAAAATGGGCGAGGGCGTATTTGCGGCATGTTTGCAGATGCACTTCTTGGAAATCCCTGATTCGTTGACGGAAATTCCGGACGACGCCTTTGCAAACTGCTGGGGCTATGGATCTGCAAGAGATTACAGTGTTGAGCAGTGCATCGGCAAAAACGTGACCAAAATCGGTAAAGGCGCGTTCGGTGGATGCTGGAATATGGGGAGAGCTTGGGGCGATGGTCGTCTGCCTGAAAAGCTCGAATCCATTGGGGAAGGCGCATTCCAGTATTGTTATAAAATAAAATCATTGGAAATTCCGGCTGGTGTGACGGTCATTCCTGACCGCACATTTCAGGGCTGCGAAAGACTGGAATCAATCCAGATTGATGGCGATATTACGATGATTGGCGCGGAAGCCTTTGACGGCTGTGTTGCGCTGACGTCGATGCCGCTGTCGAAATCGCTGAACCTGATTGGCGCGGATGCATTCCGTGACTGCACGGCGCTGACGGAGTTCCAGCTGGCGGAGGGAAACACGCATTTTCAGGTGCAGCAGGGCGCGCTGATGACGGCAGATGCCACGCGGCTGCTGACTTATGCTGCCAGCGCACCGCAGCAAAGCTTTGTCATGCCGGAAACGCTGACACAGATTGATGATGGCGCGCTCAAAAACCTGCGCTATCTGGAAACGCTGACTTTCTCGCCGATTTTCAGCGATTATCAGGCGGGCATGTTTGAAAATGCAACGGGCTTGAAGACGGTGAATTTCGGCGAAGGTACGCTGACGGCGATTCCTGACCGATTCTTCAAGGGCTGCACGTCGCTTGTTTCGCCCAATGCGTTCACGGGCGTGACGTCTGTTGGCGAATCGGCATTTGAAGGCTGCACGGCGGTGCAATCGCTGTCGTTTGATGATTCGCTGTCGAACATCGGCACAAAGGCGTTCCAGAACTGCATGGCACTGGAAAGTGTGCATATTCCGGACAGCGTAACAAGCCTGAGTGCAGCGGCGTTCCGGAATGACGTTTCCTTGACGGCGTTCCAGATGCCGGAATACCTCAATACCGTCTCTGCGTCGGCGTTCAGCGGCTGCACGTCGCTGAAAACGGTGACATGGAGCAAGTATCTGCAAACCATAGAAGCAAATGCGTTTGAAAATACGGCCCTGACGGAAATCATCTTCCCGGAGAGCCTGACCAGAATCGGTGCGTATGCGTTTGCGGGCATTGGCACGCTGGAAAGCATCGTCCTGCCGGAAAATTTGAATACGATTGGTTCGTCTGCTTTTTCTGCCACTGGGATTCAGACGCTGAAGCTGCCCAAGAACGTCACAGATCGGAAGAGCGTCGTGTAGGGAAAG